>OAWA01000832.1_pt1 | contig 18296 bp, 15 predicted proteins | sample 1516971 | NCBI WGS metagenome assembly OAWA01 (sample SAMEA2580097, study PRJEB22360) | human gut metagenome | biome: human gut; feature: human-associated habitat; material: faeces | place: Denmark | collected 2008/2010
CTACGGCGGATTTCAACGCATGGTGGAGGGTGGTGTGGACGCCGTGAACCGTGGTAGTGGATAGTCCACGGCTCTGACCGGGACGGGGACGTAATCTGCCACGTTGCTTTAAGGTATCATAGAGTTTTCGCAAATCGGCTGCTGTGATTTGCGTGAGTCTCTTTTGTCCAAGGTAAGGTTTGATATGGTGCTCCAGATCATTGCGGTAGTGGTCCAGGGTGCTGGGACGGAGGACAGAGCCCATCTGCTCCAGCCAGCGATCCAACCACTCCGAGAGAGTCATCTTACTCTCTTCGGTCAAGTCCACACCCTGGTAGGCGTTGATATTCTGACGAAGTTTAGCGGTCAACTCTTTTTGCGTGCTGGCGTAGATGTAGCGGAAGATGGGATCACCGTTTTCCTTGTGGCCGACGACGATACGGCCTTCCCAGCGGCCATCTTCCCGCTTGCGCACCATGCCGTCACCGGATGGCCTGCGCTTACTCATAGGGTAAATCCTCCTTTCCCATTTGGCGGCAGATCCGATCTGTCTCCTCCTGATCGAAGGAGTACAGGCCGTCCGCCTCCAGTTCTTTGCTCAATCCCCAGGCCAGTTTGAATCCGGCGGTGAAGCTAGCCAGGGAGGTTTCTTCTTTCAACAGATTTTGACTGTCCACCAAGTGCATCAGCCTTCGTCGTTGCATCTTATTAAGATAGTCCCGCACCTCCTGACGGGTGTTCTCAATGTCATCTTCCAATTCACTGAAGTCCGGTTCACGGTAGAACCGTTGGTGTAGTGCTCTCATGTAGTCGTTCATGTGTACCGCCTCCTTTGCAGCAACACACAATACCGAAGAACAGAGAGAATAGCCAGGCCTTTTGGCCATAGTTATCAAACTGTTATCAATTTCTCTGCGCCGTTTTTGCGCGGCTCTTATCATTGTTAACACTGTGCTATTTTCGAAAGGCTTTTATCTTTGTTTTGCGACGCAGATTTTGATATGCATGCATCTGTCATACGCATACTCCGGACGTGATGTATGTCTCCTCATCTTTAATTTTGGATGACCAGACATACGCGCCAATTTAGAAATGTGTTATAACCTCTTCTGGAATTTCAGGATGTCTTTGAAACTGATCTGACCATGTGTCTGCATTACATCCTGAACACACTTGTCGCGTAGTTTTTTCAGTGTCTCCAAGTTGATATCCGTATCATGAGCAATGATGTGCATCATCATAGACTCCTCTACCGACAGTTTGAACAGCAGACGACCAATTCGGTCACCCAGCGCAGTCAGACTTCCTTCCAGCATATAGGACAGCGTGTTGGGAAGATAGTAACCGTCGCACTCCGCGTTTCGGTATCCGACATAGAACCGGATCGCTTTTTCGATGTACTCGTTTTGTGTTGAGCAGTTGTCGCCTTTGTACTGGTCACCGACCATCTTCCAGGCCTCGTCTGTCAGCCATACAGTGTGGCGGTTCTTACTGGTTTCTTTCATATCAAATTCCTCCTCAATTTTGGGAAAAGCGTCAAGAGAATGCCTTGATACTCTAAGGACACAGGCTGTTTTGGGCGTCAAAAGGCGGTGAAGGGCATTGCCGGGAGCCGGAAAAGCGTTGTTTCAAATCCCCGGAACCGCCCGCACTGCGGGAGGTTGTGGGCGGACAGGCGGCACAAAGACGCCAGTCCTTTCTACCTGCTTTTTTTTCGTCCTCCGCAGAGCTATCGAAATCGGCCCAAATCTGCCTCGAAAGCCCTTGGTGGAGCAGGGACTTCCCCTGCCCCAAAGAAGGGCACACAGCGCCTTACAGCGGGGCACATGGGGCGCTCTCTGTGTTCTGTGCTAAGAGTGCCTGTACCTGCTGCCAATTCTTCCGTTCCTCCAAGCGAAGCATCTGCTGCTGGTAGCAATGATCCATTGCCGTCTGGATCGGCAGGATGGTGTACTGATTGTTGCCGTTCCACTTCATGCCATGCTTGTCAATATAGGCTGTGTTTTCAACCGCGATGAACTGCTTGTCCGCTAACTTCGCGATGTGCTTCACCACAGTGGACACGGTAAGATGCACCGCTGCGGCAATCGTGCGGTAGCTGGGATGGCACTGATGCGTGCGGCGGTCCTCGCAGTAGAGCAGGTAGGCGTAGACCGTGATGGCACCGTGACCAATGTTCAGGAAGAAGAGTTCATTGGGTAGAGAGAAAAAATTTTTGCCGGTGTTTTTGAATACAGGAACCATGTGTTGATCCAGTAGTCGGCGATGGTTGAGTTCAGAGAGTTGTTCTGCAGCCATGTCTGCGCTCATGTGCAGACGGGATGCGATTTCATCCGCACTGGGGAGGCCATCTTTTTTGCAGTGGATATGCAGATAGCAGAGATAGGCGAGGATAGCAAATCCCTGTGGTTTGAGATCCCATTTCCAAACATCATTGGGGAGTGAGAAACGACATCGTTCCGGATTACGCTGATTGGAAAACATATTCATTTGCATTCTCCTCCTTCTGTGTGTTCTGTGACCCATTGAATGAATTGTTCCTTGGGCACCACCATGCGGTTGCCCACCCGCAGCACCGGGAAGCCCGGCTCGTGCATGAGCTCGTACCCGCTGGACGGTGACACGCCCAGCACCTTTGCTACTGTTTTTGCATTGAGGAACAGTGGAAGTTCATCGTAGCTTTTGAAATCTGATTCTTGCATGTGTACCTCCTATGTCTTTCTTCTGTTTTCTGTCTTGCTGATTTTTGATCAGAGAACTGCAGGCGTGATATGACTTCGAATTGTATAGGGGTGGAAGAGGGCTATTTAATAACCTGTTTTTGAAAATTTTTAGAGTATAGTTAGCTGGGGGAAAAGAAAAACCGGGCGCACGAGAACAACACGGTGACCAGCAGGAGACTGCATGGTTTTGTGTTCTTCTCATGCGCCCGGCAATTTGGTGACTCAAAGACAATGTCTTAGGACCCGTGGCTCGGTGCAGCATGGTTACAAGTATGAATTTATACTTTGATACTAACAGAACATCCGTTCTATTTCAATATCTATTTTAGAAATTGGTGGCATTCACTTTCGATGTAATTACAATTTTCCGTTGTCATATCAAATAGTATTGCGCTTACAGGAGCTTTAGATTGTCGAGAAAGAAAATACTTGATATAATGACGATAGTTCTGAGAGTGAGGTGACTGACATGATTCACAATGAAAATTCCCGCGTTAAGATCCCCGCGATTGCACATCTGACTCGATTGGGATATACCTATCTTCCACTGAAACAGTGTAAGGACGAGGTCTGTCAGGACACTAATATTTTCAGGTCGTTATTCCAAAATGCCGTCAATCAGCTTAACGGAAGGAATCTGTCAGCCGCAGAGATTGACCGCTTAGTAGCGGAACTGACTATCAAATTATCCATCGACGATTTGGGTCGAGCTTTCTATAAGATCCTCTTAGATGGTATGGATGGCCTGCGCTTAATTGACTTAGACGATATGTCCCGTAATACATATCATGTTGTTACGGAGCTTCCATATCAGAATGGGGATGACGAATTCCGACCGGATATTACGCTTCTGATTAATGGTTTACCTTTGGCTTTTGTTGAAGTCAAAAAACCAAATAACCGAGACGGGATTATTGCAGAGCATAAACGGATTAATAGCCGCTTTAAGAAAAAGGTATTCCGACGTTTTGTGAATATCACACAGGTTATGGTGTTCTCCAACAATATGGAGTATGACGATACCGAGGTTGAACCTATCACAGGGGCTTTTTATGCCTCCAGCAGCTATGACAAATTATTTTTCAACCGTTTCCGAGAAGAAGATCCACAAATACAGACAATACTTCCTGCTTTGCAGGAAGAAACTGAGGAATTAATTCTTCGGGACAATAACCTTGCGTCTATCCGAAGCACCAAAGAATACCAGACCAATCTGAATGAATTATCGCCGACCAATCGAATGTTGACCTCTTTGTTTTTGCCGAGCCGTTTTTTGAAGCTTCTGAAATATGGCTTTGCTTATGTAGAGCGTACAGATAAGGACGGCATTAAGACCCTGCAAAAACATATCATGCGATACCCACAGTTTTTCGCGACGCTTGCCATTGAAAAGAAACTGGATGCGGGAATTAAACATGGTATCATTTGGCACACCCAGGGGAGCGGGAAGACCGCCTTGGCTTTCCATAATGTGCGGTATCTGCGAGACTACTATCAGCGTCAGGGAAAGATTGCGAAGTTCTATTTTATCGTTGATCGCTTGGACCTGCTGACCCAGGCAGGAGAAGAATTTGCTGCTCGCGGGCTCCATGTGGAAAAGGTGAATTCCAAAGAGGAGTTCATTCAAAATATCCGAACCATTGGAACAGCCAACAATACAGGTGAGGATACCATTACTGTGGTGAATATTCAGAAGTTTTCTGCGGAATCTATCGTTCGCAAGGCAGACTACGATGTGAGCGTACAGCGGATCTATTTTTTGGACGAAGCCCATCGGAGTTATAATCCAAAAGGGTCCTTTTTGGCAAACCTGATGTCCTCTGACCGGGAAGCGGTCATGATTGCCCTGACTGGTACACCACTGATTGGTGATGGGTATAACACCAAGGACGTTTTTGGAGAGTATATTCACAAGTATTACTATAACCGCTCCATTGCCGACGGCTATACTTTGAAACTGATTCGGGAGGGAATCAAAACCGAATACCGGGCAAAACTCAACGCAGTTTTGGAGGAATTGGAAGCTCGGAAAGGGTCATTGAGCAAGAAAGATGTCTATGCGCACCCCAAGTATGTGGCAGCGCTGGTAGACTATATTGTGGATGATTTCCAACACAGCCGCGTCGCGCTGGGTGATTCCACCATTGGCGGCATGATTGTCTGTGATTCTTCTGATCAGGCTCGGATGGTTGATCAGGAACTGAACCGATATTCCCAGGTTATCCACATCTTGATTCTCCACGATGTGGAGGATAAGGAGACACGGCGCAGATATACAGACGATTTCAAAAAAGGGAAAATTGATCTACTGGTCGTTTACAATATGCTCCTGACCGGTTTTGATGCACCCCGATTGAAAAAGCAGTATTTGGGCCGTGTGATCAAGGAGCATAATCTGCTTCAGACGTTGACGCGCGTGAATCGCCCATACAAGGCGTTTCGATATGGCTATGTAGTAGATTTTGCCGACATTCGTGCTGAGTTCGACAAGACCAACCAGGCGTATTTTAAGGAACTGCAGGCGGAACTGGGGGACGAATTTGAGCGGTACAGCAATATTTTCAAATCCCAGGAGGAAGTGGAGCAGGAACTGCGGGCAGCCCAGCAGAAGTTGTTCCTTTATGCCACGGATAACGCAGAACTATTCTCGCAGCAGATCACGGCGCTGGACGATAAACAGGAACTGTATGACCTGCGCAGAGCGTTGGAGACCTGCAAGGAACTGTTCAATATCATGCAGTTGTTTGGCTATGAGGAGCTGGCTCAACGGTTTACTATGGACAACCTCCATGCCCTGCTCAGCGAGGTCAACAACCGAATCAACCTGGTGAACCTCAAGGAAAAATTGCAAGACAGTGAGGACATGTCAGGGATCCTGAATATTGCTTTAGACCAGATCGAGTTTACCTTCCGAAAAGTTTCGGAGAGTGAGATGGTCATAGCCGATCAGTATCAGGAAACCTTGGAAAAAACACGGCGGGAGTTGGAGCGCAGCCTTGATCCAAAGGACCCGGAATATATTACGCTTCTGGAGGAATTGAAGCGGATTTTTAAGAAGAAAAATATTGAGGAACTGACGGCTGACGAAATGCAGCAGCAGATTCAGGACTTGGAGCGTATCCGCAAAGCAGCGGCTCAGCAGAATCTGCGGGACCAGATGCTCTGCGCCAAATACGGCGGCGACGCCAAATATATGCGTACACACAAGCGCATAAAAGCAAGTCCTCCGCCCATCGGCAGTGATCCTGTCATCTTCGATATCCTCATGGGAGTGAAGACGGCTGTGGACCAGAAGGTGCTGAAGAACCAGCGCATTATGGATAATCACGCCTATTTCACCCGTGAGATTATGCCGACTATCATTCAATCGTGCCGTAATAACGGAGTACAGCCCTCCATGGCACAGGTGAATTTTATTGATACCTGTATCTCTGGAGAATACTTCGCAGAAAGGACATGGATATCTTAAATGCAAATCGAATCCCTTACCATTCGCACCAAGCGGATGATCGACGATCTGAAAACCATCTGCGCCAATTTTGGCCTGGGTGGTTCTCCCGGTGAGTACAAGATTATCACACAGGTGTTTCTGTATAAATACCTCAACGACAAATTTTTCTATCAGGTTCGGAAAGTAGAGCCTTCCTTGGCGAAGGAGAAGAACCTGGAGGCTGCGCTGGAGGCCATGCCAGACGACCAGTATGAGATGCTGCTGGCCATGTTAGGTGGTGACACGGCTCGCCTGAAGAAGACGCACTACATCTCATATCTCTTTAACCACCAGAATGATGACACCATGAAAAAGCAGGACGGCACGCCCTATCCATTCCACGAACTGTTTGATGACACTCTGGTGGACATCTCCAACTATAACCTGGACGTCTTTTCTGTCCAGACCGGTGGGGAGGAGAAGATTAAGCTCTTTGATCCCATCTCCCAGTATGTGATCGAGAGCGCCAAAAAGCCTCTGTTCTGCCGCGCCATTATCAACAAGTTGGTGGAATTCAGTTTTGCCGAGGTATATGAGCAGAACTACGATTTCTTTGCCCAGATTTTTGAGTATCTGATCAAAGACTACAACAAGGACTTTGGCAAGTATGCCGAGTACTACACGCCCCATACCATTGCCACCATCATTGCCCGCATTATGGTCCAGGGTGGGGTTCAGAATGTGACGGTTTATGACCCGGCGGCCGGTTCCGGCACCCTGGTACTGGCACTGGCCCATCAGATTGGGGAGGATAACTGCACCATCTACACCCAGGATATTTCGTCCAAGTCCAACGAGTTTCTGCGGCTGAATCTGATTTTGAACAACTTGGTGCACTCCTTGGGAAATGTGGTCCACGACGATACACTGGTTGCACCCCGCCATCTGAATGCCCAGAAGAACGGCCTGGCCAGATTTGACTATATCGTCAGCAATCCGCCCTTCAACATGGATTTTAGTGACAACCGGGAAAAACTGGCTGGCGAGGCATATAAGGAGCGGTTCTTTGCCGGTGTACCCAATGTACCAAACAAGGATAAGAGCAGCATGGCCATCTATCTGATGTTCCTGCAGCACATTATCTATTCTCTCAACGACCACGGCAAAGCGGCAGTGGTGGTTCCCACCGGCTTTCTGACGGCAGGCTCCGGCATCCCGAAAAAAAGCCGGGAGTATCTGGTGAACCACCAAATGCTCCGGGGTGTTGTTTCCATGCCCTCCAATATCTTTGCCACTACCGGCACCAATGTCTCTATCCTGTTTCTGGATAAAGATAACCGGGACGGGAAAGTTGTGCTGATGGATGCCTCCAAGCTGGGGACCAAAGAAAAGGTGGACGGAAAGAACCAGAAGACTGTCCTCAGCGAGGAAGAGATCGCCAAGATTATTGATACTTTTAACACTGGGGAGCCAGTAGACGATTTCTGTGTGGCGGTGTCCTATGAGGACATCAAACAGAAGAAACTGTCTTTCTCCGCCGGCCAGTACTTTGAGGTGAAGATTGAGTATGTGGAACTGACGCCGGAAGAATTTACGGAGAAAATGAACGGCTTCTCCACCCGGCTGGATGGCCTGTTTGCCGAAAGCCGCCGCCTGGAGGAGGAGATCAAGCGGCAGTTGGAGCGGGTAAAGTATGAATAATATAAAAAAATACCCATTTTCAGAACTGTATGAAATGAGTTCTGGGATTTCTACAACAAAAGACCAAGCTGGTCATGGTTATCCTTTTGTATCGTTTGGAACTGTGTTTAACAACTATTTTCTTCCTGAACAGTTGCCAGATCTAATGGATACATCTGAAAAAGAGCAAGATATCTACTCAATTAAAGAGGGCGATATACTTATTACTCGAACCAGTGAAACTATAGATGAGTTAGCCATGAGTTGTGTAGCTACGAAGAACTATCCAAAAGCTACATATAGTGGATTTACGAAAAGGCTCCGCCCGAAAACAACTGGTATAGCGTATCATAAATATTTGGCATTTTATCTGAGAGGCTATTTGTTTAGAAAGGCAGTAACAAATAATGCCTTTATGACTTTGAGAGCAAGTTTTAATGAAGATATTTTTTCTTTTTTAAATCTTTACCTTCCAGAGTACCAAGAGCAGGTTAAAATTGGCGATATGCTGTACAATATGGAGCAAAAAATTCGTATTAACCAGAAAATCTGTTCTGAGTTGGAAGCCATGGCAAAAACCCTCTATGACTATTGGTTTGTGCAGTTTGATTTTCCGGATGAAAACGGCTGTCCCTACCGCACTTCTGGCGGCGAAATGGTCTGGAATGCCCAACTCAAGCGAGAGATCCCTAAAGGATGGAAGGCTGGTACAGTTGGGCAACTGGGTGATGTTGTTTCAGGTGGAACACCTACGACAACCCATGAGGACTATTATTGCAATCAAGGAATTGCTTGGATTACACCAAACGATTTATCTGGAAATGAAAATAAGATGTTTATCAGTCATGGAGAGCGTGATATTACACGGAGTGGTTTAGATAATAGTTCAGCAGTCCTAATGCCTAAACATTCGTTGTTGTTGAGTACACGAGCTCCTATTGGGTACCTTGCCATTTCCAATAATGAAATTTGTACGAACCAAGGGTTTAAATCAATAGTTCCAAATGCTGGATACCATGGATATTTTATTTACTATTTGCTTAAGCGGAATGTATCGGCTATAGCTCAACAGGGAGTAGGGACTACATTCAAGGAAGTGTCAAAGGATACCTTGTCAAATTTTGCTGTGCCTTTGCCCTCAAAAATACTTGCTAATAATTTTGCGGAAAAAGTTACACCTTTGTGTGAAAAGCGATGTGTTTTAGAAGAGGAAAACCGTGAATTAGAGAGGTTGCGTGACTGGCTCATGCCCATGCTGATGAATGGACAAGCCAGGGTGGAATGAGGTGAGACAATGAGCAGTTTGGTATTGGACTTGCAGCAAGAGGTACTAAAACCAGATTGTGATGTTTTGAATTCCTTACGGAAGGCGCATTTAATTGCTGCTAAACTGAAATTATCAGAATTTGATAAGTGGGTACAGGCGGAGTTAAATGGATATGTGCCGAATAGTTCGGCGATTCCAGAGTATCGCAGAGTTCATGGCTCGTTAAAGGCATTTAATCCATATAGGGGATGGGTGCCGACCCAGCTGAACGACAATGAACTAGAGCAGATGATATGTGAGCAAAAACTTTGGCAGTCACTTGGCGAATTGCAAGAACTGTACAACCAATCGGCAGAGACGAGTTTCCTCATTGAATTTCCCGCGGAACAAATGCAGTTCATTGCCTCGCTATTCCGTGCGCCGATTCCGCTGAAATATTCTTTACATGTAAGTAAGCACCTATTGGTCACAATAGTTGAAAAAGTAAAAAATTGCTTGCTTGAGTGGACAATTCGATTAGAAGAGGAAGGTATTATAGGCGAAGGAATGCGGTTTAGTCAAGAGGAAACTGATATGGCGAAAAGAGTCCCGCAAACAATTAATAATTATTATGGAACCGTAGTAAATGGCAGTGTCAAACAGTCACAAGTGGTATCTGGAAATAACCATACAATTTCTTTTCATTATGGCGATGTTACAGATCTGATGGGTAAGGTGAAGGAATCGCTTGCGCAGGAGCAGTTATCTGCAGATGATCGGGATAGTGCCGCGGAACTGATTTCTGAAATTGAGTCTAAGATATCACAACAAAAGAAGCCTGGGATTATATGTGCGGCTTTAACCGGACTCAGAGATTTTTTGGTTGCTGGCGGCGCAAATGTCACGGCGGCATTGATTGTTCAGTACCTACAAGGGCTAGGTTAAGTGTTTGCTCCGGAGAATCCAATGGGAAGGGTGGGGAAACGAAATGGCGGAGGTCTTAACTGGTGTGAATGGCCAGATCCTGAGATGGGCCAGGGAAAACTATAATATGACTCCCGGTGAAACTGCTGCTGCAATCGGGATTGATGAAGCGCGATATCTGCGGTGGGAGAATGGCGAGGACTTCCCCACCTATGCAAAACTCAAAAAGGTCAGCGATGTGCTCCACAAACCGAGTGCCCTCTTTTTCTTCCCGGAACCTCCGCAGATTGAGAGTATTAAGGGAGATCTGCGCACTCTGCCTAATGAAGTATCTGATCATTTGAGCAAACAGGTCATTCAGGCTTTTGAAACAGCTCGTTCTTATCAAATGGATCTTAAAGAACTGTATGGAAAGAGAAAAAGTGTTATGGCAGCACGTCACACTTTCCCTGAAGACCAAGAAGAACTGTGTGTCTATTTCCGTAATTTGCTGGATTTCCCAATCTCGGCACAAAAGGCAAGGCGAAGTGATAAAATCGTCTTTGAGATTTTCAGAGAAAAGTTTTACGAAATCGGAATCTATGTGTTCAAAGATGCGTTTAAGGATAACAGTGTTTCAGGCCTTTGCCTGAATGACGACCGGTATCCTGTTATTATGATTAACAACTCAATGTCCTTTGCACGGCAGAACTTCACTTTGTTCCATGAGTTGTATCATCTGATTTCAGACACCAGTGGCGCGGAGATCATCCGGGATGACTATTATGTTTATCTGGATGAACAACAATCTCATACTGAAAAAGCCTGTGACTCGTTTGCAAATGAATTTCTTGTTCCAATGGCTGATTTTAAAATTGAATTGGAGAAACGACCGTTGGATGAGGCACGGATTGCGGAATTGGCTTCTTTGTACGCCGTGAGCAAAGAGGCTATCATGTACAAATTATACACCATGAAGATAATTACTCCGGCAGATTACAATGCATTGAAGGAAACCTTTTATGGTGATGCTATCCGAAATCAGAAGAAAAATCCTGACAAACCGGGAGGCAACTACTACTACACCAAACTTTCCTATCTTGGTCCCAGATATACTGGTGATGTGTTCCGCCAGTATTTTTCCGGAAAAATAGACAGTTTTCGTGCTAGTGAAATGCTCCATAGTAAAGTAGACCATCTCCCCAAACTGGAGTCCGTGTATTTCCGGGGGGTGAAGTGATGGTCTACTTACTGGATACGAATATTTTTAGAGAGTTACTTGAGCATTTCCCGAAGCGCGGAAAGATGTTTGAAGAAATTTGGAAGCAATTTGAGCAAGGCATTAAGGACGGGAGCATTCTCTCTGTTGATGAGTGTTACAATGAATTAACCCGTCACTATGATGAAAAGAATCCGCATTATCAGTGGCTACACGACCGTCAGGAGATGTTCTTAAACCCAACTAACGAAGAATCAATTTACATCCGCACGCTTTTTCAGAACCCCAAAATGCGTGAGAGTATTCATAAGAAAAATATCGTAAAAAATAGGCCAGCTGCCGACGCTTATCTGGCGGCAAAAGCGAAGGCTCTCGGAGCGGTTGTTGTTACGAAAGAAGAGTATAAACCACATTCGGCACAGTTGCCCAATGTGTGTGAAACTCTGGGAGTCAAATGGATATCTTATGATGAATTTATGGAAGAACTGTCTGCAGGTGCAGGACGATAATTGACAGCAAAGAGCACGGACAAGTGTACGGGTGAATAGAGTTCGCCGCCAAAGATTTGAAAAGTGCGGTTGCATCTGGTCACCAGTAATAGAGTAGCACCACTATTTATTGTGTTCATCATTCTTTGTTAACGGTGTACTAAAATTGTTGGGGGTAAAAGAGCAGAGGGAATAAAAGTTCTATTGTTGTGACAGACGGGTAGGTTACAGGTGTTTCCTTCGTGCGGATATCTTTGTGTGTGCTTCCTGATTTTAAATGTCCAAATGCTTTTGACCACACAAACAGCCACAGACGGAGCCGGAACAACCGGAAATCCTGCGCTACAAAAGTACTGGAAAGTGATTTGTTCGGAATAGAAATGCCTATAAACAACGAAAAAAGATTAGAAAAACGAAAAATTTTGCGTTGGTAAGGATGAGGTCGGCGGTTCGAATCCGCCCAGCAGCTCCACGAAACACCTGAAATCTTCGGATTTCAGGTGTTTTTTTGTTGCGGATTTGCATTTTTTGCGTGAGGAAAAATGTGGGTCAACCGTCTGCCCCGCATCCGGAAATGTCCGAAAAGGTTTGAAGCGCACCGGACAGGAAGTTTTGCTTCCTACCCGGTGCGCGTTCTCTTTTCCTTGCCGTTTCTTTTTACATGACTTGCTCCATAAAGGCGCCCATGGTTTGAGCAGCCTCGTCCTGCTTCTGCTTCGCAGTGTGGGGATAGGTGCGGAGGGCGAAGCCTGTGTCGTAGTGGCCCGGCATACTGGACACGGTCTTCACATCCACGCCGTTCTGCAGGGCTGTAGTGGCGAAGGTATGCCGCAGACCGTGGAAGTGCAGCCGGTTGTACTCCGCCCGCTCCAGCACCGTCTGGAGCCGCTTCCGGACGGCGGCTGGGTCCAGCGGAGAGTCCTCCTTGACGGGGAGGGGAACATCCACCGGGGATGGTCGGCCTTCTTGCAGGCCTTGAGCACACGCAGCACCAGGGCAGGGAGGAGCACTGTCCGGTTACCTGCCTTGGGCGGGGACACCACCAGTTCTCCTTTGACCCGGTGAATTTGACACACCACCCGCAGGGCGCCGGTGCGGAAATTCAGGTCATCCCATTGGAGTGCCAGGCTCTCCCCCGGCGCAGACCAGTGGCAAGTTCCAGCAGCAGAAGCTCGTAGCAGCCGTCTTCCCCGGCCTGAATCAGCAGGTGCTGGCTTTCCTCGGGAGTCAGCACTTTCATTTCTTTAGGTTTGGCAGATGACAGCTTACACCCATCTGAGGGATTACAGAAAATCCGTTTTCCTCCACCGCTTTATTCAGTGCTGTATGAAGGGCGGTTTGAATGCCCCGGACAGTCTGGGACAGAACTTCGCCGCAGAGTTCTGCCCGCAGTGGCCTGCCGCTTTTTTGAGGTTTGCATAAATCCTGAGACAGCAGAACCATTCCCGCTTGTCAATAGTCAAGATGAACGGGACCCGCCCGCCGCTGACAAGTACGAATGCTTCTGCTCGTGTGGCAGTCAAGAGGGCAAAAGCAGGGAGTGCTTTTACTCTCGATAATTCTGATTTTTCTTTACATTTGCTTGTGTGGTTTTATATCGCCGCAAGGAATTTGGGCACCACAGCACCGAAAATCAGTGTGTTTTCCAGAGTCCTAAAAGGCAAAAAATTCAGTATTCTCAAGGCTTTTCACGGTGCAACGGCTTTTTGCGGGGCGAATGCAAATACTATTTCTTATAATATCACGTTCGTGAACTTAAGAGTAAGAGCTTATCTTCCTTCTCGCCATTCCAAGCCATTCTCAGAAAGGAAGCTAATATCGTCCAGAAAGGCGAATTGCAGGAAGAGGTCATTGCAAAAATGTAACAAGCACGCTCTACGGAGCGATGGATAGAAAGACCAAAACGAGGGAAGCCCGCTTTTACAACCTGGACCATCGCTGCGGGCCGCCCACATCCGCATTTGGGCCACCAGTGAACTGAAAGAGTGATGAACCAAGAACTTTGCCTTGGGTGATGAACGCCTCAGGCAGGGTAGGACTACTTTCAGCATCGGCTCCTTCAAAACCGCTGGAGCGGAGGTAATTCCATTCGGACCAGTGAGCGCCGTATCTGGCAGCAGATCATTGACATCTGTGCCGGGCGCCACCGTACGGGACTTCTATACCGTGGTATAAAATAAGTTCTGCGGGCTTTTACGCCGTCACAGGGCGCGGTGGGGCAGAGATCATTTGCACCAATGCAGACCGCAGCAAGACCAATGGGCCTGACCGCCTGGAAACGTGCGCTGGATGGACGTACGATGAGCGGATATTGCAACTACATTCTGCATTGAGTATCTGATCGGGCGTCAGAGCACCTTCGCCATGCGGAAATTTGCCGCCTGTGTCAGTGAGCTTCAGGCTTTCCGCCGATATGATATTTTTGGGATAAGGGCACGCCTCCAGACAAGCGGCCGTCGTCAAGGCAGACAAGAAGCATGATGCGTTCAACAAGACCCGGAAAAGGGTCTCCGACTCTAACAAGGAAGTGCTCAAAATGCTGGAGTCAGGAAAAGTCAGGAGAAAAATATTGACTTGATATACTTTGTGGTTTAGGATTATTATAGATAAAGTATAGTTAAAGCAATATCGTATTGTCGGAAACAGGGATCCCTGTTTCTATGTTTGCTTCGCAAACATAGAAACCATGCTGAACAAACAATGGCTTCCGGAAGCCATGCAGGAAGGAGGAAATTTGAGACGAGTACGATAAAAGAAAGAGCGGAGGAATATTTCCCGGAGATGGTAGAGATTCGCAGGGATATTCACCGCCATCCTGAGATTGGAAGAAACGAGGTAAGGACATCGGCCCTGATTCGAAAGAAGCTGGAGGAATACGGGGTTGATGCAATCGAACGGCCTGTACCAACCGCCGTTGTAGCGTTGATCCATGGAGCCAGAGGCCCGGGCCGCTGCGTGGCACTGCGCTGCGATATCGACGCATTGCCCGTGCAGGAGGAAACCGGACTGCCGTATACCAGTGAGAATCCGGGGATTATGCACGCCTGCGGCCACGATATGCATGCATCCATGATGCTGGGCGCGGCCAAGATCCTGTGCGGAATGAGAGAGCGTTTTGCGGGCTGTGTCAAGCTGATATTCCAGCATAGCGAAGATACATTACCTGGCGGCGCCAAGGAGCTTGTGGAAAAAGGCGTGCTGGAAAACCCCCATGTGGACGCGATCTATGGAATGCATGTGCTGCCGGACGCCCACCGGGCAGGACAGGTTGGGTTCCACATCGGGCCCATAACAACTTCCGTGGACCTGTTCGACTTCACCGTCTCCGGCAGAGGGGGACATGGCTCTCAGCCGCAGAATACAACGGACCCCGTGCTGGCTGCCGCCCAGATGATCGTGATGATGCAGCAGATCGTCGCCCGCCGGGTGGACCCTATGGAGATGGCAGTGTTCTCCCTGGGGAGCATCCATGGCGGCGACGCGCCCAATGTGATCCCGGCGGAGGTCAAGTTTGGCGGCGTGACTAGAGCGTATTCGGAAAGTGTGCGAAGCGTGATTAAGGAACAGGTCCAGGCAATTGCAAAAGGTATCGAGGCCGCCTCCGGAAATACAGTACATATTCACTATGCCGACGGATATCCCAGCGCTTTCAATGACAAAGAGCTGATGGATCTTGCCGCTGACGCGGTCCGAAAGGAATTGGGTGAGGACGCGGTGGTCCCCATGCCCGATCCAATGCCTTTCAGTGAGGATTTCAGCTTCTATGGAAAGCTGGGTGGTATCCCCAGCGCCTATCTGATGCTTTATGCAGGACACGAGGGAGAGCTGGCGCCCCTGCACAATCCCAAGTGTGCGGTTCGGGAGGATGTTATGCCGGCAGGCATCAGGACCTTGGTTTCTATTGCTCTGGAATTCCTGAAGTAATCAGATTTGGAAAGTTCAAAATGATTTAACCATTTAAAGCGAAAAAATTCGCGAGAAAAGGAGAATTGTTATGAATGTGCAAGAGGTCGCCGCCCAATACGGAGAGTATCTGATCGAAAAGCGCCGCTATTTCCATCAGCATCCTGAAGTCAGCACCAAGGAATATCACACCAGCAAGGCAATCAAAGAGGCGCTGGACGAGATAGGCGTTTCCTGGCGGCCCTGTGGGCTGGAGACGGGTGTGCTGGTCACCATTCAAGGCGCAAAGCCCGGCAAGACCATTTTGCTTCGCGGAGATATGGATGCCTTGACGGTTCAGGAAACCACCGGGGCGCCTTATGCGAGCAAAAACGAGGGCATTATGCATGCCTGCGGCCATGACTGCCATATTGCGATGCTCCTGACCGCCACCCGCATCCTTCATGACATGAAAGAAGAACTGTGCGGCACGGTAAAACTGGCTTTCCAGCCTGCGGAGGAGGTAGCTCTGGGTGCCAAGTCCATGGTTGAGCAGGGCGCTTTGGACGGCGTGGACGCATGTTTTGCCATTCATGTGTGGACAGATGTGAAGTCCGGCATGGTTTCTCTGGAAGCCGGCCCCCGGATGGCGTCGGCAGACGAATTCCATATCACTGTGAAGGGAAAGGGGTGCCACGGCGCACAGCCGGAGCGGGGTGTGGACGCAGCTGTTGTAACGGCTGCCATCTCCTCCGCAGCCCGTCGTCAGCCGGGAGATCTCGCCTATGGACCCGGCGGTCGTTACCGTAGGGACGATCCAGGCGGGCACCCGTTGGAATGTAGTGGCGGAGAACAGCTATATGACAGGAACCACCCGCTGCTTCAGCAATGAGGTGTGGGAAACCTTTGAGGAACGGATGGAAAGAGTTATCAAAGGCACAGCCGAGGCTTACCGCGCTGAGGCAGAGCTGGAGTACCTGCGTATCGTGCCGCCCACTGTCAATGATGAGGCGGTGGTTTCCATCGCCCAAAAATCCGCGGTTGCTGTCCTGGGTGAGAATTGCCTCGCATCCAATCCGGCTACCACCGGCGGCGAAGACTTCTCCTACTTCATGCAGAGGGTGCCGGGAGCAATCGCACTGCTGGGAACCGGAAACGAGGCCTGCGGAGCCGTTTGGCCAAACCATTCCGGCAATTTCTGCGTGGATGAGGCACAGCTTTTGAAGGGCGCCATGCTCTATGCGCAGGTGGCAATGGATTTCAACGCACAGTAATTGGTCAGACTCATATTGGGTGGGAGAATGCAAAACCATGAAAGGAGGCAGTTCTGCCGCCGAAATATGTGCTGAATAAGTAAAGAGGGGGAAAAGACATGTATAACTTTGCACTAGCGTTTGTGCTCTGCGCTGCAGTGTACATCATTGGCGAGGTCGTTTCCACGGCAACAAAAGCATGGATTCCATCGGTATTCGTAACTGCCGCTATCATTCTGGTGGGCTACTGGACAGTCCTTCCCACTACGCTGATCAGCGACGCCGTACTGATTCCCTTTGGCAGCACAATCGGTATCTATCTGCTGATTACGCACATGGGCACCGTGATCAGCATCAAGCAGCTGCTGGAGCAGTGGAAGACCATTGTGGTCTGCCTTGCGGGACTTGCGGGTATGTGCGTCCTGGCACTGTTCGTCTGCCCCCTGCTCATGGACCGCAGCTTTGTTGTCGCGGGACTGCCTCCTCTCACCGGAGGCATCGTGGCTGCAACGACGATGATGGAGGCGGCCAATGCTGCCGGCCTCAAGGAAGCGGCTGTGTTTGCTATCGCCATGTACTGCGTCCAGGGGTTCGCGGGGTATCCGCTTACGGCGGTCTGCCTCCAGCTGGAGGGCAAAAAGCTCCTGAAAGAATACCGGAACGGCGGTGTGTCGGTTGCCGGCGTTTCAAATGCGGTAGATGCAGTCAACGGAAAGCTGGAAACCACCGAGAGTCCGCGCAAGAAACTGCTGCCCCCCACGCCTGCCAAGTGGAATTCTGTTGTGGTGATGCTGGGCAAGCTGGGATTCGTGGCCTGGCTGGCCACACAGCTGGGAAGAGTTGTCATCCCCGGCCTGAACATGACGATCAGCGGCGCTGTGTATGCGCTGGTTCTGGGCATTATTTTCACCAGCATTGGTTTTCTGGATGAGAACGCACTGAATAAAAGCAATTCCTATGGCATTGTCATGTTCGCTCTGATGATGTATATCTTTGACGGCCTGAAGGATTGCACGCCCCAGATGCTGGGCAGCATCATCGGGCCGATGGTCATTCTGATTGTTGTCGGTGTTGCTGGCATGGCGGTATTGTGCTTCGTCAGCGCAAAAATACTGAAGATCCCGTTCCTGCTGGCCTTTGCCACCGCATTGACTGCCCTGTATGGGTTCCCGCCCAATGCAATTATCACTGAAAACACCTGCAACGCTCTGGCGGAGACCCCGGAGGAAAAGGAATATCTGATGAGCAAGATGTTCCCGCCCATGATTGTCGGCGGCTTTACCACTGTGACGATCACGTCCGTTATCATTGCAAGCGTATTTGCCAAAATGTTCTGATTGTAAAGGCCATATCATCTACAAAAGCGGGACACGAAGTGTTCCGCTTTTGTAGAATCAAATGTTGGTTGGGATCATAGAATAGGAGCGTATCGCTATGAATCGGAAACTGATTTGTCAAATATTGAATCATGAGATGATGCTGGCCACCGGCTG
>OAWA01000833.1_pt1 | contig 18295 bp, 22 predicted proteins | sample 1516971 | NCBI WGS metagenome assembly OAWA01 (sample SAMEA2580097, study PRJEB22360) | human gut metagenome | biome: human gut; feature: human-associated habitat; material: faeces | place: Denmark | collected 2008/2010
AAAAGGAGGGGTGGGCCCCTGCCAGCTAGCCTTTTTCCACTACTGTTCTGTTGTGTGTTTTGTTATTGTGTTGTGTTCTGTGTTTTTTATTGCCGTTGCTGTCCTGTTGTTTGTTATCGTCTCTGTTGTCTTCTATTTTACCGTGTTCTTTTCTGTTGTTAATTCTACCCGCTGTTTCATCTCATGGTTTTGGTGCGTTGTTTTGTTCATGGTTTTAGCGTGTATGTTTTCGCTGTTTTTTTTGTTGTTCGGCGTGTTGTTTTTTTGTGGTGTGGTATGATATAAGCATCAACCTCAAAGGAAAGGAATAAAAAATGACTGTGTTGGTTGATGATAGAAAAGCCGTTGAGATTACTATTCGTGAGTGGGATGATGAGCGCGTACAGTATGGGCCTAATTGGTCTAATGATTTTTTTGAGGTGGGAGCTTTGGAAGAGGTTGATGGTTTGGATGATGCTTATTGGGTGGATGATGTTGATTATTGTGTTGAGCAGGCGAATGATATGGTGGCCGGTGAGGGTGATTTTGCGGTGGATGGTCCTCAGCCGTGTCAGTTTGTTGATGTGACTGTGCTTGACCGTGGTGAGTTGCTTGATTTTTGATGGGAAAGGGGTTTGATATGTGGTGTTTTACTGTTACGCCTGATGATTTTACGGTGTTCGAGCTCACGCCTGAGTATGTGCAGGTGAGGGGTCCATATTCAGCCAGTACGTTTAAGGAGGCGTTGGATGGTGTACTTGACGTTGTTCGCCATGCGTTTGATGGGCTTGATGTGTATGTTGGTTTTGCTCATTCCTCGTTTGACCCAAAAACGGGATTTTTGAATGGTATTGTTAAAGTGTGTTTGTCGTTTGAGGGGGGGGGTGTTTGATGATGGCGAATGATGAAGTCGTGGCCGTGATTCCATCCAAGCTTAAGTCTGGTGATGTGCGGCTGGTGTATTGTCCTCATAATCGGATGTATGAACTGCGGTATGCGGTGCGGCCTCAGGACGGCGGCGGGCGTCGTTTGGTTTGGTCGGCTGTGGCGTTTGATGCGTGTGATTACGCTCAGGTGGCTCATATGCTGGTTGATGCGAGGGCGCTGGCTGATACGTCGTTGGTAGAGAGGTGTTGATTATGAAGAGCAATGATGACCGTACGAATTGGTTTGACGATGGCGTGCTGGACGATGACCGTGTGCGCCGTGTCATTCGTGGCCGTCGGCGTAATCTGCACTTGCGGGAATATAACCGTGGCGAGGGCGATTGGGAAACGTTTTGCCGCACTGTGGCACTGCTTAAGGATTTTTATAAGCCTCAGGGTGGTCAGGTGGCGTTTGCCGACAGTATCGAATGTGCGGCGGACGTTTGTCTGAGCATCTCGCCAAGTTCGTCGATGTACGCCGCATTATCACGAACGCAGGACATTGAAATGTTGTCCGGGCTTATTTATTGTCCGGCAATGGTGGCGTGGTGCGCTGTCTGCCACGTCAAGGGCGCAACCTGCTATGAGATGTGCAAGACTTGGGAGGGCGATGAGTTCGCTCAGACTATCATCAAAATTGCGTGCCTCCGTTTTGACAGCCTGACTGATGTGCGGTATACTGATGAAGACATTGCAAGAATGTCACAGCAACAGCAACATTGAAATAAGGCGGCATGATTATGGCATATATTAAGCGAGCCAAGCACTATAGTATTGTGCGCGGTGTTACGCGCGGCGAAAACGGGGAACTTGTTGACGCCGAAGTGGTCGTGGATGGCGCGTGCCGCACGGCTGAAATGGCTATGAAGAAAGCCCGCAAGATTAACAAGAACATGCTCCCCATGTCCGCCGAATATCATGCGCAAGCAACGCGCATGGATGAGGCAATCTATTGGGCTAATTGTGAATTTGGGGATGATACCATTATCGACTATCCGGGGTCGGTCAGCGGCAACGTGGTTGAAGATGATATTATTTCCGAGGAAGAATAATTACTAACCCTATAAGGAAAGGCAACAATAATCATGGCTGACAACGAACTGACCGTATCGAACGGCAATAATTTTGCGGCGAACGGTGCCAACGCCGTATCCCATTTCTTCAACACTGACACTATGGATGGTAAAATGGCGTTGTATAACGCCATGCAGACCGCCGACAAAGTGGACGAGCATCTTAATGAGCCATTGCATGTGACCAACGTGCTTGCTCAGGCCATCGAGGTTGCTAATCAGGAGACGGGTGAAATCAACTCCTCTACCCGTGTCGTTATCCACGCTGAGGAGGGTGACTTCGCCGCCGCCTCCCCCACGTTGGCGCACGCTTTCGGCAACCTGTTCGCCATCTTCGGCACACCGGACACGTGGGAGCATCCGCTTGTTCTCAAGGTGGTGGAAAAGAAGAGTCGCCGTGGCTATAAGTTCTTCGACCTCGAACTAGTGTCGGAAAACAAGCGCAAGTAACGCGAATGTCCACGTCATATGATAGCATGGTAATATCCCTATAGGGATGTTGCCGCCAGACTCACCCCCCGTCGTTTTCCATCCTTACGGCGGGGGGTGTTTTACACTCATAAGAGGAGGGGCCGTGGCAAAACGTAAAAACAACCGACGCGCCAACAACCTGAAACGCAACGCCGCCATCAGGTCGGCACAGGTACGCCGAGAACAAGCAGTCAGAGACTATAGCACCGGACACCTCCCCAAGCAAATCACCGAAACGTTTCTGGGAAAACTCAGCGCCCAACAACTCGAACAGGTAGCGCGCCGTGTCGGGCAGGAATTCGGGGAACAACAGCAAGCCTTGAGAGCACGGGATAACGAGCCGTATCAGGTTGTCCCGGATGTGCATATTACGAAACTCGATAGGGAACTGGCGGCGCGTCCGTTGATTACCGACGCGGAAATAGCCGCCGCCCCGTCGAAACGTCGGAAAACATTACGACAGCAACAACGCCGCCGTATCGAGGCACGGCGGAAAATCAAACGCGCCCAACAATTCGAGGCCTTGAGCATGGCAAGCTACACGGTGGGAGAAATGCGTGACATGGAACGTGCGGGAGAGTCGCCGTTTGACGTGTTGGGTACTCATACGGTCGGCGGTTCGGCGCGTGACGAACTCACGCGCAACCGGGCTAACGTGTTCGGGTCAGAGCGTGGCATGAGTCACGCGCGTATGATGATACGAGAGGGAGGCAGGAGGAGGCTTGAGCGTGAGATACTCGAATACGCCGGGCTTATAGGTCGAGCGCCATTACGTGCAGGCACTGGAAAAATCCCCAAGAACGAGGGCCTTGCGGATTTTGATAGAGTCGCGCAACAGCTGGAAGCATTCGACTCCAGCTTCGCCCAAAAATTCGCGTCTTTATCGAACCGTCAAAAACGATGGCTGATAAACAACACGAATTTTAGCACCGTGGTGCGTGAAGCCGCATGGTATAATGATAAAACGCATAAATGGGAGACTAAAGCGGACGCGGGTGATGTAGAGACGCGACTTGATGAATGGATGACCAGCGCGGCACGACACTAAAAGGATGGAATTATGAAAGAGCGTCGAACGGCGGCAACAGACGGCGCAACACTATTGACGGATGACGGCCCGGAACCATTGACGGCAACCGCCGCCATCCGCCTCACCATGCTCAACCATCATACGCGCGTATGGTGCGCCCACGGATGGCAGGATATCAAGCCCATAGCCGCCGAACTCTTGAAACGACTCCCATTGCAATCGAACCCAAGCAAGGACGGCGTATGGGGCACTTTCAACATCCGTGGGCACTTCTACAGTTTCCGTGTACGTATGGGTGGCATCACCGTGGACTTCGTGGACGTGCGCAACATCACGCGTGACGATGGCCTGAATGTTTCACGTGAAACATTCGGAGGAACTACCGACTTGAAAACCACGTGGAATATCTCGCAGGAATGCGCCGCCCTGCATCTCAAGGGCACTACGATAGCGTCTATGGCAATGACCGACTATATCGACGGGGATTACGCCGGATTCAAACGGCATTTTCCGCCATTGGATAAAGAGGTTTATCATCGAATGCGCCCCGCCTATTATGGGGCGATAGTGTACAGCAAGCCGGGCGAATACCGGGATTGCCGAAGTTGGGATGTGAACAGTCTCTACCCGAGTATCATGCGAGATTCGCCCATGCCGGTAGGCTCACCAATATGGTATGACGGGGAGTACCAACACGACTCTGACTATCCGCTCCATATCGATGTCATTGCGTTTGACGCGCGATTGAAGCCGGGGAAAACGGCGACACTCACCAATATCCTACCCGTATGGGGGTTTGAGGGTGAGCGCTTGGACAGTACGTTGGGCGTCGTTACCATGCCGGTCACGGATGTGGATTGGGAAACACTGACCGAAAACTATGACATCCACGTGTGGGAGTATGTCGGCGGCTGGAAATTCCGCAAATCACACGGACTCTACTACACATACGTGGACAAATGGTTTCACGTGAAACAAACCGCAACCGGGGAGCGCAGGCAGATGGCGAAACTGTTGCTGAATTCACTGGTGGGAAAATTCGGGGCCTCACTCTACCGGCCCATGTTGCATCCAAAACCGTCTTCGGACGGTGGCGTGGATTTTACCGTGGATAAACCCGAGTCGGCCAACAGTCTGGCATGGTTGCCGACCGCCGCCTATGTGAACGCCTACGGGAGGCGAATACTATCACGCGCCATGAACGCGAACGCCGAACGCGTGCTTTACGCCGATACCGACGGCATGATATTGGACGGGTTGGACACGCCCGCATGTATAGAAACGGGTGACCGGAAACTAGGCGCGTGGAAAAACGACCACACCTATGAGAGGCTCCGTATCCTAGGCAATCGCAAATATTGTGGTGTGGAGACAGGCGGCGATACCGTTATGAGGTTGAGCGGCGTGCACCGCGCCGCCCCCATCCCCTATGATGAGTTTCTGTCGGGGTCACGTCATCTCAATGATGACGGCCATACTTTTATGCTATAATAGTCGGTAGCGGGGTGTGCGTCCCAAGCCGATTCGATGGCCCGACCGTAAGGCAAATCGGCAAGGCGATACGGTCGGATGTAGACGTGCGTAGCCAACGCCCAGCGACGGCGAGGGAACCCGCACAGCCTAGCAAACCGGCATGACGGCGTGATTGCCGCCATGCCACTTACTTTAAGAGGTGATTATGGACGATACCGAAAACACCGAGCCGGACACCACGCCCGACACCGAACCGGACGCCAAGCCGACCGCCGACAATACGCCGAACCCGGAACCTGAAACGCAGGACAATGGCGAACCGGAAGACGCGGGCGACGACAAGGAAGCCGACATGGCCAACCGATTGAACGCCTTGGAAGCGACCGTGGCCGAACTCTCCAAAACCATTGAGGCAATGCGTGACGCCGCCGCCGACCACGTACTGAACGATGGCCCGGACGGCGACACGGAGCCGGACGCCACGGAAATGACCGACGATGACTACAACGGCACCTATTCCACATTTGACGACCTGTACGAAGACTGATAACCAGAAGGGAAAACTACAATGCCAACCACTCCAGTGGTGACACCGAAGCAACAGCTTCGCCCGCTCACCGAATTCAACAACGCACAAATCCTCAATATGATTCGCAACGAGGCATCTCCCGAATATCAGCGGCGTATGCCATCGGCCACCCAGATGAACATGGACAGGCAGATGGCCACCCTCATGTCGTCCACTCAGCTGAAGAACGAGTTTTATTCGGCGCTGGTGAACCGTATCGGCGGAACCTATGTGAACACGTGGCGTTGGAATAATCCGCTGAGCGTGTTCCAGCGCGCGTCTCAGGCGTATGGCGACACGTGGCAGGAAATCGCCGTGGGCATGCCGCTCGCACAGGTCTATGACCCGGACGCGGAATATCTCGGCGCGGATAATTTCCGCAAGTGGAAAATCGACGTGGATAGCCTCTATCATCGGTTGGACTTCGCCCACTTCTATCCGGCAACCACGGATGATAAGACGCTCCAGCGTGCTTTCACCTCCGAAAACGGTTTGGCCTCGCTCACCTCCCAGATTCTTACATCCTGTTACAATGCGGCTGAGGTTGACTTGTTCGAGGCCATGTGCCACCAGTTCGTCGAGTATGCGAAGCTCGGCGGATATTGGCGTGTCCACATGGGACATGACCTTAACGACATGGGTTCGACGGAAACCGACGCGCGCGACATGTTGCGCCAGATTCGCGCATGGGCGGATACTCTGAAGTTTGTCAGCACCCGGTATAATGCGCGTCATATGCCGACGTTTGCCCGCCCCGATGAACTCGTGCTGTTCTGCTCCCCGGAAGTCAAGTCCGCGCTTGATGTTCAGGGTCTGGCCACGGTGTTCCAGCGTACGGACGCAGAGCCGACTATCGACCGGATTATCGTCATCCCGCAGGACAGGTTTGGCATGGACGGTGTGCAAGCCATTCTCACTACTGACAAGTTCCTGATTGACATTCCGGTCATTAACGAGATGACCCAGCAGACCAATCCGGTGAACATCAATTCGGTCAACCATTATCTGCATGTCCAGCACATCATTTCGGTGTCTGGTTTCGCCCCCGCCGTCATGTTCTGGACGGGCGCGGGCTCCACCGCCAAGATGGTGGCGCCTACCGGTACGGCGGCCAAGATGCCGACCTTTGAGCTTAAGCTCGCCATGTACGGCGGTGGCACGTCCACCCCGTCGAACGTGGCGCGTGGCGGCGCGGTGCAGGTCACTGCCGATACGACCATCACCAACGATGGCACGGCCACGTTCCGTTCGGACGCTGTCGAGTATCGTATCGGCGACACCGCCAAGCCGAAAAGCGATTACACCTACATTTCGCCCACCGGTGTGCTGGTGGTAGGTCTCGACGAGCCGAACACCACCATCCCGGTTACGGCGACCGCGTTGTACACGAATCCGGCGACGCCGGAGGTGCCGGGCACTGTGTCCGCCGCCCTGAACGTGCCGGTGGTCGGTGATGGCGTCATCGGATTCAACCCGTCGATTATCGCGTCGATTGCCGTCAATGTCCCGGGTGTGACTGTGGGGCATACGGTGCAGGCGACCGCCATCGCGACCATGATTGACGGCCGAACCGCCGACGTGACCGCGCAAGCCGCATGGACATCCAGCACCCCGGCCAACGCCACCGTGTCTGAGTCCGGTGTAGTGGCTGGCGTCAAGGCAGGGGCGTCCGATATCACCGCCACGCTGTTCGGAGTGTCCGGCAAGAAGAGCGTGACAGTGACCGCGTGATATAATGGGAGGGTGGACGGTTGGCTACCCTCTCTCACGGCGATGCAATACAAGGCCCGGAGCGCAACCCACGTGAGCGCTCCGGGCCTTGTCATACCGGAGGTTGGATGATGATTGATGACGCGAACCCCTAGTGGACAATACCGGCCTAGTCACTGGAGTGGCCGCCGGTTCCACCAAGCTGACGGCCGCGCTGTTCGGTGTCAGCGGTCAGGGCACTGTGACAGTCGCCTAATCTGCGATATAATAAAAGGGAGTGTTTCACGTGAAACACTCCCTTCTTTATGAAAGGGATAGTATGCTGAGAGATATCAACCCTAACGTCGAAGCGACGTTTAACTGGGCTCAATGGACGCCCAACACGTCGCTGAAACTCTGTAACGTGCCGTGGGATAGTAGTTACCGTGACCTAGCCCGGTTCGAATCACCGCAGAAACAACAGGAATGGTTCGACCGACGGCCCGGCATTGACAGGGTGCATGGAGTCATGCACATGTTCGGCCAACCCGTGCGCGTCGAACTGCCATTTAACGAGGCGTCCAACTACAACTATGTCGTGGTGTATAACGATTACCCCGACTTGGAGTCGCCACGGTATTGGTATTATTTCATCAACCACGTGGATTACATCAATGCGTACACTACTCAGCTCACTGTACAGTTGGACGTTTGGCAGTCGTTCCAGCATGTACTTAGGTTTGGTTCCTGCTATGTGGTGCGAGGCCATATCGGCATTGCCAACGAAAACCAGATGACCGATTATGGTCGCAGTTATCTCGCACTACCCGAAGGGCTGGACACCGGTAGCGAAATGGTGACGGTAAACCAACAGTACAAGTCTCTTATCAGCATGGACGGGAAAAATCTGAATTACGGCGTAATAGTCGTGAGCACGGTAGATTTGTCAGCGGACGCGGGTAGTCAGGAAAAACCGTCTCTCACTACTGCGGGCGGCTCTCTGTTTGAGAACATGGCTAACGGTGCTGAAATACTGTACTTTAAGGACATCCAGTCTATCCAAGTGTTTATGGGAGTGGGCTCTACTTTTTCATGGATAACACAGGGTATTGTAAACATGTACATGATACCCTCTTTAGATGATGACTTTCTTAAGCAATCCGGCTATGTCGTAGATAAGCTGTTTGGGAAAACACTCCCTCCGGAATTAAATAATCGTATCTACCGTTTCCCCCAGTCGGCCACAAATGCGCCCAGCAGATATGAAGACATTATTATCATTAATGATTTTCGTGATAATTTTAATATCCCTAAACGTTATAAAAACCTTAAAAAACTCAAATGCTACCCCTATTCTACTGTTGAATGCACTTGCTTGAATGGCACTAATATCACCTATAAGCCCGAAAATATCCAAAGCGATAATCTGGTTATTAGAGAGGTGCATAATTACGCGCCCAATGGCGCGCGCTTGAACTTTTACCCGGTTGGGTACAATAAGGCGGGTGCAAGCGAGATTGCTCCTCTTGATAAAAACAATGGGTTGCCCATTGATAGCGGGGAAATGTTGGACGCCGCGTTTGGCATCAGCAATTTCCCTCAATTTGTGATAGTCAACAATGGTGCCCAGTTGGCAATGGCAAACAGTGCCTACACTCGTTCCTACAGTCAACAGTCCGCTGACTGGGCGTACCAAAAAGCGCAGATGGGCATCAGTCAGTCTCTTGCGGCCACGGCCATGCAAAACCAGTACAATACCCAAGCCAACAAACTCGCTATCGGCAACCGCAACGCCAATAACGCGATACAAGCAACCTCGCTTAACACCAGTCTGGACAACACGACGTATATCAACAATCAGCGAGCTGACCTCGCACAGCTGAATAACGTGGTTAACGGCGTGGTCGGGGTGGCGGGTAACGCCGCTTCGGGCAATGTCGGGGGCGCGGTATCGGCATTAGGCGGTGCTGTCATGAATGGTGTCAACACTGAAGCGAACCGCAGTATCAACAATACCGCCGCCCAACTTTCCACGGCGAACTCGCTGAGTACCAACGCGGCCACAACAAGTCAGGCCAACACATACGGATCTCAGACTACAGCGCTTTCAAACCAGTTGGCCCAAAATATGGCGGACATGAACGCGGATTACGCGCAACGTTCCGCGTTCGGAGACTATCAAAACACCATTGCGGGTATCAATGCACAGGTACAGCAGATGCAATTAACACCCCCGACCACATCCGGTGCCATCGGCGGAGACGGTTTTAACCTCGCAAACGGTATTGTCGGGGTGTTGGTTCGATTTAAGACGTGCGCACCCTCAGCCCTGCGGAGCGTCGGAGAGTACATGTTGCGTTACGGGTATTTTATCCAGCGTTTCATCACGCCGCCGCAATCGCTGGAATGTATGACAAAATTCACCTACTGGCAGATGCAGGAGTGTTACGTGCGAGGTGATTTGCCCGAGCAGTATCGGCAGACCATTAAAGGCGTGTTCGAGTCTGGGGCTACTATATGGACCAACCCGGACGATATCGGCGTGACCGATTGGGCGGATAACGACCCATTGCCGGGCATCTCATTCTAGTGCTATACTAGAGGCATGTCTAGGTCGAGGAAAAATCAGAATCGTAGGGGCGGCGCGTTGCATCCGCGTGGCAATTACGCCAAGGCACGCGCCGCCAGCCTTGACGCAATGTACTACCATCTGCTGACCGAACTGGCATTAAACCGGTTCAGCTGGCGGGGACTGCCGCCAACCGTAGATGAACGATGGCTGGAAATGTGTCTCTGCGAATACGGGTGCGCGCTCTTCTTCGAAGACAGACGCATAGGTCGGTTCCTCGCCACGCAAGCCGGCTATCAAGGCCGATTGAACGTGTATAACAATCCGACGCGCTTCGAGCCGGTTGGTGTCAACTACCATTACAAGCAACTCAAGGCGGGCCGAGAGTGCATCCCGATTTGGGACAATCGTATGCGCATGAGTTTCAAAGATATCTTATGGCAGTACGCGAGACGCCTCGCCGACATTGACAAAGCGTATGATGTGAACTTGGAGAGCCTGAAACTGCCGACCATCATCACCGCCGACCCGCGCACCAAGCTCACCGTGCAGAACATGCTACAACAACGGCAGGATGGGCAGGATTATATCATCGGATACGATTCACTAGACCCCGGTAGCATGTTCCAACCGTGGCCCAACACCACCCCCTACCTGCTGGACAAGTTCATCCAGCAAAAAACACAGGTAAGCAACGAGGTACTGGGATATCTGGGCATCCAATCCAGCGGCACCGAAAAAAAGGAACGGCTCATCTCCGACGAAGTGGCGCAAGCCAATGAAAAGGTGGACGTGTTCCGGCTGAGTTTCCTCAAGGCGCGACAGGCGGCGGCGACGGAAATTAACCGGTTGTGGCCGCAACTTAATATCTGGGTTGAGTATGCGGACGCGCAAAGCTCCGGCGTACCCAACGCGCTTGACTCTAGCGCCAGCGGTACGACCGATATTGACATGCCCGCATCATACGACGCGGGTATCGGAGGTGTATTGTGACGCAGGACTTCAGCGCCTACGCAATGGAAACGCCCGGCGAATACACCGAAACCCTCGGCAATCTCATTGCATTTGGATACGACACGGACGCCAAACTGCATCTCAGCGCCGACTATTACCCGATTTACAACGAATCTCACCGCGCGGAGTTGAATGAAAAGATTGTCCGCCATTACGCGCTTAGGGAGATTGGTCAGGAAACCGCCCAGCAGTTCATTTTTTACTTGGGGATGACGATGGCGGAAGTCATGCCATATTTTAATGAGCGCTACAGGACGCTAGCGTTGAAATATGACCCATTGAACACTATGGAAATGGTCAGTGAAAGCCTGTCCAATACTGTAGCCCAGTCCAGCGGCAAAACCAGCGCCTCTCAGGATAGTGCGACCCGAAGCTCCTCGGACGGCACCAGTTCGAGCAGCACCAAGTCCCAGTCTTACGACTCGGAAGTGCCCGCAACCGGCGTGCAAGGTGATTTTGCTCGATACGCGACTCATGCCAATCAGGCGCAAGCGGATACGGACGGCAGTAGCCATAGCACGCAAGATACCTCTTCTCAGTCCCATAGTACATCCAGCACGGAATGGCAACACGACGCTACAGATGGGAGCACCAGATCCCACACGTCGGGCCGCTCCCAGTCCGCCATGAGCCTGATACAGGAGTACCGACAGGCCATCATCAACGTGGACATGGAAATCGTGCGAAGTCTCGAACCGTGCTTCATGCAAGTGTGGGGCTCGTATGATACTATTTTCAGTAACTGCCATAACTATGGAGAAGGGGAGTAACCATGGTTGCCATTAACTCACTGATTCCACGGCAACGCCTGTTTGACGGGATGCCCACGTCGGTTCCGTTTACATATCGGGACGGATTGACCACGTTACAGTTGATTGAATGCCTACGCCACAATCTTGATACCCTCCAATGCGATTTGAGCAAGCTGGAAGAGACCACCACCGACCTCGCGGAATCCGTGGACAAGGCTCTTGCGGACACCGTGGCGCAAATCAACAAAGCCATGTCCGATTTACGCGCGGAACTGCTGGCCTTGATTCATGAAATGGAACAGCAAGGCGTGGCAACCTCCCCAGTGTACGGAACCATACAGCCGCTCGGGGAGGTGCTCGGCGGCATGTATGACAATTCGCGTAATCATGGATTGTTCTGGGGTGACTACGATAACATGCGGTTGACCGCGCAGGAGTACGACGGGTTGTCGCTTGGAGCGCGCGAATATGATTTGAAGGCCACCGCCGTGGATAATTGCGTGCCCGGTGATTTTCCGGGCCGTTCTCAATTTCCTTACGGTAGGTCCATGCCCGAGAATCCACCCGCCGACATGGCGTTTATCACGCAAACCGAAGCGGACGCGCGGTATGTTGAGCGCAACCCGTCCGTGTCGAACTTCGAGCCCGGCCTCACCGCCGAGAAACTGGACGCGCAATATACTGATAGTTATAATATTGTTCGGACAGGATCCCCGACCAGTAGCAAGGAACAACAATGACATCTTCTAAACATACCTCAAACTATAATCTGAGCCAGTTCGCAGGGTCCGACCGCCCCTCATGGCTTGTGGATTATAACGGTGACATGGCGAAAATCGACGCACAGATGAAAGCCAACGCGGACGCCATCGAGAGTGCTGCGGGCGGCGGCCTTGCGGCGGTATCGCACACCAGCGACCTTACCGGTAACGGTACGTCCGGTTCTCCGCTGGGAGTGGCGGACACTATCGCACGCAAAACCGACATCCCGGATACAAGCGGGTTCGCCACCACGTCCGCGCTCACTTCGGGGCTTGCGGGTAAGGTTGATAAAACCGCTTCGCAGCCGGATACGCTCGGATTGATGGCGACCGAGCTTGACTCGCTGTATAAGGACGCGAACGGCATCGTCCGCGTCGGCACTAAGGAATAGAAAGGGAAACAGCAATGTCCACCACACAGCATACCGGACACTACAATCTGCCGACGTTCGGGGATAATCCAAACGATCGACCGTCGTGGCGTGGCGACTTCACCGACGCCATGACCAAGATCGATAATCAGATGTACGCCAACGCCACCAACATCACCACCGCCACGGCGGCGGCGAACAACGCGAAGACGGCGGCGGACGCGGCGAAGGAAGCCGCCGACAACGCGGCGGAACTGGCGCAGACCAACAAGACCGATATTGGCGAGTTGGATGGCTATTTCAGCAAGCTCGGCGTCACGTCGGCGCAGACCGCGCAGCAGCTTATGGACACTATCAACGGTAAGGCGGAGGACGCCGAACTTTCCGAACTACGGGGCACCGTGTCGGGCTTGACCAATAGGGTTGAAGGTAAGGCGGACGCCAGCAGTGTGTACACCAGAAGTCAGGTGGACACGACGTTCACCAAGCAGGGCGGATACTCAGGCACCGCACAGCAAATCCACACTGAAGCGACAAACGCGACGGCGGCGGCGACGAACGTACAGGAAGAATTAACCAACCTGAAAACCTCGGGGCAGTCACCAATAGCATTGGTTCAGCGAATTAACGTGCTGACTAATCATTTTTCCAACGTATCATGGACGGCATATTACTCACCGCTGTCAAAATTCGTCAACATCATGGTGCGTTTCGGTTCGCCAGATGGGCACTCCAACGCTAACTGTACGTCGAACGTGAACCCCGGCTCACTCATTATCGGGACAATGCCGGAAGGATATCGACCGAACGGCTTTATAAATTCCTATCCGTTCACATACGGTGATAAAACTGGACTTTGCAACATTAGTGTCACCGGCGAAGGGGTTGTATCCTTTTACTGTCAGGGAACAATCGCGACAAACACTCAGCTGAAACAGACACTGCAACTCTCTTATTTTGTAATCTGATACCAGCGTAACGCCCCATGTTTCACGTGAAACATACCCCGTCCGGTAGTCCGGGCGGGGTATACTGTTATGTATGGCAGTTGACTTCAGGACATGGGTGAAACAGACCGAAAACCGCTTTTGGGACATGGACGGCAGTTGGGGCCCGCAATGCTGGGACTTATGGGCAAAATATTGCATGGATGAGTACGGGTGTAGTGTTCAGGATTGCATCACCCCGACAGGTTGGGCCGGTGGATTATACACACATCATCCCGTAAGCGCAAGAGTCGGGGAGATTTTCGAGAAAAAAGACAACACATGGAACCCTATGCCCGGCGACGTAGCCATATGGCAGGTCTGCTATCCCAATTATCCGTCAACGCACGTGGCCATTGTCGTTGATGGAATACAGGGCGATTCCATCGACGTGATTACGCAAAACCCCGAGCCAAGCGTGCATAAACTACTCCCATTGCAAAAAGCGTATATCGGATATTTGCACCCGCGCAAAAAACCGGACGGCGGCGACAATGACAGCGGCTCGAACCCTACCGGCTCCAACAACCCGGGTAGCGTATCCAGCAGTGACGTGTGGATACAACAACAGGGCGACAATCTTATCTACCATTACCGCGACAACGACAGTGGCGCGGGTACCATGATTTTCTACAAAGCCACGGCCCAAACATGGACGGCCAAGGGCAGTGCTAAAGCGCCCAGTGACTCGGGCGGCCAAGCCACGCCCTCTACAGGCAACGGAAAAAGCAGTTACGCACTCTACTGTATCGGCACGGTGGAAAGCTCATTGCAATGGGACGCGGTAGAATTAGCCAACGGGCAAGGAATCGGGATTGCGCAATGGTCGTTTAACCGTCGGTTGGACGTGTTGAACGCAATGAAAACCGCCGACCCGACAGGCTACGCGACGTTCGCCAAAACATGCCCCGAGATAGCGGCACTCATGGGCAATGGCGGGACGTTTACACGCCCCCTGACCCCTACGGAGTCGGCGGCGTTCAAAACATGGGCTCAACGCGCCGAATCACATCAGGGGCAACGCAACCAGTTCGAAACGGATTACAACAATTATCCGCAAGTCTACTCGGACGCGAAAATGCAGATACTATGGGCGTCGGCATATCATCAAGGCCCGGCATACGCCGAAGCGCTACCGAAAGCAACCACATTGGGCGGTTTATTGGATAATCTGCTTAATGACAGTGTTTTCGGGCAATACCCGAGCCGGTATCGGACCGTGTATAATCTGCTAGTCGTATGGGACGGCGCTAGTGCCCCACCGAACTTCTAAAAGTCCGTATGTCGTGCCATAATGATATATATGGAGAAACTGTTAGCCGAGGGCGATTATTACGATTATGGGCGCGTGTTATCCTACCACGCGCCTTGGATGTTCGTAATCGGCGCGCGCGGCCTCGGAAAAACCTATGGTGCCAAAAAACTGGTCATAGGCGACTGGATTAAAAAACGCTGGCAATTCATCTATCTACGCAGGACGGCGGAGGAGCAGAAAAACAAGGGCACATGGTTCGCGGACATAGCGGAACAATACCCGGAGTTAGAGTTTCGCGTATCCGGCAATCAGGCAGAATGTCACTGGCTGGATGACAGGGACGCCACCACGGACAAACACGGCAAGACACGCCCCACATGGCACATCATGGGATACTTCATCGCCCTCAGTCAGGCAGGACAAGTGAAATCGGTGGCCTACCCCAAGGTGCGCACCATAATTTTCGATGAAATCTTCCCCGATAACATGCGATACCTTGGCGGGGAAGTAACCGCGCTTGAGGAATTCTATAATACGGTTGACCGGTGGAATGACAGGGTTCGCGTCATCATGTGCAGTAACGCCGTAACCCTCGCCAACCCGTATTTTTCGGCATTCAACATCAATCTAAAACCACAGTTGGATAATCACACGCAATACCAACGCTATTGCGACGGGTTTATCATGGTGGAATTGGCCGATTATGGCGGGTTCAGCGCCAAGGTGGCCACATCCAAATTCGGCACGTTCCTACGCAGGTATGATGAAAATTATGCGAACTATGCAATCAATAATGATTTTAGAGATAATGCCAATACTCTCATCAGTGATTTTAACAACGCCGGTTATGCGTTCACGCTGAAAACCACCGAATACGGTATTTTCAACGTATACCAACAATTAAGCGATACCGACGAAGTATTATATATCATCACCAAAAAACAGCCTAAAATCACTAGGGATTTTACGTTTGACTACCGACTGGTGGACAATGATTGCATCATGCTCAAACGTTCCGACGATATGACACAGAAAATATTAAGCGCCTACCGCGTCGGGCGACTGCGTTTTGGAACACCGCAAATCAAGGCGGAATTCAGTATGATACTTGGCGGCTTACTACAACAATCAGGTATAAGAAAGTGAGGAAATATTCATGCCAATCCATGAATTTATCGTTATCGGCATTGTATTTTTATTGGTGCTGATTGACTACATCACCGGCGTGGTAAACGCAATCATGCACGGCAAGCTATCCAGCGAGAGAATGCGGAGGGGGCTCGGACACAAATTCGCCTACCTTGCCGTAATCTGTGTCGCGCTGATTGTAGAATACGGTTCGGACTACATCAATCTCGGAATCGGACTACCGGTGTTCATCCCGGTTTGCGTAGGCATCTGCCTGATTGAAATCACCTCAATCATGGAGAATTGCGTAAAAATCAACCCCGAGTTAAGCGGCTCCAGTATTCTCAACATTTTCAACATCGACAGGAAGGAAAACGATGGTAAGGAAGATTAAAGCAATCGCCTATAGTATGATTGCCGCAATCGCCGCCATGCTGTTGGCATTAGCGCCAACCGCAAACGCGGCGGACATGATAGACGTATCCAGTTGGCAAACCGGTATCAACGTCACCACCACTGGCGCGCAAATCGTAGTCGCCAAGGCAACCGAGGGTGTCGGATACGTCAATCCCGATTGTGACCGCGTGGTACAGGACGCCTTGAAGGCAGGACAGGGAGTAGGCGTCTACCATTTCGCGCACACGGAAAACAGCGCTGTCAGCGAGGCCAATTACTTCATCGACCACACACGCGGATACATTGGCAAAGGCATCGTACCGATTCTCGACTGGGAGCCGAACGCCCTATGGGACACTAATTGGGCGCTCACATGGCTTCAAACCGTGGAAGCCGCATGGGGCACCAAACCGATTATCTACACGAACCAATCCACAGAAAACAGTTACGACTGGTCGGCAGTTGTCGCCGGTAACTATGGCCTGTGGATTGCCGCTTATACCCTAGGTTATACGCCAATCTACGGATTCAACCCGCCCGCAACACAGCCCACGCTCCACTACTGGCCGTTTGCCGTCGCATGGCAATACACCGGCAACGGCTACATCAACGGCTGGAATGGAGGAGTTGACCTAAGCGTAGTCTACGGCGACCTCAACACGTGGCACGCATACGCGGGTAGCGGGCAGGTTGCACCCAAGCCCACACCGCAACCCGCACCGCAACCCAGCACGCCGAACACCCCGTGTGATACTAATTGCGTTATCATCCAGTCTGGACAGTACGTTTCCATGTTCTGGGCCGACTGGTGGAACGTGACCGTACCCAGCGGCAACCCGTCCATCGTATACCCCGGCGATAAAATCTGTCACAATGGCGGCGGCAACACTGCAACAGTGTCGCGCACATACGTGGTACAGGCGGGTGATACGCTATCCGGCATTGCCGCATATCTTGGCGTCAACATGTACAACATCACCGGGTACAGCTCGGGTAACATGAACCTCATCTACCCCGGAGAAGTACTCTACTACTAACCTCCCCAGCACGAATAAGCCCCGCAAAATGCGGGGCTTATTCGTTATCAATCACCATACAAAATCATCAATTGAGACAACATAGCAACCAACACCGTCCTTAACACCACGACATATGAAACCAAAATCACAATCACCATAATCATGTTCAAGAACCCTAGTAAGAGCTGATTTAAACGTTACCTCACCATTATCAATCTCCCTACAAGCAGTAACAATTTTCTCAAAACCGTCAACATCAACCGAGTACACATGACCCGGTTCAATCTCAGTCACATAAGCATTAACCTTAAACATTCTACTCAAACAAACCTCTCACCATAAGTCCTATAAAATTCCTTAAAATCAAAATCACGACAATACTCAAAACCATCATCCAAGTCAACAAAGTCCCTCACCTCAAAAAAATCATTAGACCAATTAGGCCCATACTGTACGCGCTCATCATCCCACTCACGAATAGTAATCTCAACGGCTTTTCTATCATCAACCAACACAGTCATTTTTTATTCCTTTCCTTTGAGGTTGATGCTTATATCATACCACACCACAAAAAAACAACACGCCGAACAACAAAAAAAACAGCGAAAACATACACGCTAAAACCATGAACAAAACAACGCACCAAAACCATGAGATGAAACAGCGGGTAGAATTAACAACAGAAAAGAACACGGTAAAATAGAAGACAACAGAGACGATAACAAACAACAGGACAGCAACGGCAATAAAAAACACAGAACACAACACAATAACAAAACACACAACAGAACAGTAGTGGAAAAAGGCTAGCTGGCAGGGGCCCACCCCTCCTTTT
>OAWA01000844.1_pt1 | contig 18165 bp, 19 predicted proteins | sample 1516971 | NCBI WGS metagenome assembly OAWA01 (sample SAMEA2580097, study PRJEB22360) | human gut metagenome | biome: human gut; feature: human-associated habitat; material: faeces | place: Denmark | collected 2008/2010
CCCTATTTTGTGGCGGGGCCTCCTCCACCCCTGAGCAGGCCCGCCGCAGATGAGACAGCGGCGGCCTTCGAGGTTCAGCTCCTCTCTGTCCACTTTGAGGCCGTCCGGGCGGATGACGTCCATGTCGAACAGCCGCCCCAGCGGGGTGGCGTCCTCGATGTCGGTGGTGAATTTCTTGATGGTCAGCGGGTCGGCGTCCAGCACATAGAACGCCTCGCAGCCGGTCACTTCCCGGACGGCGTCCTGATGCAGCGGCGTCAGCTTTGCCCGCAGAAACTGCTGGCGCAGCAGCTGACGCCCCCGCCCAAAGCCCCGCCGGATGAGGGGCGAATCCTTTACCGGGCCGCAGATATTCATGGTAAAGCAGATGAGAGGCTTGTGGTACCGGGCCAGCAGCTCCTGCTGGTGCTGCACCCGGCGCTCCCGTGCATCCAGCATCTGGACCAGCGAAACAGTCGTTTCCATGTTTTTCTCCTCTCAGCGGTGCTTTTTGAGCATGTCCATAAAGAGCTGCACCTGCGGCAGGGCGGCTGCATCTCTCTGGCAGAAAATATAGGTGCGCCGGACGAAGGGCTCACCGTTCTCGAAGGTGCAGGGCTTGACATAGCCCTTGAAGTTATCCAGCGCCACTTCCGGCATCAGCGCCCAGCCGAGGCCCCGCTCCACCATCTCACGGCAGACCATGATGTTATCCACCACAAAATTGCCCGCATCGTTGGTCACGCCGTTCTCGTAGCGCCAGCGGGCCATCTGGGCGCTGATGGTGGCGTCGCTGCTGTGGTCGATATAAAGGTAATCGGAGATGGGCCTGTCCTTGTTCTCCTCGCTGCAGATCAGGCAGATATTCTCCTGCGAGAGCAGGAACTGGGTGCCGTCCCACGGATACTCGCCCCGCAGCACTGCCACGTCCAGCGAAGAATCCAGCATCTGCTGGTAGATGTTCCGGCTGTGGCCGGTGGCGATGTCGAGGCGTACCTTCGGGTAGGCTTTGTGGTACTCGGTCAGCACCTCGGGCAGACGGTAGTAGGAGAAGTTCACCGAGATGCCGGCCCGCAGGGTGCCGCAGGCTTCGCCCTGAATGGAAGCCAGCTGGCGGCGCATCTTTTCCATCTCGCGGGCGGCGGCGGCGCTGTGGAGCAGCACCTGTTCACCGGCCGGCGTGAAGCGGATGCCCTGCCGCGAGCGCAGGACGATCTCCACCCCCAGCTCCTGTTCCAGCGCCTTGATGCGCTTGGAAAGTGCCGACTGGGTCATGTACAGTTTGTCCGCTGCGTGGGTGATGTTGCGCGTCTCGTCCAGCGCGTGCAGCAGCTCGTAATCTTTTTCGTCCATCGTAGCTCTCCCCCTATTGCCCTTTATTTTTCTTATCCTTCCCGTTTGCGCTTCATCAAGGCGCATTTTGCTCAGATTCCATGTCTGTTATTCATAATACAACAGATTTCAGCAAATGAAAAGGGGGATATTCGCCTTGATTTTTCCGAAAGTCCATTCCCAGATGGAATAACTCAGCACTTTTCTTGCAGTTTTCTTAACCCTGCCTTAATTCCATCTTAATGCGGTGTTGTTGTCCACAACATCTTCATTTTTTCTCTGCCGACGGGCGGTCTTCCTCCCGCAGTACAGCAAACGCAGTTCTTTTTTCATTTTTGCCTGAAAAATCAGTAAAAGTCCAGTTTATTGGACAGTATTTGCATTATCATAAAAATAAGAAAATACTCGTTTCTTTCTTCTTTGGCACATTGCAGATTTTTCCGCCTGCTTTTTGTGCAACGTCCCAGAATTTTTTGTCGAAAAGTGCGTTTTGTTGACAGCCGCTTTTTGAAAAGCGTATCCTTATTGCAAACCAGAGTCAGGAGGTCATTTTATGGAGCGCTCCACACGTCTTGCCCACATCAGCGAGGACGGCACCCGCACCCAGACCGTCTACGACCACCTCGCCGGCACTGCCAGACTGGCCGGTTCCTTCGCAGCCCCCTTCGGGGCGCAGAGCGAGGCCGAATTTGCCGCGTGGCTCCACGATGTCGGGAAGTACAGCGACGCCTTCCAGCTGCGGCTCAAAGGCGGCCCCAAGGTGGACCACTCCACCGCCGGGGCGCAGGAGGCCTGGGTTCGCCAACATCTCCACGCCGCCTTTGCCGTGGCCGGACACCACAGCGGCCTGCCCGACGGCGGGAGCCCCGCCGATGACCCGGGCGACGCCACCCTGTTTGGCCGGAGCAAGAAGCCGGCAGCCCCCTACGACGGCTGGCGGGAAGTAACGCTCCCCGCCTCGACGCCGCCCGCGTGGGCCTGCGCCGACCCGCTGAGCCTCGCGTTCTTTACCCGGATGCTCTACTCCTGCCTCGTGGACGCCGACTTCATCGACACCGAGACCTTCATGGACGGCAGGGCCGCACCCCGGGGCAGCGGCACGGACATCGCCGCGCTGCGGGACATCGTCTCGGTACAGGCGCAGCGCTATCTCAGGGCCGAATCGCCCTCGCCCGTCAGCGTCCAGCGCAACGCCGTCCTCCGCGCCTGCCTCGAGAAAGGCGCGCACGGCCCACAGGGGCTCTACACCCTCACCGTACCCACCGGCGGCGGCAAGACCTTCGCCTCCCTCGCCTTTGCGCTGGAGCACGCCGCCGCCCAGAAGATGAAGCGGGTCATCTATGTCATTCCTTATATGTCCATCATCGACCAGACCGCCGCCGTCTTCTCGGGCCTGCTGGGCGCAGAAAATGTTCTGGCCGACTTCTCCAACGCCGAGTACAAGACTGTTGAGCAGGACGACCTGACCCCCGCCCAGTACCGCCAGATGCTGGCCAGTGAAAACTGGGACGCCCCCGTCGTGGTGACGACGGCGGTGCAGTTCTTCGAGTCGCTCTACGCCAACCGCAGCAGCCGCTGCCGCAAGCTCCACAACATCGCCGACAGCGTCATCATCTTCGACGAGGCGCAGACCCTCCCGGGCGACTACCTTGCCCCCTGCGTCAGCGCCATCGCCCAGCTCATCCAGCATTACTACTCCACGGCCGTCCTCTGCACGGCCACCCAGCCTGCCCTTGAGCCGCTGTTCCGGCGCTTTGCGCCGGAGCTTCACCCGCAGGAGATCACGCCCGACGCGGCCCGCCTCTACGAAGTGCTCCGGCGCACCACACTGCAAGACCTCGGCACCCTGCCGCAGGAGGAGCTCGCCGCCCGGCTGGCAAATCACCCGCAGGTGCTCTGCGTGGTCAACCGCCGCAAGACGGCCCAGCAGCTCTATGAGTCCCTGCCCGCCGAGGGCAGCTACTGCCTGACCACCCTGCTCTGCGCCGCCGACCGCCGCCGTCAGCTGGACGACATCCGCCAGCGGCTGAAAGAGGGTCTGCCCTGCCGGGTGGTGTCCACCTCTCTCATCGAGGCGGGCGTGGACGTGGATTTTCCCGTCGCTTACCGGGAGCAGTGCGGTCTTGACTCGCTCTTACAGACTGCCGGGCGCTGCAACCGCGAGGGGCGGCGGGGCGCAGAGGAAAGCATCGTCTACCGGTTCCGGCTGGACGAGTGTTCCACGCCCCAGATGCTCAGGCAGAACGTCAGCGCGCTGGACTACACCGCCCGGCATCAGGACACACTGGACACGCCCCGGGCCATTCAGCTCTACTTCAACGAGCTTTCCGACCTGCGCGGCCCCGACGCCGTGGACAAGCACGGCATTCTGGGTGCCTTTCTCCGGGGCATCCGGGGCTGCCAGTTCCCCTTTGCACAGGTGGCGGAGGAATTCCGCCTCATCGAGAACGCTGCCCGCATGGTCTATCTGCCCGTCGGCGAGGGCGCAGCCCTCTGTGAGCAGCTGCGCAGCGGTCATGTTACCCGGACGCTGCTGCGGAAGCTGGGCGTTTACAGCGTCTCCTGTTATAAGGACCAGTTCGACAAGCTCGACGCCGCCGGAGCGCTGGAACTGCGGCCCGATGGCTCGGCCATCCTCACCGACACCAGCTGCTACAGTGAAAAAACCGGCCTTGCCATGGATGTGGAGACGGGCATCGGCCTTTACTTCTAAAAGAAAGAGGTGGTTGCAATGGCTAACATTCATCTTAGTCTGAAAATTCAACTTCACCCGGAAAGGAGGCGATGCTGATGTCCATGCTCATTGAGGTGTGGGGCGACTATGCCTGTTTCACTCGCCCGGAAATGAAGACCGAGCGTGTGAGCTACGACATGATCACTCCATCCGCTGCGCGGGGCCTTGTGGAAGCCATCTACTGGCACCCCGGGCTGCGTTATACGGTTGACCGCATCTATCTGCTCAAGCCCTTCGGCCTTGACCCCGTGGATGAGGCGTCCACCGAGGAGTACACCCAGCGGCCCATCCGGTTCACCAACATCCGGCGCAACGAGGTCAAGTCCACCCTGCTGTCCTCCGCCGCCCTCAGTGCGGCCAAAGGCGGCACGCCGCCGGTGCTCTACACCTCGGAGGACATCCAGCAGCGGGCCGCGATGGTCCTGCAGGACGTCCACTACGTCATCGAGTGCCACTTCGATTTGACGGACAGGGCCGCCCCCAGCGACAATCCCGGCAAGTTCCAGGACATCCTGCGCCGACGCCTGCGCAAGGGCCAGTGCTATCACCAGCCCTGTTTCGGGTGCCGGGAGTTCCCGGCCAACTTCCGGGAGTGGCCGGGCGGCAGCATTCCGGCGCTGAAGGTCACGCAGGACCTCGGCTTCATGCTCCACAGCCTCGATTACTCTGATTCGGCCAACATCCGCAGCCAGTTCTTCCGCGCAAAGCTGGTGGACGGCGTGATGGAATGCCGGGACGTGGAGGTGTTTACATGATACTCCAAGCACTCACCGCCTATTATGAACAGCTCTTGAAGCAGGGCAAGGTGGAGGCCCCCGGCTGGGACAGCCGCTTCAAAGTCAGCTATGAACTGCGCCTCGGCCCCGACGGCCAGCTCCTCGCTCTCAACGACCTGCGGCAGGAAGTCCCCAAGGGCAAAAAGACCGTTATCGCCCCCCGTGAGCTTCCTGTCCCCCACCGGGTCAAACGCGCCTCCGGCGTCGCCGCAAATTTTTTGTGCGACAATACGTCCTATCTTCCGGGCGCAGACGAGAAGGGCAAGCCCGAGCGTTCCCGCCAGTGCTTCGAGGCTTGCGCCGCCCTCCACCACAAGGTGCTCGACGGCGTGGACTCCCCTGCCGCCAAAGCCATCCTTGCCTTTTTTGACAGCTGGAAGCCGGATACAGCCCCCACCCACCCGCTGCTGGCAGGGCAGTGGGCCGCCCTGAACAACAACGCGAACCTTGTGTTCGGCTACGAATCCCCCGACGGCGCCCACTGGCTGGCCACCACAGATGACGCCATCCGGGCCGCATGGCAGTCCGCCTTTGACACCTCCGATGCCGACGCCGAGACGGCCCGCTGCCTCATCACCGGCAAAGAGGCCGGCATCGCCCGCATCCACCCCGCCATCAAAGGTGTGATGGGCGCACAGGCCGCCGGTGCAGCGCTGGTCTCCTTCAACGCGCCCGCTTTCTGCTCCTATGGCCATGAGCAGGGGGCCAACGCCCCCGTCAGCGAGTACGCGGCCTTCGCCTACACCACGGCCCTCAATCTGCTGCTGGCTGACCGGAACTGCTGCCAGCGCATCGGCGACACCACCATCGTCTGCTGGGCCGAAAACGCCGCTCCCGCCTACTCAAACGCCATGCTGATGTTTTTCTGCGGCGGTGCCGAGGCGCGCGGCGTCTCGGAAAGCGACCTTGCCGCCGCACTGAAAGCCCTTTCTCAGGGACGCCCCGTCTCCTTCCTCGATGACAAGCTGGACCCGAATCAGAACTTCTATGTGCTGGGCATCTCGCCCAACGCGGCCCGGCTCTCCGTCCGGTTCTTCCTGCACAGCAGTTTCGGACAGTTTGCCAAAAATCTGCAGGACCACGCCGACCGGCTCAGCATCACCCGCCCCGCCTTCGACAAGCGGGAAAACCTGTCGGTCTGGGCGCTGGCGCAGGAGACGGTCAACCAGAAATCCCGGGACAAAAATCCATCGCCTCAGCTGGTGGGCGATCTGCTCCGGGCCATCCTCACCGGCGGCCCCTATCCCGCCACCCTGCTCAACGGCGTGACTCTGCGCATCCGGGCCGAACGGGAAGTCACCCGGGGCCGCGCCGCCATCCTGAAAGCCTACTATCTCCGCAACTACCCCACCGAGCTCAACAAGGAGGTATTTACCGTGAGCCTGAACGAAAGCAGCCATGTCCCCTATGTTCTGGGGCGTCTCTTCTCTGTGCTGGAGACGATCCAGAGCGTCGCCAATCCCGGCATCAACGCCACCATCAAAGATCGGTACTTCAACTCGGCCTGTGCCACCCCGGCAACGGCCTTCCCCACGCTGGTCAAGCTGGCTCAGAAGCATCTGCAGAAGATGAGCACCCCCAACGAGGTGCATTTCAGCAAACAGCTCACCGAGCTGATGGCCCAGCTGCCCGAGACGGGCTTCCCGGCACGGCTCAGCCTGCCGGAGCAGGGTGCCTTTGAGATCGGCTACTACCACCAGACCCAGAAACGCTACGCCAAAAAGAATGAGGAGGAATAAACCATGTCTGAGCCCATCAAGAACCGCTATGATTTCGTCATCCTGTTCGACGTCGAGAACGGCAACCCCAACGGCGACCCCGACGCAGGCAATATGCCCCGTATCGACCCCGAGACGGGCTACGGTCTGGTGACCGACGTCTGCCTCAAGCGGAAGATCCGCAACTATGTCGAGACCCTGAAAGAGGACGAAAAAGGCTATCGTATCTACATCAAGGACGGCGTTCCCCTCAACCGCAGCGACGCCGAGGCCATCAAAACTCTGGGCATCGACCCCGACCTGAAAGCCGCTAAAAAGGCCGACCCCGACATCGATGCCAAGCTGCGGGACTATATGTGCGAGAACTACTTCGACATCCGCACCTTCGGTGCCGTCATGACCACCTTCGTCAAGGGTGCGCTGAACTGCGGTCAGGTGCGCGGCCCCGTCCAGCTGAGCTTTGCCCGGTCGGTAGACCCCATCGTCCCGCAGGAAGTCACCATCACCCGCGTGGCCATCACTACCGAGGCCGATGCCGAGAAGAAGGGTACTGAGATGGGCCGCAAGCACATCGTGCCTTACGCCCTCTACCGCGCCGAGGGCTATGTCTCGGCCAACCTCGCCCGGAAGACCACCGGCTTCTCCGAGGATGATTTGAAGCTTCTGTGGACTGCCATCCTGAATATGTTCGAGAACGACCACAGCGCCGCCCGCGGCAAGATGGCCGTGCGGGAGCTCATCGTGTTCAAGCACAATTCTGAGCTGGGCAATGCCCCGGCCTATAAGCTCTTCGACTCCGTCGCCGTCCAGCGCAAGCCCGATGTGGACGCCGCCCGCAGCTACCGCGACTACACCGTCACGGTGGCAGACACTCTGCCGGAAGGAGTCACCTGCGAGAGGCTGCCCTGATGGCCGGCCCGGACGACTGGCTGCCCCTGTCGGGCATCCAGCACTTCTGCTTCTGCCGCTATCCCGGCGCAAGCCCTGCCCTGATGGGCAAATGCGCCCGCCTCGGGGTCGATTTGAGCTTTTTCAGCCCGCAGGGCCGCTTTCTGGCCCGGGCTGTAGGCGAAGAGCGGGGCAACGTCCTGCTGCGGCAGACCCAGTACCGCATCGCAGACAGCGAGGCAGAGAGCTGTCTCTATGCGCGCAATTTCATCCTGGACAAAGTCTATAACGCCCGCTGGGTGCTGGAACGGGCCACCCGCGACCACCCCCAGCGGGTGCCGGTGGAACAGCTCAAGCGCACCAGCGCTCAGCTGGCGGCGGCGCTGCCCCTCATCGAGCAGTGCGACGACCTCGACCAGCTTCGCGGCCTGGAGGGCGAGGCGGCACAGCGGTATTTCGACTGCTTTGATTCGCTCATCCTGCAGCAGCACAATGATTTTTCTTTCGCAGGCCGAAGCCGCCGTCCGCCGCTGGACAACACCAATGCCCTGCTCTCCTTCGCTTATTCGCTTCTGGCCTCCGACTGCACGGCGGCTCTTCAGAGCGTGGGCCTCGACCCCTATGTCGGCTTTCTCCACCGCGCCCGGCCCGGGCGCAGGAGCCTCGCCCTCGACCTCATGGAAGAGCTGCGCACTGTTTACGCCGACCGTTTTGTGCTCTCCTGCATCAACCAGAAAATCATGACGCCGAAGCATTTCCAGAAGCAGGAGAACGGAGCCGTCCTTCTCACCGATGAGGGCCGCCGCGCCTTTCTGGGCGGGTGGCAGACCCGCAAGCAGGAGACCATCACCCACCCGTTCCTGAACGAAAAGCTTCCGTGGGGCCTCGTGCCTTATGTGCAGGCTCTGCTTCTGGCCCGCACCCTGCGGGGCGATATGGAGCTTTACCCGCCATTTTTCTGGAAGTGAGGGATGTGTATGCTGGTCCTTATCACCTACGACGTCAACACCGAAACTCCTGCCGGGCGCAAACGTCTGCGCAAAGTCGCCAAGCGCTGTGTGGACCACGGCCAGCGGGTGCAGAACTCCGTGTTCGAGTGTCTGCTGGATGCCGCGCAGTATGCCGTTCTCAAGGCAGAGCTGACGGCCCTCATCGACCCCGCGCTGGACAGCCTGCGCTTCTACCAGCTGGGCAACAACTATAAGAACAAGGTGGAGCATCTCGGCGTTCATCCGCCCTTCGAGCAGGACGGCCTGCTGTTGTTCTGAGTTTCCCGCCCCGGTGCGAAGGGCGAGTTCTCAGCATTTTTCCGGCATCTTCGCACCGGATTTTCGAGTCGTTTTGCATGATTTGGATAGTTCTTTGACCCGTTGTAAATCAAAGCTCTTCTAAATTCGTGCAGAATGTTGTATAATTTATAAGAAAATAGAGATTTTGTCTCTGTTTTTGCTGTCGCCCTCCTCGCGGAGGGCGTGGATAGAAATAGCCAGATCTGCGAGTGGGCAATGGCTCAGGACATCGTCGCCCTCCTCGCGGAGGGCGTGGATAGAAATAGCCAGATCTGCGAGTGGGCAATGGCTCAGGACATCGTCGCCCTCCTCGCGGAGGGCGTGGATAGAAATAAGTACGCTGGTTGTACGATTGTTAGATAAGGAGGTCGCCCTCCTCGCGGAGGGTGCAGATAGAAATCAGTTTCCACCGCGAATCGGGCATCGCCACAATTTTTCCAAAAAGGAGTTTTCCATGTATACAGTTTCCCTCACCCATCAGCTCGTCGCCATCCAGGACGACTTTGACCTCGACAAGATCATCGAAAGCGGCCAGTGCTTCCGGCCGCAGAAGCTGTCCGACGGGCGCTACCGTTTTCTTTCCGGCAGCGCACTTCTTTATCTGACTCCGCTGGGCGATGGTCAATACGATGCCGCATGGTATGGCTCAAATCGGGAGTACTGGGCCGACTACTTTGATTTGGGCCGGAACTATGCCGCGCTGCGGTGCAGCTTGGCGGGACAGAGCAGCTATCTGGACAAATCGCTCGATTTCGGGCAGGGCATCCGAATCCTGCATCAGGACCCATGGGAAATGCTCATCACCTTTCTCATCTCCCAGCGCAAGAGCATTCCGGCCATCCGCACTGCCGTGGAACACCTTGCCCGGTGCTGCGGCGAACCACTCAGTGCCGAAGGCGATGAAGTTTTCCTCTTCCCCACCCCGCAGCAGCTCTGCGGCCTCTCTGAGGCGCAGCTGATGGGCTGTGGTCTGGGCTACCGCACCCGTTACATCCAGAACGCTGCCGCTCAGGCTTCCAGCGGCACACTCGACCTCGGTGCTCTGGCGGTGCTGCCCGACGACGCGCTCTTTTCCCGCCTCCTCGAGCTGGACGGCGTCGGCAAAAAGGTAGCAAACTGCGTCTGCCTCTTTGGCTATGGCCGTACCGCGATGGCTCCCATTGATGTCTGGATACAGCGACTCATTGATGAGGAATTCGGCGGCTGCGACCCTTTTCCTTCCTATGATCAGCAGGCTGGCATCGTACAGCAGTACTTGTTCTACTACAAACGCAGCACCAGCCGCAGCGTCGCTCACAAAAAATGCTGAATTTGTAAAATAAACGCAAGAGAAAACGCAAGAGAAATCTTAGCGGATTCTCTTGCGTTATTTTTTTGCGCATTTTTCAGGAAAGCGAGGGAACAGGAATGGCAAAACACATGACGCGGGATGACCGCAAGGTGCTGGAAGCCCGGTACAATGCCGGACAGAGTGTTGCCGGAATCGCCAGGGCGATGAGCTTCAACTATTCCACCATCTATAAGGAACTGAAGCGCGGTGACACTGGAAAGATGGATGCCAATGGTCGCGCAGGATATAGTGCAGAGCTTGGGCAGCAGCGATTATACAACGCAAAGCAGCGGTTCAGGTATCGGGCGGATTGCCCGGCGGAGTAAGGCATGGGAGAAGTGTTTAAGCTGAACCATTGCTATAACATGGACTGCCTGCCGGCAATGGAACTGTTCCCGGATAATTATTTTGATCTGGCGGTTGTGGATCCGCCGTATTTCTCTGGTCCGGAACGCAGAGGCTTTTACGGATCCAAAGTCAGCAAAATAGGCGTACACCGTGACTACCCCGTCTCTCCTGCTTGGAGTAAACCAGAGCCGGAGTATTTCAAGGAGCTGTTTCGAGTGTGCCGCCACTATATTGTATGGGGCTGCAACTATTTTGACTACCAGTTTCCTACCGGGCGGATCGTGTGGGACAAGTGCAATGGAAATTCTAGCTTTTCGGATTGCGAGATTGCGGCGACAAATTTGTTTTCCTCAGTGAGAATGTTCCGGTATATGTGGTCCGGCATGATGCAGGGAAAAAGCATCACAGAAGGCGACACCATGCAGGGAAACAAGAGCTTGAACGAAAAGCGAATCCACCCAACGCAGAAGCCGGTTGCTCTTTATGACTGGATTTTCAAAAACTATGCAGAGCCAGGGCAGAAGATCCTTGACACCCACCTCGGAAGCGGAAGCAGCCGCATAGCAGCATATGAGGCAGGGCTTGGCTTTATCGGATTTGAAATTGATCCGTTCTATTTCCAGTTGGAAGAAGAACGGTTTTCTGAGCACACAAGTCAAACAAGTCTGTTTCACATGGAGGGAAAGAAAAAATGATTCTTGAAAAACTTCACAGAGCAATCAACAACTTCAACAAGACATTCAACTGGCGGCACTTCCGCCGCGATGCGCTGCACCTGGGAGAAAGCCTGCTGGTGTTCGGCGTGCTGTATGGCATTTTTTCAACCCTGATCTGGGGTGTCTGCTGGCTGTTCAAAATCAATTACGACCCAGATCTCATTGCCGTTGCATGGGCAGTGCCGGTGTTGCTGGACACTTTGGTCAAAAAGGCTTATGACTGGAACAATGAAGTCCGGGACTGGGATTGAGAGGTGGGAACGACCTATGGATGAAGCAACAAGAATCTCGCTGAAAGACCAGTTCAACAGCCTTTTGGTACGGGCTATTGAGGGCAGGCGCGGCGGTATGGCACTGATGCGGGTGCTGGAAGAACTGGACTTTTACAATTCCCCGGCCAGCGCGAAGCATCACCTGAATGTCCCCGGCGGTCTGGTGATGCATTCTCTCAATGTGGCAAGAGCCGCCCTGGAATTATGCGACAAGATGCCGCAGTTTGCAAAATGCAATAAAGGCGCAGTCTTGACCGCCGCGTTACTCCATGACGTTTGCAAGGCTGGGCAGTACATCAAAAAGCCGGATGGCAGTTACCGTTATGAAGATAGTCACTTGATGGGACACGGTGAAGCATCCCTTTGGAAACAAACTGCTCCTGACAAAACTCTTTTATCATGGACAAATACTGCTCCTTCGGCACCTCCACCGGGAACGCCAGCACGATGCGCCGGGCAAGCTGGGAGTTCCACTGGTTCTCCACAGCTTCTACGGCGTTCCAGAGGGTCGCCCGGTCTGCATATCCGGGCGGCGCATAGGATGGCAGCATGATCTCAGCGTGGACAAGCTCTTTCTTCTTGTTGTAGAATTTTGTTCTCTGGTCGTACTCGCTGAACAGCCGTTCGCCGCTTTGGTAAGCGGCCCCGGCAACAGCGGACTGCCCTTGGCTGCGCTTGACGATGGTAATTTTGAAATGCGGACACGGAATAGGCATCACCCCCAAACAAAAAGACCGCCCAGCAAGATTGCTCTTGGTGAACGGTCTGGAATTGTATTCGGTTTTGCTCGCCGCCTTAGAACGGAGTGCCATGCGCTTCGATCTCAGGCGGGAGCCGCAAAAGGATAGCTGCAAAGCAGCGCAAGGAAAATGCAGTTTTCCTTGGGATGGAATCGGGCTGGCGCACAAACGCCAGCTTCGATTTCATCGAGCCGTCTGCAAGACCGCAATTTCACCGGAACGGTGTATAATTGCGCCCTTTATTCTAAAGGGTGCGGAACGCTGCGGCTTTCGTGCAGGTCGTGAATCATCTTTGCAAGAGCCAGCGCAACTTCCGGCTGACGGAACGCAATTTTCAGCAGCTCCATCACCTGATCGTTGGTGAGTTCTTCCGGCGCAATCAGAAAACTTTCCAGCATTCCGGCACGGGTACACAGCCGATGCACACGGGCCTTGCGGGTCAGCTCCGGTATCTGGTGTTCCAGAATTTTCTCCCGGTGCTGGTAGTAGCGCAGCTGCTGTTCTGCTTTGGCTTTCTCGCTGCGGAGATAGGCGAGATCGGTTTTCGGTTGGGTCAATGGCATCACGCTCCTTTTCAAAAGTTGGTTGTATTCGACATTTTTATTGGTTCGTGGTACACTACACACAATCAATGTGAATAGAGGTGACTGCGTTGCTTGCGTTATATCTAAGTGTGCTTGATGATCGAAACTTTGAAGAAGATTTTACCGAGGTGTACAATACATACAAACGGCTGGTTTACCATACCGCTTACAAAATCATGGATGATTCGTATCTGGCAGAGGATGTGCTACAAGAGGTATTTTTGTACGTTGCAAAAAATTTTTCTAAAATTCATCGAGAAAACTGTCACGAACTCGCTGCTTATCTCGTTAGTTGTAGTAGAAGCCGTGCATATGATATGCTTCGCAAACAACGAGAAGAATTGCTGGAAGATGTCCCAAACGAACCAGATGCCGCTCCGGTGCCGGATGATGCAGCAGTTAGCACCGATAACATTGAACGTCTAACAGAACTGATTGGCCAAATGAAACCGATGTACCGTGATCCGCTACGCCTTTTGGCAATGGGATATACAAACCGTGAGATTGCAAAATCGCTGGGATTAACGGATGAAGTGGTACGAACACGGCTCTTTCGAGGACGAAAACTATTATGGAAGGAGATGAACAGCCATGAGTGAGCGGACAGACATTTCATTTGATGCGGCTTTGATGATGGCACTTCGTGCAGATGCGCAAAGAGAACTGGATTCGCTTCCAACGCCAAAGCAGTTTGAGGAAATCTACCCAGATACGTCCCAATGGGACGAACGAATGACAGAGGCCTTAAAGAAGAAAAAGCACCACCCAGTGTTGAAACGAGTACTAATTGCGGCATTGACACTCGTAATGCTGACGGTTGGTGCTCTTGCGGTCAGCGCTGATTTCCGCAGGGCAGTCTATACGATGATTCAAAAATTTCTGCCCATTGAGATGCAGCTGACTTATCAGGTGGATGGCGAACCGCTGGAGTGGCTCCCGGATGGATACAGCGACCATTATGTGCCGAACGGCTTTGAAATGGACGATGTGCAGAAATTTGAGCGAGCAGAAAACTTTTTACATGTTTACTCGTCAAAAGAAACAGAGGAAAGCTACACAGTCCGTTGCTCAATTATCCAGCCAGGGCAGCAGTCCCTGTTTGATAATGAGCATACAGTGTACGAAACCGTAAAGGTCGGAGAAGCAGATGGTGTACTTGGAACCAGTACGGATGAACATGGAAAGAATGTTTATACTCTAAGTTGGGAACATCGGGGGATTACACATACCGTTATGGGAAACATTCCATACGATGAGATTATGAAAATTGCGGAAGGTATCCGTTAAGAAAGCTGGACACTTGTGAGAGTTCACAAATGTCTGGCTTTCTTTTTGTCTGAACTTACAAAGATGGAAAATTTGAAAAATTTTCTCCTGAAAATTGAAACGAAGCGAATGCGAATTGCGTTGATTATACAAAGGCTCTTGATGGGAGCAAAAAAACGGAGGTGTATGTCTATGTCGAAAAAGCGTTTGTTGTCCATTGTTGTTTCAGCGGTGATTCTCTTGAGCTTTGCCTGCACCGCAATGGCCGCTGAAAAGTCTGAACGGTATGTAGGCGATAGTACGGTCAACGGATCTATTTACCAAACATACTATCAGGTTGATGCCCAGACTCGAACTGGAGTAAAGAAAATCAGCGTTTCAGGCGTTCTCTATGAAAAGGGGACAATTGGAACATGGCAAAAAGTAAGTAGCTGCTCAAACAGCAGCACGACCTCAACCTGCATGGTGAGCAGTAGCTTTAACACTAAGCCCGGAAAATCTTATAGGCTTGAGTATTCTGCGACCTTTAGCTATTCCGATGGACGGAGCGAAACCATTACCGGAAGTACCAGTAGATAAGTGGAGTTTGTTATATATTTCAGCAAGTTAGAAAGGTGTGAGGTAATTATAAAGGCGAGACCAACGCGAGTTATCCGATACCTAGCTATAGTCGCACTGTGCTTGCTTTTGGGCTTTATGCTTGGAAGAAAAAGCAAATATGAAAAACGAGATTATTTGAAACAATTCAAAATTGGAAAAGCAACATACTCTGAATCGTTGATATATGAGGCTTATGGCGGATTGCAAAATGATGGGATAATGTTAGCGGTATACTACGATGTGGATGCAGCCAAAATTATTCATCAACTCGATTCATGGGAGAAAATTAATGATTCTCCAACCATATCTTCTATATTAAAAAATGTGTCGTCATATTTTGGATTAGATTTTGTGATTCCTGAAATTGCAAGTGGAAATTTTTTTCTTTATGATAATAGTCAGCATAAGGAACTACGCTCGGAAGCCGAAATGAATACATTGCTTTTACATTCTGAAGATGTGAATTTTAGTCTCGTTGTCTGGGATGATGAGAAGCACACAATTTATATAGTAGAGTACAGAATTTAAGGAGGTTCGTTATGAAGAGGTTCGTATCATTAATTCTTTCAGTGTGTTTTTTGTTTTCGATAAATACTGTGTCTTATGCTGCTAACATAAGCAGCCGTAAAGCTAGCAATCCTGTTATTCAAAGCATGAATGATAAGTATCATGTTGATTTTTCGGGAATGTCGATAGATGAATTAAATAAGTTTATCGATAAGATGAAAGATGAAGATCAAACACGTGCATCTGGAAATTTGTTAAATAATACACAGCTTGCATGGTTGGCAGCTGCGCAAATTGCACGGGATAAGGGATATGAATGTGCGGCTCTTATGGTTGAATTCTCTGTATATAATATTGACTATTCTGAGAGTGTGACGGATTCTTCGACGCCATTGCTTGACAAGTTAAACACGACAACAGTTTTTAATAATTATAAAAACAAAGTACTTAATAGTGGCTTGAAAGATTTTAGTGGAGGAAGTTGGTCTTTTACAATTCAAAAGTCTGATAATGCAGATTTATTCTATGCATTGCATAGGGTAAGCACCTCTGGAACAGGCTTCATGATTGGTAATTCTATAATGTATTACTTGATTACCGTTCATGACACATTTGATTTTGCATATGACAACAACTATGACGACTTGTTTACTACTACAGTGAACAATTGGGCTTGGTTGTGCCAGCAGACGCATGTGTTGAATCCCATAGAGATAAATCTTAGCACGGCTATTGGATAAAAAATCAGTGGTATTTATTTTTTTGCGAAAGTAAAAGTTGAAATCTAAAATAAGGATGGCTCTAACGTATGAAAAATTTTACGGAGGTGTTTCCAATGCAGAGCAACTGATGTATAAGAAATCTTGTGTATACTCTAAAAGTAAAGAAGGAAAATTAAAATAGCTAGTGAAAAAATATCTCGTAGAATTTTTTTGAAAGCAAGTGGGATTGTGGCTCTTTCTTCAATGGAGCTTAACTCTGGGCTGACTGCTTTTGCAGATAATCAAAGTGATGGAAGCAAATCTCATATCGAGAGATACCATAGATACGATTTTGATACAAAAGAAGAATCTATAGAGGAAATTATAGTTGAAACCAATTCCTTCACGGATGGAGAGACAACTGCAGGCTATTTTCCAAATGGAAAGATTTCGGATATTGATCTATCCGATCTGTATGCGATTATCGGAAGCAATGATATCACTGTTGTTGATAATCCAACGGCAACACCATATTGTAGTACGGTATGCCTACAGATAACGACCAATAATGGAGGGACAAATTATGGTTCTGGATTTATGATTGGGCCTAATGCACTTGCAACAGCAGCACATAATCTATACAGTATAAAGGAAAAAGCCTACGTTAAGTCGGTAAATGTCGCACCTGCTCGATCTGATAATAGTAAACCTTTTGGAAGCGAAAATGTATCGGCAAGTTCGATGATTGTTAGTGATTCTTATCTTGCTGGAACAAGTTCGGAGGATTGGGCGATTATTACGCTCAAGAATAATTTAGGAACGAAAACGGGATGGCTTGGGTTACATTGGCAGTCTAGCAATTATTCATCATCACAGTTGGTGTATGCTTATGGCTATCCGAGCCAAATAAATGGTGCCGATGCGAGATATCGGATGTGTAAATCTTCTGGGTATATTAGAAGTCAGACTTCAAAATATCTCAAGGGCGATTGGGATTTGACAGGTGGCTTTAGTGGTGGTCCTCTTGTAGAATATATTTCTGGAGCTGGGTATGTAGCTATCGGAATCCATAAAGATGGAAGCACAATTGATGGTTCTTCATATCCAACTTCTTATACAGGGGCATTGAGAATAACACAATCGCTTTATACGCTGTTCCTTTCATACAGAGGTTGATAAAATGAAATGCAAACGGAAGATTATGGTTGGCATAGCATTTGTGGCAGTGGTTCTCTGCATTCTATTTCAATCGAATACATTCGGAAGAAAAAAATCGGAACTTATAATTGAAGAAGTTGACCTGAAGAACAATTGTATTTATGCGACTGCAAAAAATCAATTATATGATACGGATGACAATTATATAATTTATGGCGTATCAAACTACTTGAAAGGAAATCTTCAGTTGTCGTATCTTAAAGAAGGCGAAAGCATTCTTGTGATATCAAACGGTAAGGTGTTGCTATCAGATCCGTATCAATTTGATAAAATATACAGTATTCAACTGTTGCAATAGCGTTTCATTTTCTCAATAAATAATATAAGCTATTTACAGCTGCCTCCTCTGTTAAGTGGTGGTGCAGTGCTTATTCTCAATAACGATGCGATTGATGAAAATGATAGACCTTTTTGGAATTTAGAATTTTCTCAATAATCAAGCCCCCAAAATGGCAAACTTGAAATCATCGAGAGATACATAAAATATAGGGTTAAATCGACTTTCGTGTCGAAAAAACAAGTGCTAGAAATAGCAAAATTCATTGAATTTTAGAATGACATTTATAAGAAACCAGTAGATTTGCCTGATATTTGTGATTTCTTTGACCGTTGGGCCATTGATTTTGCACTACATTGATTTTGCACTACTATGAGCAAAGGAAAAACTTAAAATAAGCAAACAACCCGCCATTTGCAGCGACTGCAAGTAGCGGGTTGTTTGGCCTATTTAGAGGTTAGTCTTTCAGTTTGCCATGGTCACAGCCAAGTGAGAGATAATGCTCAATCTCACCACTCAGCACAAGCTGGACGCACTCCAAGGGCTTGTTGTATAGTAGCCAATCAAGTTCAGCTCGCTGTGCCGGGGTATTGCCGTATTCGTCCTCGATGGCAAGGCAGTCAATGGCAATGGCAGAGCCATCAGCGAACTGGGCTTCCGCTCGGTTGGTGTCCATATTATAGTGCCAAGAACGTGCTTTTTGAGAACTATTCTGGTCAAAAATTCGATTTTGTTTCATTTGAATGCCCTCTTTGATGCTTTTATGATTTAGTTTTTTGACGAGATGAGGTCTCTTTTTTCTTTCTCTTGAGTCACCCAACCGCACTATCCTGCATCCGTAGCACAGATCACACTGTCCACATCCGGGCGGTGCATGAGCTTTTGCAGGA
>OAWA01000853.1_pt1 | contig 17973 bp, 14 predicted proteins | sample 1516971 | NCBI WGS metagenome assembly OAWA01 (sample SAMEA2580097, study PRJEB22360) | human gut metagenome | biome: human gut; feature: human-associated habitat; material: faeces | place: Denmark | collected 2008/2010
GGTACTGCCTCCATGTGGAGACATCCGCAGTTTGTCCGGGCTATTATTGCACAGTTTTGCTATTGTGCTGCCCAGACGGGAATTTTCAGTTTCTTCATTAATTATGTGACGGAAGTCGATACTTCGATGACGAATATTGAGGCTTCGCGTATCTTGGCTTTCGGAGGAATGGCTTTGTTTATGATCGGCCGTCTGTCCGGCAGTTTTACGATGAAGTGGATGTCTCCGGCCCGTCTCCTGACATGGTTCGCTTTGGCGGATGCTGTCTGTATGGCGTTGGTCGTCGTGTCTGTCGGTACGGTTTCTTTGTATGCGCTCTATCTTTCTTTTTTCTTCATGTCCATTATGTTCCCGACAATCTTTGCACTCGGCCTGGAAGGTATGGGTTCTTCTACAAAGAAAGCATCATCCTATATCGTTATGGGAGTAGCAGGCGGAGCCTTTGCCCCAATGCTGATGGGATATATCGGGGCCGATAACATGGCGATTGGGTTTGTGATTCCGTTGTTGTCTTTCCTGTATATCCTGTATTTTGCTTTGCGGTGCAAGAAGAAATAACATAAAAACAATCTCTATTTATACTGTCATACTATCATACTTTGCCTTCTGCCGATTGAATATTAAGGTGTACAAAAAATGATAGGAGGCATGATGGTTGTTTTTCCACTATCATATTATCATAAAGACAAGCACATTTTTTATCAAAGCATATAGCTTATTTTTAAGTAACTACCTATCTATTCTTTTTGAGACCCGGATCTCGGTTCCTCTGATACCTGGGTCTCGATACCGTGCAGATGGGGGTCGGAATCCTGCTGGAATAAGGGTTTTCACGAGAAAACTTGCTTGCTTTTTGTTAAATTTGTCCGTTACTTTTGAAAGAAACAAAGGTAACGGACAAATCGCGGTAGCTGCCTTCCGATGAGTGCTATTGGTTCAACATTTGATATAACTTATCCAGCTTCGGAGCCATGATGATTTTGGTACGGCGGTTTTTAGCACGGCCGTCGGCTGTCTCATTGTCGGCAACAGGCATGAATTCGCCGCGGCCGCAAGGTTGTATCTGCAAAGGTTTGACACCGTAGTCCTTTGTCAGGATGCGGACGACCGAAGTGGCGCGGATGACACTGAGATCCCAGTTGTCTTTAAACTGGGCGGTGTTGATCGGCTTGCTATCAGTATGCCCTTCGATATAAACGTCGATGTCGGATTGTTTGTTAAGGACTTCGGCGAGTTTGGCCAAAGCCTCCTTGCCACGCTTGTCGACACGGGCGCTTCCCGATTCGAAAAGAAGTTTGTCTGACATGGCAACGTAGACTTTTCCGTCTTTTTCGCGGACGGTCAGTTCGTCGCTACTGAAACCCAGGAGGGCATCCTTTACACTGTTGAGCAAGTTCTGTACCCGTTCAGTCTGTGCATTGATCATATCCTGTAGTTCGTTGATCGTCCGTTCGCGTTCATCCAGTTCGTTCATCTTCTGGCTCAGGAGTGAATTCAATTTTTCCTGCTCCGTCATGTTGGTGTTGAGCATGCTTTGATAGTTGCGGATGTTCTTGCCCATGCGGGTGGTATCCCGTTCAAGTGAAGCAAGACGTGAAGTGAGGCCGTCGTTGTTGTCACGGCAGTTTACAAGCTGATTCTGCAGGTCGTCTCCCCGTGCAATGGCTTCCAGGCGTCCGTTCTCGGCTAGCAGATACTTTTTTTTCGTTACACAAGAAGTGCAGACAAGCAGTACGGAGACTGCAACTAATAGAACTTTTTTCATTTTGTAGACAATTTTAGCAAATGTAATATTTATTACACATAACTAGTACTGGGTTTAGAATATTTGCAAATAATTAAACTATAATTAAGGTAGTATGAAAGTAGGGGAAATAATGGACACCTCTGAATAATATGCTATATTTGCTTCCTCATAGCAGAATAAGAAGATGGGAAAAGTATTGATTATCGATGATGAGAAGCAAATTTTAAGCCTCCTGTCCCGTATTATCGGGTTGGAAGGTTATGAAGTGTTCCAAGCAGCCAACTGCAAAGTGGGTATCAAGCAGCTCGAACAGAATGATCCCGAAGTGGTGCTCTGTGATGTTTGCCTGCCGGACGGGAGCGGTGTGGAGCTTGTTTCTGAACTGAAACGCTTGCGTCCCCTTTCGGAAGTGATCTTGCTTACGGCCCACGGTAATATCCCCGACGGAGTACAAGCTATCAAGAACGGTGCGTTTGACTATATCACCAAAGGTGACGACAACAATAAAATCCTTCCCTTGATCGCAAAGGCGATGGAAAAGGCTACCGTTGCCTACAGCCAGCAGAAGGCTGTAGGCAAACAGTATTCGTTTGCCACTGTCATCGGCCGTTCGCCTGCTATAGAGGAGGCTGTTTCTTTGGCACGCAAGGTTGCCGCCACGGATGTTCCCGTCTTGCTCACCGGAGAGACCGGGACTGGCAAAGAAGTGTTTGCACAGTCCATCCACCAGCACAGTTCCCGCAGTGATAAAGCCTTTGTCGCTATCAACTGCTCCTCTTTCAGTCGCGACCTGTTGGAAAGCGAGATGTTCGGGCATAAGGCGGGAGCTTTCACCGGTGCACTCAAAGAGACGAAAGGACTGTTTGAGGAAGCAGACAACGGCACGATCTTTCTCGACGAGATCGGTGAGATGGCGTTCGATCTTCAGGCCAAGTTACTCCGTATTCTCGAAACCGGTGAATTCCTCAAGATTGGAGACACGAAACCTGTCAAGGTGAATGTGCGTGTGATAGCCGCCACCAACCGTGACTTAGCAAAAGAAATTGCCGACGGCCATTTTCGTGAGGACTTGTTTTACAGGCTTTCTGTTTTCCATATTCACCTGCCGCCGCTCCGCGAACGGGTGGACGACATTCCTCTGCATGTCGAGGCGTTTGTTTCCGCACTGTCTTCCAAGATAGGAAAGACCATCCGCACGATCTCGCCGGACTATGTCCGTATCTTGAAACGGTATCCTTGGAAAGGGAATGTCCGCGAACTGCGCAATGTCGTGGAGCGCAGCCTCATTATCTCCGATGGAGACACCTTGACTGCAGACACCTTGCCGCTCACAATACAGAATCCTCAAAATAATACCGACAGCAGCTATTCCGGCTTCGACCTTGACGGCGTAGAGAAGATGCATATTCAAAAGGTATTGAAGTATACCAACGGCAACAAGACGGAAACCTCCCGCCTGTTAGGTATCGGCTTGACGACCCTCTACAGGAAGATCGAAGAATATGGCCTTTGATTGTGAAATAGAATTGGCGGTAGGGCGAAAAGGCGCTGGTGTGTTGAGAGTGTCGAATGCATTTTGGAATCCCCGGTTGGAAGATGCACATTCAAAGTCTGCATCGGTATGACTGCCGGTGTAGACGAGTCGTACCAGGTGCTGTCGGTTTTCTGATACAGGACGTTGCTGGACAGTTTGTTGCAGTTGAATATTGACCAGATAATAATAGCATAAGCGTATGGATAAGTTCTTAAGACTGAAAATAAAAACGAAACTGACCTTCGGGATCGGCCTTTTGTTTACGATGATCGTTCTGCTGGGCGGGCTGGCTGTGCAGAATATTACGGATATGTCTTCCGACACGCAGAATATCTTGGCGGATAATTATAATTCGCTTCTTTATTCTCGTCGGATGCTGGATGCCCTCGAACGGATCAAGAACGATCCGCAGGCACGTGCGGAGTTTGAAAAGAACCTGGATTTGCAGCAGAAGAATATCACGGAGATCGACGAGAATGTGGCGACGGCGCATCTGGTCGCACAATACGAGGCGATGCACCGGGACCTGAACGATACGACTATACAGCGTGTCAGGATGGCACTCAACGATATCATGAGTCTGAATATGGCGACGATCTACCGGAAAAGCAAGGTAGCCGAGCGTACGGCGGACCAAGCATTGTTGTGGATTTGCATTATCGCGGTGGCTTGTGTCCTGATTGCTTTTGCTTTCCTGATCCGCTTGCCCCGTTCCATTACCTCGCCGATCCGTAAACTGACCGACGGGATCTTGGAGATTGCCAACCACAATTACGAAAAGAGACTCGACTTGGGCGATAACCAGGAGTTTGCCGAAGTTGCCTCCTCGTTCAATCGGATGGCGGAACGCTTGACGGAATATAGGAAGAGCACGTTGGCTGACATTATCCAGGCCAAAAAATATATTGAAGCGATTGTCAACAGCATCACTGAACCGATAATCGGGCTCGATCAGGACCGTTCCATTCTTTTTGCTAATGATGAGGCGCTCACCATCCTGAATCTGAAACGTGAGAACGTGATGGGAAAGTCTGCTACCGAACTGGCGTTGAAAAACGACTTGCTGCGCCGGCTGGTACGCGAACTGATACAGCACGACAAGAAAAAGGAGCCCTTAAAGATCTATGCAGATGATAAGGAAAGCTATTTTCAGGCCAAATATATCCCGATCCATGTGATGGATGGTGATGGACGTGAGACAGAGTATGCGGGCGATGTGATCCTCCTGAAAAATATTACCGAGTTCAAAGAGTTAGACTCTGCCAAGACGACTTTTATCTCTACTATCTCCCATGAATTGAAAACCCCGATCTCTGCTATTCTTATGAGTCTCAAATTGCTGGAGGATAAACGTATAGGAGATATGAACGATGAGCAGATCGCGCTTGCCGGAAGTATTCGAGAAAGCAGCGACCGCCTGCTCGAAATTACCGGTGAATTGTTGAAAATGACACAGGTGGAGGCAGGCAAGTTGCAACTGAATCCGAAGATCACGAAGCCGATTGAACTGATCGATTATGCAATCAAGGCGAACCGTGTGCAGGCGGAGCGCTTCAATTGCCATATCGAAGTGGAGTATCCTGAAAAAATATCCAAGCTCTTTGTAGACAGTGAGAAGATCGCCTGGGTACTCACGAACCTCCTTTCCAACGCCATCCACTACACGCCGGAGAATGGCCGTATCGTTATCGGTGCGCATCAGGTGGACAAGAAAGTGGAAATATTCGTGCAGGACTTTGGGAAAGGAATTGACCCGCGTTACCATCAGAGTATCTTTGACCGTTATTTCCGCGTTCCCGGCACGAAAGTACAGGGAAGCGGCCTCGGTCTTGCCATCAGTAAAGACTTTGTCGAAGCCCATGGCGGCACGATTCGTGTGGACAGCGAAGTCGGCAAGGGAAGTACTTTTGTCATAACCTTTGATGTTTGATATCGCTTGGAAGTGACAAAAGATCTCTACATTAAAACAACTGGATCATCAACAGTCCCAACGCCACCGACACTCCGGTAGCGACCAGTCCCGGCATCATGAACGAATGGTTTAGGACATATTTGCCGATATGCGTCGTTCCGGTACGGTCGAAGTTGATGGCGGCGACCACGGTCGGATAGTTGGGAATGAAGAAGTAGCCATTGACTGCCGGGAAAAGGGCGATTAGCATATAAGGAGAGATTCCGAGGGCGATTCCTAACGGCAACATGGCACGGATGGTTGCTGCCTGGCTGAACAAAAGTATGGACATCACGAACAGGGCCAGACCGAAAAGCCATGGCATTTCTGTTACGATATGTTCGATCGAGCCTTTCAGTTCCGCCATGTTCCCACCGATAAAGGTATCACCCATCCAGGCGATACCGAAAATCGCGACGACCGCTTGCATACCGGCGGAGAAGACGGAACCTTGTACGGCTTTTATCCCGTCTGTCCGGGTGACGAGCAGGATAAGGGCGGCAGCCGAGAGCATCAGAATCTCGATGATATGCGCCATCTGCATTTGTCGGAGACTGCCATCGGGCAGGCTGAACCAAGGGCGCAGTTCTGTCATCGAGCCGAACAAGACGATACCGATTGTCGCTGCTATGAATATAATCACCGACAGGAGGGCTGCATGATGGTTTTCGACTCCTTTCGCCTTATATTTATCACTTGTGAACTCCTCGTTTGCGACACGGCGCAGGTATTCGGGGTCTTCCGCCAGTTCCTTTCCGACATGTAGCGAGCAGAATGCTCCTACCAGGACACCGATCAACGTGCAGGGAACGGAGATCATCAGAATGTCCATCAATGATATATTATGTCCCGACAACATACTGAGCAATGCTACGGTTGCCGCCGAGATCGGGCTGGCCGTAATTGCCTGCTGAGACGCGATCACAGCAATCCCCAACGGCCGTTCGGGACGTATCTTTGTTTCCGTTGCCACTTCCGCTATCACGGGAAGGACCGAATAAGCCACATGTCCCGTTCCCGCAATAAATGTGAAGATATAAGTAACCAACGGGCTTAGAAGCGTAATCTTGGAGGGATTCTTGCGCAGCAATTTTTCCGCCCACTTCACCATCAGGTCCAGTCCGCCGGCTGCCTGCATGCAACTGGCAGCGGCGATGACGGCAACGATCATCAGCATTACATCGATGGGAGGGGAAGTCGGTTCCAAGCCGAATACGAAAGTGAGGATGGCCAGTCCTAAGCCACCTAATACTCCTAAACCGATACCGCCGAGGCGGGCTCCGATGATAATTGCAATTAAAACGAATAGTAATTGTAACAACATGTCTTGTAAAATGCAGATTTAGTTTGTAAAGGTTGCAAATTTAATTATTTTTGTTGCGCTAAGTACTACAAAAAACAATTAATACGAATGAAAAGAATCTATTTTGCAGCTTTGGTAGGCTTGTTTGGGTGCGTGTCGGCATTGTCGGCACAAGGACGGAGTGAGCTTCTGTTGGAAAAAAACTGGAAGTTCACCCGCGAAGACAACAATGAGTTTATAAAGCCAGCTTTCGATGACAGTAAGTGGCAGTCCGTGACTGTCCCCCATGATTGGGCGATCTACGGCCCTTTCAGTTCCCTGAACGACAAACAGGAGGTCGCTATCTCGCAGGACGGCCAGAAGGAAGCGATGGAGCATGCAGGACGTACCGGCGGGTTGCCGTTTGTCGGTGTGGGTTGGTATCGCACCGAGTTCGACGTTCCGCAGTTTCAGGCAGGCAAGCGGGCAACGATCCTGTTTGACGGGGCGATGAGCCATGCCAATGTCTATATCAATGGACAAAAGGTCGGTTATTGGCCGTATGGTTACAACTCCTTCCACTTCGATATCACGAAATATCTGAAGCCGGGCGAGAAGAACACGTTGGCTGTACGTTTGGAAAACCTGCCGGAATCTTCCCGCTGGTATCCAGGTGCCGGACTTTACCGGAATGTTCACCTGATCATTACCGAAGACGCCTATATTCCGGTTTGGGGTACCTATATCACGACTCCTTCGGTAAATGAGAAGTTTGCTAAAGTGAACGTGCGCACCAAAGTGGTGCTTCCCGAAGGCGCCGATCCCGCCAAATATAGCGTGGAAACCAGCGTGTGGAATCCGAATAAGCAGAAGCTGACGGCTGTTCGCACTTCTCTTGCGCAGATGAAATATAATAACAATCAGGCAGAGCAGGAGTTTGTCATCCAAGCCCCGTCTTTATGGTCTCCTGAAATGCCTGCATTGTATTCTGCGGAAACCCGTCTGTATGAAGGCGACAAGCTGAAGGATATTTATACAACTCCTTTCGGTATCCGCTCGATTGAGATAATCCCGGACAAGGGTTTCTTCCTAAATGGTAAGCGTACTGTCTTTAAGGGCGTTTGCAATCACCACGATCTCGGTCCGTTGGGGGCGGCCGTCAACGATGCTGCTATCCGTCGCCAGATACGGATCCTGAAAGACATGGGGTGTAATGCGATCCGTACTTCCCACAATATGCCTGCTCCTGAATTGATAAGGGCTTGTGACGAAATGGGTATGATGATCATGGCGGAGAGTTTTGACGAATGGAATGTGGCTAAATGCAAGAACGGTTATAATCTGCTCTTCGATGAATGGGCGGAGAAAGACCTTGTGAACCTGCTTCATAATTTCCGCAACAACCCGAGCGTTGTCATGTGGTGTATCGGTAACGAAGTGCCCAACCAGTGGAACGAAGGGGATTGCAAGATTGCCAAATGGTTGCAGGATATCTGCCATCGTGAAGATCCGACACGTCCGGTAACTCAGGGAATGGATGCTCCGGATGCCGTGGTCAACAATAATTTTGCAGCCGTGATGGATGTGGCCGGTTTCAACTATCGTCCTTTCAAGTACAAGATAAACTATAAGAAGTTGCCGCAGCGGATCGTTTTAGGCAGCGAAACAGCCTCGACAGTAAGTTCCCGCGGCGTTTATAAATTCCCGGTCGAACGCAAGGCGATGGCGAAATACGATGACCACCAAGCTTCCTCTTACGACGTGGAACATTGCGGCTGGTCCAATCTTCCGGAAGACGACTTTATCCAGCATGAAGATTTACCGTATTGTATCGGTGAGTTTGTGTGGACTGGCTTCGACTATTTGGGTGAACCGACTCCTTATTATACGGATTGGCCAAGTCATAGTTCCCTGTTCGGCATCATTGACCTTGCGGGTATTCCGAAGGATCGTTTCTATCTGTATCGTAGCCATTGGAACAAAACGGCACGTACGTTGCATATCCTGCCTCATTGGACCTGGCCGGGACGTGAAGGGGAGGTGACGCCTGTATTTGTGTACACGAATTACCCTTCTGCCGAGCTGTTTATCAACGGTAAGAGTCAAGGAAAACGTACGAAAGATCTGAGTGTTGAATTGGACAGCAGCTATACGGAGGCCGCCCAAAAGAGCTTCGAGCGCCAGAAACGTTACCGCCTGATGTGGATGGATACGAAATACGAGCCGGGAACCTTGAAAGTGGTTGCTTATGACAAGGATGGCAATGCTGTTGCCGAAGAGGAAGTTCATACAGCCGGCAAGCCTCATCATATCGAACTGACTGCTGACCGCGACCGCCTGAAAGCCGATGGCAAGGATCTCTCTTTTATCAATGTCCGTGTTGTCGACAAGAACGGTAACCTTTGTCCCGACGCCACCCACAAGGTGAAGTTCAACGTCCGTGGTTCCGGTTCTTATCGTGCGGCCGCCAACGGTGATCCTTCGTCACTCGAATCTTTCCAAGCTCCGCAGATGTCCCTTTTCAAAGGACAGCTGACGGCAGTCGTACAGACAGAAGAAACACCGGGTGTCATTGTCTTCGAAGCCTCTGCTCCGGGTGTGAAAAGTGCAAAAATAGAACTGATCAGCGAATAAGTCGAATTTCGTGATCATCCCGATAAAAGCGAATAGGCATCGGATTGGAAACGGGCAGGTATCCGTTATGAATCCGATGCCTATCTGTTTTTTATTTGTTGGTAACGATATTTCCAAACACATCGAACTCGACCGTTACAGCCAGCCCGTTGTGGATGACATTGAATTTGTGGAATGCACCGTTGGCATCGGTAAACATGTAAATGGATTCCACTGGGTCATTTCCGTATTCGGAAGCCTTGAATGCATCCATGATAACTGTCGGGACTTCCTGCTCTGAAACTTTCCAGGTCGTACTTTTCCAGGTATATATCTGGGTTAATTCGACAATCTTTAAAGTCTTTCCGTCGAGGATTGCCAACTGTACACCGAAAGTCGTGTTTTCTATATCCAGCAACTCAGCTCCCTGGAAGGTCAGTTCCATCAGGTCGGCCACTTTTTCGGGGACGGAGATAGGTCGGTCAACATCATCTTTAGCATTATCGACCGCTTTGATCAGGTCGCCGTATAAAGTGTAATACAGGTCGGTCTCCTGTTCTGCCTTTTCTACTTCTACTTTATATACGGTTCCCATTCCGGCTCTGCCGATGGTATCGGCTTCCTCGATCTTCCAACCGGCATATTTGCCTTGTTTGATATCGTTCGAGATAGCCGTAGGCAACTGGTTAAGCGGCAAGTCCGTCTTAATCATGGCCCATACTCCGAGATGGTCGAACCAGGCGGTGTTATCGAGCGAGTTGTTTTCAAAGTCAATTACATAATAATCGTCATTGACTGTCCATTCTGTGTCGCGGGCATCCGGATATTTGGCATTGAAAGCGTCCAGGATGGTTTTAGGAGGTTCGATGCCGCCCGGTATGTTTTCGTCGTCTTTGCTACAGCCGGCAAAGAGCAGGGCGAACCCCACGAAGATCGTAAAGACTGAAATTTTAGTGTTCATAATTTATCGTTTTAATTTGTTACGAATAAACAACAACCGGGATGGAAAAGTTTTCTCAAAACCGAACACACTGTCCGATATTGAACACTTGTTTTGAAGTGTATTTCCATATAATCAATGATTTATGTTTTTGGCACGGAGTTTGCCCTGTGAAAGCCGTCAAGGTAGAAATGCCGGGAAAAGAAGAATTAAAGCAATATTAAATATGGACAGAGAGATTTCAAAAGAAGTACAGAGAAAGGAGCAACGTAAACAGTTTATCAGGATAGGGACAGCTGTCGGCGGTTTTATCGTCCTGATCGTAGTCGTGATCTCCATGCTTCAGACCAGCCTTAAACGGAAAGACCTCAATATTTCGACAGTCGATAAGGGAGTGATAGAAGTTTCGGTCAGTGCGTCTGGCAAAGTGATCCCCGCGTTTGAGGAAATCATCAATTCACCGATCAACTCTCGTATTGTGGAGGTGTATAAGCGAGGCGGGGATTCGGTCGATGTCGGCACGCCTATCCTAAAACTGGATTTGCAGAGCGCCGAGACGGAATATAACAAGCAGTTGGACGAGGAACAGATGAAGAGCCTGCAACTGGAACAGCAACGCGTGACGAACCATAACAAACTTTCGGAAATGGAAATGAACCTGAAAGTCTCCCGCATGGAGCTGGATCGTAAAGCGGTCGAACTCCGTAACGAACGCTATTTAGACAGCTTGGGAGCCGGTACGACCGATAAAGTCCGCCAGGTGGAACTCGATTATAATGTGAGTATCCTCAAACTGAAGGAAGACGAGCAGAAATATAAGAACGAACAGGCGCTGGCCGAAGCGGATCTGAAAGTAAAAGAGCTGGAACTGAATATCTTCCGTAAAAGCCTTGCCGAAACTCGGCGTACGTTGGAAGATGCCCAAATCCGTTCGCCTCGTAAGGCGATCCTGACCTATGTGAACAACGAGATCGGCTCGCCGATAGGCCAGGGGGCGGAGGGGGGAATCGGTTATCACATAGATCATTTCAAGATCGAAGGTGAGATTGCCGATACCTACGGAGACCGTATTGCTGCCGGCAGTAAGGCGGTTATCAAGATCGGCAGTGAAAAACTGGACGGGACGGTCAGCGATGTTACTCCTTTGTCGAAGAACGGCGTGATCTCTTTCACGGTCCAATTGGAGGAAGACAATCATAAGCGTCTTCGTTCCGGTTTAAAGACCGATGTCTATGTGATGAATGCTGTGAAAGACGATGTGCTCCGCATTGCCAACTCTTCTTATTATGTGGGAAAAGGAGAATACGAACTCTTTGTCGTAAACGGAAACCAGTTGTTGAAACGCAAAGTGCAGTTGGGAGACAGTAATTTCGAATATGTAGAAGTGGTTAGTGGCCTGCAGGAAGGTGACCAGGTCATTGTCTCGGACATGAACGCTTATAAAGACAAGAACAAATTGAAAATAGAAGATTAACGTGTAATAGTAAGTTTTATGATCAAGCAATATATCAAGCAATCCATTCAGATGCTGAAGGAGAATCGTCTTGTCAGTGTCATTTCCATAGCGGGTACAGCCATCTCCATTGCTATGATTATGGTGGTAGTCCTGGTGTTCCAGATACAGTTCGCCAATTTTTATCCGGAGAACAACCGCGACCGGATGATGTATGTGGATAGTGGGACGGAAGTGAAGACCAGTAATGGGTGGAACCGGGGAAACATGTCTCCTGAAGCAGTGAAGGAATGTTTCTATTCATTGGAGATACCGGAAGCGGTTTCTGGTTATGCCATGCAGTTGAAGCCTTTATCCATACCAGGGAAACGGATGTATAAAGGATATCAGATCAAATATACGGACACCGGTTTCTGGAAAGTCTTTTCTTTCCGCTTTCTGACCGGTAAACCATTTACGCAAGCGGATTTTGATTCGGGGATTACACAAGCAGTCGTGTCCGAGAGTGTGGCCCGGAAATTATACGGAACGACAGACGTTGTAGGAAAAACTGTGATAATCGATTTGACTGCCTATACGGTTTGTGGTGTGGTGAAAGACGTCAGCCGTGCTGCCGATACGGCTTTCGGTGACGTGTGGGTCCCCTATACGACCGACCGTATCCTGATGACGAATACCAGTTCCGAAAATATGGCCGGCTGGTTTTCTATCTGCCTGTTGGCAAAGGACAGCCGTGACTTCGAAGCGATCCGGCATGAATTGTTGAAGCAGATAGAACGTTATAACGGTATGAAGCAGGATGCGAAGATTAATTTCTTCGAGAATCCTATTACACGTTTTGACATAGCGATCGGTTCGATCGGGCAACGTAAGGTGGATGTGAAAGATTATCTTTTGGAAACCGGTAGCCTTTTGTTGTTTCTGCTGCTTGTGCCTGCTTTGAACCTGTTGGGTGTAACACAGTCTGCCGTGCAAAAACGACGTGCGGAGATGGGAGTGCGTAAAGCATTTGGAGCGACTTACGGCGTGTTGGTTCGCCAGATATTGTACGAGAACAGTGTGATTACGTTGATCGGCGGTCTGGTTGGTCTGCTCCTTTCCCTGTTGCTTTTGCCTGTTTGCAAAGATTTTTTGTTACAAAGCCGTGATACGGCTTTAAGCGGGGATATGATTTTCCAGCCGGCTGTGTTTTTATTGGCTTTGTTTTTCAGCTTACTGCTGAATCTGCTTTCGGCAGGCATACCGGCGATGCGCATTGCCCGTCAGAAAATTGTCATATCCCTGAAAGACGGAGAATAGTTTAACTTATAAATTAAGAAGACGATGATCAAGCACATATTGAAAATAATCTGGCATCAACGGCGGAATAACGGTTGGATATTTGTGGAACTATTATTGGTTTTTGCCGTGTTATGTATTATGATGGATTCTTTGTTAGTGAATCTGTATACCTATTACAAGCCGTTGGGCTTCGATATAACGAATGTTTATAAGGTGAATATCGGCAAGATGAGCCCTGAAATACCGGGATATGTCCCGGATTCGTTGCTTACGACTACCGATGGAGAAGATCTGGTCCGTTTGGTTGACAACATCCGTCGGGCTCCGCAGGTGGATGAAATATGTTTGGCGATGAATTCTTGTCCGTATACCTGGTCGAACAGTTGGTCCCAGTTGGTACGGGCGGATGCTGATACAAGCGTAAAGGCCAATTATTACCAGATGTTTAATGTGACTGTTTCTTATTTCGATGTCTTGCGGATTAGTGACAGGGAGGGCCGTCCGATACGTCCGATCGTGGAGGAAAGTACAGGCGATATTGTCATATCGGGGGATATGGAGACTGATTTCTTCCAAGGGCGGTCCGGCAAAGGTAAGCAGGTGAAATGGGGTTCCAAGAGTACGACTTCCGAAACGGTTGCTGCCGTTACCTCTCCCATCCGTCAGAACGAATATGTGAAAAGCAAACCTTGCTTCTATTATTTGATGAGGACCGACGAAGATATTGCCAAATCAGCTTCCGATGCAAAGCCTCAAAATATGGACTGTCTGGTCCGCATGAGAAACGGGTTTCGTATGGAAGATATGGATAGTTTCCTGGAGAAAATGGGTGAACGGCTGTCAGTGAATAACCTGTATGTATCGAGTGTCATCCCGTTGGAGGAACAACGTCCGGTTATACTGAAAAGCAGTATAGACAATCTGAAGAAGAAAATAGCTCTTGTCGGTTTTATGCTGGTGAATGTCTTTTTCGGTATTGTCGGCACATTTTGGCTCCGTACGCAGTATCGCCGCGGTGAAATGGGACTTCGTTCGGCTCTTGGCGCATCCCGTGGCACATTGAAATGTTTTTTGAACGTAGAAGGTCTTTTCTTGCTGATCTTTACGATTCCGGTGGTTTTGGTGTTTATATTCAATATGCTCTATTTCGATTTGCCGGACACAGACCGATTGGCTTACACCTGGTGGCGTTTTCTTGTCACTTTCGGAAGCAGTTGTCTGTTGCTAGCCGGTATGATCTGGCTTGGTATTTGGTTCCCGGCACGCAGGATTGCAAAGATGAATCCGGCGGAGGCTTTGCATTATGAATGAAAAGATTTATGGGATGTTCATCATTGGCCATAAGCAAGAAATCATAAATTATAAATCGTAAATATCTTTTCTCATGTTCAGACAGTATTTTAAACAAGCTATCCAGATGTTGAAGGAGAATCGCCTTACCAGTGTGATCTCGATTCTTGGAACGGCACTTTCGATTGCGATGATACTGGTGGTGATTCTCCAGTTCCAAATCAAGCTGGTCGGTTTTCGACCGGAGTCGAACCGGGACAGGATGCTTTATATCATGGGGATACGGGCAGATTCACGGGATAGTGAAACCCGGAATTCGACCGCCATGTCCGATGGTGTCGTGAAGGAATGTCTTTATCCGCTTCAAACCCCCGAAGCGGTGACGGCGATAGCGAGTGGCAAGGTGATCGTCTCGCTGTCGGACCGCCAGCTGTTCGAGGAGTATGTGATAAAGTATACCGATCCCGGTTTCTGGAAGGTCTTTGATTTCCGCTTCATTTCCGGCAAACCGTTTACGGAGGCGGATTTCATTTCCGGCTTGCCTCGTGTGGTCATTACGAATACGTTGGCCCGTAAGCTTTTCGGATCGGAAGACCCGATCGGAAAAGAGGTGTTGATGGGCTATGTGCCGTATGCCGTTACGGGAGTGGTGGAAGCTCCGACGCGGGCAGCCAACAGTGCTTATGCGGATGTTTGGGTTCCCTATACCAGCAATACGAATTATGTGAACGGTAGGTCGTGCGGTGGTGTCTGCGGTAGTTTCCAAGGGGTTATCCTAGCTTATTCGGCAAGTGATTTCGAGGCGATCCGTGCGGAAATCAAATAAGCGGTCAGCCGTTATAATGCTGCCGGCCGTGAGTTTGTCTTAGGAATGAACTTCGTGTTTTCCCGCTTGGACGTAGCGTTGGGATCGAATGATATGGACGGAGGTATCCGGAGGGGATGGAAAGAATATCTGACGCAAACGGCTCCTTTGTTGTTGTTCCTGTTGTTGGTGCCGACATTGAACCTGACAGGTGTCGTCCAATCGTCCGTTCAAAAACGCCGCTCCGAGGTGGGGCTTCGTAAAGCGTTCGGGGCAACGAAAGGACGTCTGTTGACGCAGGTCTTATGCGAGAATCTGATTATCACTCTGATCGGGGGCTTGATCGGAATCGTCCTGTCTGTTATCTTGCTCCAACTCGGCAAGTCGTTCCTTTTGACAAAGGATACAGTGGTTACTTTCGAGATGCTTTTCAAGCCTGTCCTGTTTGCCGCCGCCCTTTTCTTCACTCTGCTGTTGAATCTGCTGAGCGCCGGCCTTCCGGCAATCCGGATCTCCCGTGAACAAATTGTGGAAGCATTGAACAATAAATAAATCCAATACAATGATCAGACATATTTTAAAGATAATGTGGAACCAGCGCTGCAGCAACGGCTGGATATTTGCAGAGTTGGCAGTGGTGGCTGCAGTGCTCTGGATGATGATAGATACGTTCTGGGTGGATTACCGGACATATCATGCTCCTTTAGGCTTCGATATCGGAAACGTATGGCGTTTTAAGTTAAGCGATTTGGATGCAAAGGCGCCGGGCTACGTGCCTGATTCTCTCTATCATTCGTCCGATCCGGAAGATTTGACGCGGTTGATGACTCAGATCCGTCAGAACCCGGAAGTGGAGGATGTTTGTGTCACTTTCTATTCTTGTCCCTATTCGAACGGCAATTCCTGGAGGGAAGTCAAGCCGGTGGATGGCGACACGATCTATGCGGCCCATATGGAGTCGTTCCAAATGCGCAATGTCACACCGGAATATTTCCGCCTTTTCCGTATCCGGACGGTCGACGGGGAACCGGTCTACGACAAGGTTGCCGGACGGCATAACGTGATTGTGATCACACCGGAAATGGCGGAAGGTTTCTATCACGGTGCCCCGAATATTGTCGGTCGTCGCGTGTATCATGGCGGTCATGATCTGTCATCCGAGATCGCTGCGGTTTCCACTTCCATCCGCACGAACGAATACGAACGTCCGGAAGCCTCTTATTTCCAGTGCTTGGAAGGTGAAACTTACAATTCAACTGTCAGTAGCTTCGGTGCCAGCAGCGCAGAGTTCTGTGTTCGGATGAAACGTCCTTATACGCAGAACGAGATGAACCTGTTCCTGGACGGAATGGGAGAGAGGCTGAAGGTCAACAATCTTTATGTCTACGGCATTACCCCGATCTCCTCTTTCCGTGAACAGCAATTGAGTCAGAAAGAACGGGAGGCGAATAACAAAATCTCCTTGATGGTCTTTATGTTGGTAAATGTCTTCTTTGGCATCATCGGCACTTTCTGGCTTCGTATGCAGAACCGAAAAGGTGAGATCGGGCTTCGGATGGCTTTGGGTGCCCACCGTATCACGCTGGAACGCTATATGTATACCGAGGGACTTTGTTTGCTTGCCTTTACATTGCCCTTGTTGATCATCTTTGCCTTTAATATGGTTTATATGGACCAGCTCGATTCTTACCGCCAACCGCTTACATTTATGCGTTTTCTCATGACTTTCGGTTTTACCTATTTTCTGATGGGTGTCATGATCTGTATAGGTGTTTGGTTCCCAGTGCGCAAGGCGGTACGATTGGCTCCGGCGGAGGCGTTACGTTACGAGTGATGCAAAAACGGACAATGTGTTCAATATTGGACACATTGTGTTTTGTCTGATAATTGATTAATAGATATTTACTTCTTTGGTACGCAATTTGCCGATTGGAAGCACATACAAAGAATATAATAACAACGGACAGCTTCAACCCTGTCTACAACAAACAATAACGATTATGATAACACTTACAAATCTTGAGAAGATCTACCGGACGAAAGAAATCGAGACGGTTGCCCTGGAGAACGTGAACCTGACGGTCAATAAGGGAGAATTCCTGAGTATCATGGGGCCTTCCGGTTGTGGTAAATCTACGTTGCTGAACATCATCGGGCTACTGGACGCTCCGACTTCCGGCACGGTCGAGATTGCCGGAATCAACACGATCAATATGAATGACAAGCAACTGGCTGAGTTCCGTAACCAGAAGTTAGGTTTCGTCTTCCAGTCTTTCCATCTGATCAATTCGCTGAACGTACTCGATAATGTCGAACTGCCCCTTCTTTACCGTAAGGTCAGCGCTAAGGAACGCCGTGAAGCCGCCGTCGCCGTGCTCGAAAAGGTCGGTCTCTCGCACCGCATGCGCCACTTCCCGACGCAGCTCTCCGGCGGCCAGTGCCAGCGTGTCGCCATCGCCCGTGCCATCGTCGGCAATCCCGACATCATCCTTGCCGACGAGCCGACCGGTAACCTGGACTCCAAGATGGGAGCTGAAGTCATGGAACTGCTCCACAAATTGAACAAGGAAGACGGACGCACCATCGTCATGGTCACTCATAACGAAGAGCAGGCGCGCCAGACCTCACGCACCGTGCGCTTCTTCGATGGGCGGCAGGTGATGTAAAGAGCGCAAAGCGTTGCGCAGTTCTCTGAACACAGATATCTTGCAGGCTCGATGGTTACCTGCATCCGACATGCCTCATTGCTATGAGGTGATAAACCTCAAACCTGTGAGGTGTGTAGCCTCAAACCTATGAGGTAATAAGCCTCATAACTATGAGGCATACTCAATGCAGGTAACCATCGAGGTGTCACACAACGGTAAAGGTGAGATAGCCGTAACGTTCCTTCTTATATAAATGATAAGTAGGAGTGTACTGGCTACCAATGATCGCTTCCCATTCACCGGGCGTAAAATCGATGTCGGTGGGGAAGCAAAGGCGGTTCACCGAGTTGACGGACATCTTGCTGGAGGGATAGAAATATTCTTCATCGGTAGCGACGCACCGGAGCCCGACGCCGACGCCCTCACGCC
>OAWA01000859.1_pt1 | contig 17824 bp, 12 predicted proteins | sample 1516971 | NCBI WGS metagenome assembly OAWA01 (sample SAMEA2580097, study PRJEB22360) | human gut metagenome | biome: human gut; feature: human-associated habitat; material: faeces | place: Denmark | collected 2008/2010
TTCCCGCCACAATGTTTTTGCGGTTGCTGTTCCGGCTGGCGTCGGTTGCCGTCAATGAGCGGGTGCCTTGCTTGCCGCCAACGGTTGTTGCGACGGTTATTGGGCTCCGTTCGACTGGTCGTCTCCGGAGTTGTCGCCACTGCTGTTACCGCCGTTGCCGCCGTCTCCGGAGCTGTCTCCGCCGTTATTGCCGCTGTCTCCGTCGTCTCCGGAGTTGCCGCCGTCACCGTTTCCAGCGCTGTTCTGATCGCTGTTTTGCGTAGGATCGGGTGTGGTCTGCTCGGTGTTCTCTTCGGCCTTCGGCATCTCCTGATTCTGCCGTGTCTCGGTCTTCTGCGCGCCGGTGCCCCATGTGCCGTCCGGGCCGCCGATCTTGCCGTTGTCGGTCGGTTCGGTGAAGGTCAGCACCTCCTGATTCTGCAATGCGAGCGACATGAACTCCTCGAACAGATGCGACGGGTAGCCCGTGGAGGAAACGCCATAGCCTGCGAACGATGGCACTTCCTGCGCGCTGCCGTCTTCCGCAGGATTCCAAATGGCCCACACATTGAGCAGCTGCGGCGTGTAGCCCACGAACGAAGCGGCCTTCTCGTCGTTTGCGGTACCGGACTTACCGGCCACCTGGCGTCCGAGACGTGTCGAAACGCCAGCCGCGGTGCCATACGTGGTGGTGCCCTGCATGGCCTTCTGTACCAGATGGCAATCGTTCGCATCGAACACCTGCTGGTTCTCCTGCGCCGTCTTGTACAGTTCCTTCGAACCGTCGGACGTGAGCACCTTGTCGACGATGTGCAGCGTGTTCTTCACGCCATCGTTCGCAATGGTGGAGTGGCCTTGCGCCAGATCCCACACGGTAATGCCGTTGATGCCCAGAATGTTGTAGGTGGTGTCTTCGGCGATGTCTTCCTCAATGCCCGCCTGATGCGCGATCTTGGCGAGATTCGCGGCGCCGAGGTGCTTGTTGACCTCCATGAACACCGTGTTCACCGAATTCGCGGTCGCCTGATAGAGGTTGATATACCCGTAATTGGTGTTCAACGCGTTCGGCACCTGCGCGGTGGTTCCCGGCGTCGTTTCAAACGTCAGGCCAGAATTGCCGTTGAAGATGGTGTTGAAATTCACACCCTCCTGCGCGGCTCCCAGCAAGCCGAACGGCTTCATGGTGGAACCCGGTTCGAACGTGGCCTGCGTGGCGTTGTTGAGCTGCTTGGTGAGGTAATCGTTGCCCGCATACATGGCTTTCACGGAACCGGTTTTCGGATCGACCGCAATGCCGCCCACCTGAATGCTTTCCGGCATGCCCTCCGGTCGGGTGTCGCCGACCTGCTGAATCTCGTCCTGCATGCCCTTGTCGAGCGTGGTGACGATCTTGTAGCCGCCGGTTTCCAGATCATCGGCGGTGAACGCCTTGGAATTGACCAGTTCGTTCTTCACCGTGGTCAGCAGATACCCGTTCGCGCCGGCCATCTGGTTGCTCTGCTGTATTTCCGCCACGGCAGGGAACTGCGCTTCCTTCTTCTCCTGGGCGGTGATGTAGCCGTCTTCCTTCATGATGCTGAGCACGCGGTCGTATCGCTTTTCGGCCTGTTCCTGATTGACGGCCGGATCCCATGAGCTCGGCGCCGGAATGATACCGGCCAACATGGCGGATTCCGACAAGGTCAGATCGCTGGCGTTCTTGTTGAAATACGCCTTCGCCGCCGCCTGAATGCCATACGCGCCACGACCAAGATAAATCGTGTTCATGTAATTGCACAGCACCTGGCTCTTATCTTGTGCCTGCGCGATCTTGATGGCCAGGAACGCTTCTCTCAGCTTGCCGGAATACGACGTGGTTTCGCCCAAATAGTAGCGTTCCGCATACTGTTGGGTGATGGTCGAACCGCCCTGACGGCTGCCTGTGGTCAGATTCGTATACAGCGCTCGCGCGATGCCATACAGATCGATGCCCTTGTTGGTGTAGAAGGAACGGTCTTCCGACGCGACGATGGCATTGCCCACGTAATCTGGCAATACCGCGCAATCGATGATTTCGCGGTTCTGTTCCGCGTAGCTGCCAATTTCCGTAGTGCCGTCGGAATAGTAGACGGTGGTTTTTTCGGCGAGGGCGAACTTTTCCGGTTCGGGGATTTCCGTGGTGATATACATGTAGGCGAACAGGCCGATACCTGCCGCGAGTAGCGCTGCGAAGATGCCGAGTACCCACTTCAGCACGAGATGCTTGCGCTTGTTCTGCTTTTTCTTAGGTCCGTTGGCGCGGTGCGATCCGTGGTTCTGCGGCTTGGGCGCGCTATGGGATGCGTTGCTGCGATTGCTGCCGGCGCCGCCGCTGCGGGCGCTTCTTGAGCGTGAGCTTACGCTTCGTGTGTGTGAAACCATAGGTTCCACCGTAGCTGATTGACTTGAGAAATCAGGTGGAAATAGGTGCGTTTGCCTTGGCGGGGGCATTTTTTGCGCAGCTCTTTTACAAATCGACAGTTTGCAGGACGTTGCCTCAATATCGGCTGATTTTCAGGGTTTTATCAGTTTTTCAGGTGCCTTTTCGCTGTTTCGCAGGTATGCTTGAAATTTGGTACCTGTGAAACGCATATATGCATATATATAACAGAGGAGTCGTTTACAGATGAGCATTCGTGTAGCTATCGCTGGCGTTGGCAATTGCGCTTCTTCGCTGGTGCAGGGCGTTGAATACTACAAAGACACGAAGGACGAGGATAAGATTCCCGGTCTGATGCACAACAATTTCGGCGGATATCGCGTGCGTGACATTGAATTCGTCGCCGCATTCGATGTGGACGCGCTGAAGGTCGGCAAGGATCTGTCTGAAGCCATCGAAGCGTCGCAGAACAACACGATCAAATTCGCCGACGTGCCGAATCTGGGCGTCGAAGTGCTGCGCGGCCCGACCAACGATGGTCTGGGTGAATACTATCGCCAGATGATCGAAGAGTCCGACGCCGAGCCGGTCGACGTGGCCCAGGTGCTGCGCGACAAGAAGGTCGACGTGCTCGTTTCCTACCTGCCGGTCGGTTCCGAGCAGGCCGACAAGGCATACGCCCAGGCCGCCATGGACGCCGGATGCGCGTTCGTGAACTGCCTGCCGGTGTTCATCGCATCCGATCCGGAATGGGCTCAGAAGTTCCGTGACGCCGGTGTGCCGATCGTCGGCGACGATATCAAGTCCCAGGTCGGCGCCACCATCACGCACCGCGTGCTCGCCCGTCTGTTCGAGGATCGTGGCGTGCGTCTGGACCGCACGTACCAGCTCAACGTGGGCGGCAACATGGACTTCATGAACATGCTGCAGCGCTCGCGCCTGGAATCCAAGAAGATTTCCAAGACCCGCGCCGTCACTTCCGTGGTGCCGCACGATATGGATCCGCATAACGTGCATATCGGTCCGTCCGATTACGTGGCATGGCTTGACGACCGCAAGTTCGCGTTCGTGCGTCTTGAAGGCACTACGTTCGGCGATGTGCCTCTGAGCTTGGAATACAAGCTGCAGGTGTGGGATTCCCCGAATTCCGCCGGTATTGTGATCGATGCCGTGCGTGCCGCCAAGATCGCGCTCGACCGTCATCTGGCCGGCCCGATTCTGGCTCCGAGCTCCTATTTCATGAAGTCGCCGGCCGTGCAGCACGAGGATGGCGAGGCCCGCCGCTTGGTGGAGGAGTTCATCAAGGGCGAGGTTGAAGGCAGCGAAGAGCAGCTTGACGCCGATGTCGCCGCCGCCAAGGCAGCTGGTAAGGATGTGTGGCGTGCCTGATTTTTGGTTCGTCTGATATGAGGAATCCCCAATCTACCGTCGGTGGATTGGGGATTTTTAATTACGATTTGGAAATGATGCGTATCGTCACTTCTTGAGGAGGGGTTCGACCTGTTCCTCGTACGCGGTCAACGCGGTGTCGATCACGTTGTGCATGTCGTAGTACTTGTACGTGCCCAGACGGCCGCCGAACACCGTCTTCGGCTCGGCCTTCGCGAGCTCCTCGTACCTCGCGTACAGCGCCTTGTCGGCCTCGGTGTTGATCGGATAGTACGGCTCGTCGCCGCGCTCGGCGAAACGGCTGTACTCCTCCCACACCACGGTCCTGTCGGGATTCTGCGAGGCGGCGCGTTCCGGATTGAAGTTCTTGAACTCGATCGCGCGCGTGTACGGCACGTCCGCGTCGGAGAAGTTCATCACCGGGCAGCCGAAATGGTCGCCCTCGTCGTAGCGGACCTCCTTGAAGTCGACCGTGCGCCACTTGAGCTCGCCCAGCGAGTAGTCGAAGTAGCGGTCGACCGGACCCGTGTACACCACCGGCACGCCGGCCGCGGCCAAAGCCGCCTTGTTGTACGGCTGGGACCCGTCGAAGAAATCGGTCTCCAGGGTCACATGGATGCGCGGATCGTCGATCATGCGCTCCATCCACGCGGTGTAGCCGTCGGCCGGCAGGCCCTCCCACGTGTCCTTGAAATAGCGGTTGTCGTAGTTGAAGCGCACCGGCAGGCGGTTGATGATGCCCGCTGGCAGGTCCTTCGGATCGGTCTGCCACTGCTTGCCCGTGTAGTTCTTGATGAACGCCTCGTACAGGGGGCGGCCGATCAGCGAAATGCCCTTGTCGTTGAGGTTCTGAGGGTCCTTGCCGGCCAGCTCGCCGGCCTGCTCGGCCACGAGCGCCTTGGCTTCGGCGGGCGTGTAGTGCGCGCGGAAGAACTGGTTGATGGTGCCCAGGTTGATCGGCAGGGGGTAGACCTCGCCGTCGTGCGTGGCATACACGCGGTGCACGTAGTCGGTGAACGAGGTGAACCTGTTCACATAGTCCCACACGCGCTTGTTGGACGTGTGGAACAGGTGCGCGCCGTACTTGTGGATCTCCGCGCCGGTCTCCTCGTCCATGTAGCTGTACGCGTTGCCGCCGATGTGGTCGCGCACGTCGATGATCTCCACGCGCACGCCGAGCCTCTCCACGGCCTGCTGGGCCACGGTCAGGCCGAACAGGCCCGCGCCCACGACCACCAGATCGGGATATTCCACCGCTTCAGTCATAAGAACAACCTTCCGAACTTAAAACAAACACACAATATTCGTGTGCGATTCCTCATCAAGCATACCCGTCCGCCCTCCTTAACGCGGGGCGCACATGGGGAAGCGGCATTTTGACGTTTGATTTCCCTGTGTCGCTGATCGTGGGGCTGACTGCTCCACGGATCATGGCATGGTCTGTGTGGTTCGTGCGAGGTCTGTGGCGCGGGTTGTGCTGCGGTTCGTGCGGCTTGCGGCGCGGTTCGGTCCGGGCATGGTGTACACTGGTCTTTGCCTCCGCGTGGCGGTACGTCACCCAACTCCCCCAGGGCAGGAATGCAGCAAGGGTAAGTGGCCTCTTCCGGGTGCGTGGAGGTTTTCTTATATCTTCTTGCCATTCGCGCGTACCGTAGAGCCAATGCCGTATTCTCGATGAGTATGACCGACGAATTCAAGCCAATCATCCGAGACCCGCACAAGTCCGCGAATATGCTGGAACAGCCGGTCGCGCCCGTTCCCGTGCCGCAGCCGCCGTCTGATCCGATCGAACAGGTGCTTTCCCCACGTGAAGTGAGCGAGGGGCTTGCCAAAGCCGATCCGCTGACCCGTCATCCGCGCGTGTCGAGCATTATGCTCAGCGTGGTATTCGGTCTGCTGCTGCTTGCCGTCGCGGTGGGCGTCTGGTGGTTAGGCGTGCGCACGATGGAAGGCCAAAGCTATGAAGACATGGTCTGGTCGAAATTCGATGCGGCCCTGCCGGGATGGCTGGAACCGGTCGTGCATGTCTTCACCATTTCCACCGTTGTAATCGCAACAAGCGCGATTATGTCGATAATCGCCCTCGCTGTACTCATCGTAAGAAAACGATGGCTGTTGATTGCTCAACTGGCGGTATTCGGCGGAATCTGCTTTGCCACAGCAGAGTTGCTGAAGCCGCTGCTGCCACGTCCGTACTTAATCAATCTGGAATCAAATCCCAATAATTCCGCGCCTTCCGGGCATGTCATACTCGCCGCCGCGGCAGGAATGATCCTACTATGCGCCGTGCCTCGCGTATGCCGTGCGCTCGTTGCCGTGATCGGCTGGCTGTATGCGGTACTCGTCGGATTGTCGGTGATTGCGGGACAGTGGCACCGGCCGACCGACGTGATCATGGCGTTGCTGATCGTCGGCGGAGTGGCAATGATCACGCTTGCCGCGACGTTTGCGAACGGCATGGATGAGCCCGGTTCGCGTGCGTCGTCGCCTTCCGTGCAGATCGTCGGCAGCGTGCTGTTGACGTTCGGCGTGCTCGGCACCCTGTATGGCGCATACATTATTTGGCAGATTCAGCCGGGACTTGCGATGAGTGCGGAATGGACGAATTCCGGTGCGCACCTTTCCACGGTGATTCTGACGGCTTCCGTTGCGTCGTTGGTGTTCGGGCTGGTGTTGACCATGCGTCAGCTGACCGCCTCGCCATTGACGAAACTTGGGCTTGTCGGCGCACCTCCGGCCCCTCCGAAACGCTGACGGCAAAACGTACGATCACGCCGAAAATTTCCGGCACCGGTCGCTCGCGCCACACGGACGGTTTGCCAACTGCATACGGTCAGTGAGTATTATTGCGTTGCAAACGCTAGTAATAAGGAGTGGCTATGGCTACCGGCAGCAAGCTCGTGATTGTGGAGTCTCCCACCAAGGCCAAGAAAATCGGTGGGTATTTGGGCTCCGAATATACGGTGATGGCCTCGGTCGGCCATATTCGAGATCTTGCGCAGCCGAGCCAGGTGCCGGCCGCCGACAAAACCAAATTCGGCAAGTTCGGCGTTGACGTGGAAGACGGATTCAAGCCGTACTACATCGTCGACGGCAACAAGAAGAAAACCGTGTCCGAGCTGAAAAGCGCGTTGAAAAAAGCCGACACCCTGTACCTCGCAACCGATGAGGATCGCGAGGGAGAGGCCATCGCCTGGCATCTGGTACAGACGCTCAAGCCGAAAGTGCCGGTTAAGCGCATGGTGTTCCACGAAATCACGAAGGAAGCCATCAAAGCGTCGCTTGACAATACTCGCGACGTTGACGACGACATGGTCGACGCCCAGGAAACCCGCCGTATTCTGGACCGCCTGTACGGCTATGAGCTTTCTCCGGTGCTGTGGCGCAAGGTTGGGCCGGGTCTTTCCGCGGGCCGTGTGCAGTCCGTCGCCACGCGTTTGATCGTGGAGCGCGAGCGCGAGCGTATGGCGTTCGTGCGTGCCCCGTATTGGGATGTCACCGCAACGTTGGAGGCGCCGGATGCCGATGGCAATAATGTTGCGTTCGATTCTCGTATGGTGTCGTTGGGTGGCCGTCGTTTGGCTGGTTCCAAGGATTTCGGCGCCGATGGCAAGCTGACTGCGGCCGGTGCGAAGGATCAGGTCGTGCAGTTGGACGAGGCGCAGGCTTCCGCGATTGCTCAGGCATTGGAATTTGCAACGTTTACTGTCGCGTCGATGGAAACCAAGCCGTACCGTCGCCGTCCGGTTCCACCGTTTACCACGTCCACCTTGCAGCAGACCGCCGGCAATCGTCTCGGCATGAGCTCGCGTCAGACCATGCGTGCGGCGCAAGGATTGTACGAAAACGGCTATATCACCTACATGCGTACCGATTCGGTGACGCTGTCGCAAGAGGCGATCGCAGCCGCACGCGAAGCGGTCGTCAAGCATTTCGGCGAAAACTATCTGTCGGAGGCGCCGAAACAATATGCCACAAAGACGGCAGGCGCGCAGGAAGCCCACGAATGCATCAGGCCGGCGGGCGCGAAATTCCGTGACCCTGCGGAAATCGCAAGCAAAGTGCCGGCCGACCAGCTCAAACTGTACACGCTGATCTGGCAGCGCACGCTTGCCTGCCAGATGGCAGACGCAACCGGTTCCACGGCGACCGTGCGACTGTCCGCGTCGACCGAATCGAATGGGGAAGCCATGTTCCAGGCTTCCGGCACCGTTATCGAGTTCCCCGGCTTTATGAAGGCGACCGGTGAGGGCCGCCGAGCGTTCGCCGAATCGAAGAAGGGTGATGTTGCTGGAAGCGTTGAACAGGCCGCGCAATCCGGCAAATCCAGCAAAGCGGATAAGAAGTCGGATGACAATGTGTCGCTGCCGCCGATGAATCCGGGCGATGCGCTCGCTGCGGTGGCGGTTGGTGCCGACGGACACGAAACTCAGCCTCCGGCGCGTTACACTGAAGCGTCGCTTGTGAAAACGTTGGAACAGAAGGAAATCGGCCGCCCGTCCACGTATGCGAGCATTATTTCCACGATTATCGATCGCGGGTACGTGTATGAGCGCGGTCGTGCGTTGATTCCGTCGTGGCTCGCGTTCTCCGTGGTCAAATTGCTGGAAACAAAGTTCCCGCGGTATGTGGATTATGAGTTCACTGCCGATATGGAAAGCGGTCTTGACCAGATCGCGAGCGGTCAGGAGACCGGCAGGAATTGGCTGACCCGCTTCTATTTCGGTTCCGGTGAGGGTGCCGCGCAGTCTGCAGACGAGGCACATGCCGGCTTGCAGCAGCAGGTCGCGCAGTTGGGTGAAATCGACGCTCGCGAGATCAATACGATCGAGATCGGCGACGGTTTGCATGTGCGCGTCGGTCGATATGGCCCGTATTTGGAGGATATGAACCATCTGGATGATGAGGGCAATCCGAAGCGTGCCTCGCTGCCGGATACGCTCGCTCCGGATGAGCTGACGGTGGAAGTCGGTCATGATTTGATCGAGAACCATTCCGGCGGTCCGCGCGCTCTTGGCGTCGATCCGGTTTCCGGAGGCACCGTTGAAGTGCGTAATGGTCGTTTCGGGCCGTATGTTGCGCTGGTGATGCCTTCTGCCGATGCCGGCGATGCTGGTGATGCTGCCGGTGGCGCTAGTGAGAAGCCGAAGCGCGGCAAGGGTGCGAAGAAAGCCGCTGCCGATCGCCCGAAGATGGCGTCGTTGTTTAAGACGATGAGTCCGGAATCGTTGACGTTGGATGATGCGTTGCGTCTGCTGAGCTTGCCGCGTGAAGTCGGTTCGTATGAAGAGGTGGATGCGCAGACCGGTGAAGTGCAGACGGTTACCGTGCAGGCCAATAATGGTCGTTACGGTCCGTATTTGACGAAGACCGGTGCCGATGGCAAGTCGGATACGCGTTCGCTTGCTTCGGAAGATGAGATTTTCACGGTTGATTTGGATAAGGCGAAGGAACTGTTCGCCCAGCCGAAGTATGGCCGTGGGCGTGGCCGTGGTGCTGCGAAGCCGCCGCTGCGCGAATTGGGCGTCGATCCGGAAACGCAGAAGCAGGTGACCATCAAGGAAGGCTTCTACGGCGCGTATATCACCGATGGTGAGACGAATCGTACGTTGCCGAAGCAGTATGCTCCTGAGTCGATCGAACCGGCCGAGGCGTTCCGTTTGCTGGCTGAGAAGCGTGCGCAGGGCCCGTCGAAAAGGCGTGGACGTAAGACCGCCGCCGGCAAGGGCGGGGCTAAGAAGGCTGGTGCTGCCAAGGCTTCTAAGACTTCCAAGGCGGCTTCCGTCGATAAGGCTCGTGCCGATCGCCGTGCCAAGGTGCGCGAGTTGGCCGATAAGGGTTGGGCCAACACCCGTATCGCCAAGGAGATCGGTTCCACGCCGACCACGGTGAAGGCCGATGTGGAATGGCTTGCCGCCAACGAAGGCTACACCCGTCCTGCCGTAGTTCCCGCCCGGTGATGAACAGTCCGGTGGACTGTTCGTAGCAGTGAGCAGCGGTAGCGTTGCGAACGCCGCAATGTAGAGTGATGAATATGCAAGGCATATTCATCTCCTTTGAAGGTGTAGACGGCGTCGGCAAAACCACGCAGGTTGAACGGTTGCGTGCGTACGTTGAGGCGCAGGGGCGCGAATGCGTGGTCACGCGCGAGCCAGGCGGTACTGTGCTTGGCGTGGCGATTCGCGAGTTGCTGCTTGGCGGCGTGGAAGGTTCCGATGCGGATATCGCTCCGCGTGCGGAGGCGCTGCTGTTCGCCGCTGACCGTGCCCAGCATGTTGCCGAGGTGATTCGCCCTGCACTGGAACGCGGTGCCGTGGTAATTACCGATCGGTACCTTGATTCTTCTCTTGCATACCAGGCTGGCGGCCGCGAATTGACGGCAGGTGAAATCCGCGACTTAAGTATGTGGGCAACGTGTGAGCTATTGCCGAATCGCACGTATCTGCTGGATCTTGACCCTGTGCAATCGCATGCACGACTGCAGCATGATGAAGATCGCATGGAATCCGCGGGAGACGATTTCCAACGTCGTACACGGCAGGCGTTTCTTGACTTGGCAAAGGCGGAATCGCAACGCTTCCGCGTGATTGATGCCGGCCAATCCATCGATGAAGTATGGGCGCATATTCAGTCTGATTTTGCGCAAATCAGTCAAATGAAAACTTTCCAATCGGAGGCCGCCCAGTGAGCGTGTGGGATTCGATCGTCGGCCAGCAGCAGGTTGTCGAACAACTCAAAGCCATCGCAAGCGGCGATCCGAAAGCCATTGCGCAATCCTGGCTGATTTGCGGCCCTCCGGGATCGGGTCGTTCCAATGTGGCGCGCGCGTTCGCTGCGGCGTTGGAGAGCCCCGATCATGGTCTTGGCGACGAGCCGACCAAAGCCGCGCAGCAGGTGCTTGCCGGCACTCACCCCGACGTGACCGTGCTGGCCACCAACAAAGTGACCATCGGCATCGACGAGGTGCGAAACATCATCACTACGTCCGAGCAGATGCCAAGCACTGCGCCGTGGCGCATCATCATTATCGAAGATGTCGATCGCATGCTGGAACGCACCACCAACGTGTTGCTCAAGGAGATTGAGGAGCCGAGCGGGCATACGATTTGGCTCTTGTGTGCGCCGAGTGCGCAGGACGTGTTGCCGACGATTCGCTCGCGCACTCGCATCGTCAATCTTGCCGTGCCCTCCACGCAGGCGGTGGCTGCATTTCTGGAGCAAAATGGCGGATTCGAGCCGAAAATCGCGGTGCGTGCCGCACGTCTTGCGGAAGGGCATATCGGCATCGCGCGCTTGTATGCGAAGAATGAGCAGGTGATGTCTGACCGCGACGAGCTGATTGTGGGCGTGCTTGGATTGCGTCGCGCGTCGGATGCGGTACTGCTTGCCGGCAATCTTATCGACAATGCGAAGGCGCAGGCCGAAGCGGAGGTGAAGGTCAAAGCGGCAGAGGCGGAAGCCGATTTTCGCAGAGTCAATGGGCTTGGGGCGAAGGATCGTATTCCTCCGAAGCTGCGTGGCGCATACAATGCGATCGCCAAAAAAGACGAGCTGAAGCGTCAGACCACGCGACTTACACGTGATGTGCTTGACCGTGCGTTGAACTCGATCGCCAGTATTTACCGTGATGTGGCTGTGTTGCAGAACAATGCCGAGGATTCGGTGGGGCTGATCAATTTGGAGAATCGTTCGTCGATCACCGAACTGTCGGTGCGGCTTACGCGTGGGGGAGCGGTGCGGCGGCTGGAAGATATCGCCGTTGCGCGTCGCCGTCTGGCCGGCAATGGCAATCCCGTACTGGTCTTTGAAGCTCTCTTCTGCTCCCTCATCGCCAGCTAGGGCTAGCGGCGTTGGCACATACTGTTTTCCGAGGGCAGATTCTTCCAGCGGGTGGGGAAATGGTTGTTTGGCTGTATGATTCTGGCTTGCTATCGTGCGATAACTGCCGGCAAAATTGCAAAAATTGCGATTTAGCGCTGGCAGTTGGTGGATTCGCGGACGATGAGTTGCGGCGCGAGTGAGATGTGCGCGGGGCTGCCGGGGGCGTCGTTGAGTAGGCGTAGCGCTTCGGAGACGATTTGTTTGAACGGCGGGCGCACGCTGGTCAGCGCCGGCATGGTGGTGCGTGCAATCGGCGAATCGTTGTAGCCAACCACCAGCACATCTTGAGGCACGCGAAGCCCGAGCGAATGCAACGCCACCATCACACCGAATGCGATCGAATCGTCGGCACACACCACTGCCTCCGGCTGCACGAGTGGTTCGGAGAACAGTCGCATGGCGCAGTCGAAACCGCGTTGCACGCTACGATCGCCGAACTTGTTCCATTCGGCTTCGGTGTTCAAGTGGTGCGCGCGCACCTGCGTGTGGAACATGGCGAACAGTTCCGCCGATTCGAAGGAGATTTCCTTGCCGGCCATGTATGCCACGGATGCGATGCCACGTTCGGCCAAATGCCTGATCACGATTTCCATGGCGGCGTTTTCGTCGATGCTCACCATGGATGTGCGGGATGAGCATCGACGGCCGCCCACCTGCACAATCGGCAATGTGGAGGCGTAATGTTCAAGTTCCTCGGAAAGGTAGGCTCCCCAGGCGGGCAGTACGATCAGCCCGTCAACATGGCGGTCCACCAACGATTCGATGCGTTGGATCTGCGTGGCCTGATCGCCGCCGATGCCGAGCAGCAGTTGCTGCGAATCCACGTCGATGACGGGTTCGATTTCGTCAAGCAGTTGCGCGCAGAACGGGTCGGTGGCGGTTGGAATCACCAGTCCGATGGTGTTGGTGACGGTGCTGCGCAATGCGCTCGCCGCATAATTGACCGAATAGTTGAGGTGTGCCGCGGCGGCTCTCACACGTCGTGCGATGTCGTCGTCTTTGGTGCGTTTTCCGGAAAGCACGCGGGAGACGGTGGCGATGGAGACGTTGGCCAGCGCGGCGACGTTCGTGATTGAACTGTTCGCCGAAGTAGCCGAAGCCGAGGCGTTGTCGGTTGTGCGTGCCATGCTCTCCTCCCAAAATCATTCGAAGTATTGGATTATTCGAATTGCTGCCGTGTCTCAATCGCGTATTCAGGAATAAAACAGCCACCCGTCGAATGCGGCAGGTGGCTGAAGCAAGTATCGCAATCATGCATATGGAATTGCGATTGCATTGCGATTTCGTAACTGAAGATTGTTGAATATCTTGCGAAATCCTCGAAAATCTTCAGAAAAGAAGATCACTCGGCGTTGACGAGGATGTTCAGCAGGTTGTCTGCCACGGTTTCGTCGTCGGCGCCCTGCACGTCGATGACCACGGAATCGCCCTGCTTGATGCCCAGGCCCATGATGGACAGGATGGAGCCTGCCGGAACCGGGTTGCCGCCTTCCTTGGCGATGGTGACGGTGCAGCCGGAGGCGGTGACGGCCTGGGAGAACTGTGCGGCCGGACGAGCGTGGATACCGACGGGATCGTTGATGACGGTGGTGCGGGTTGCCATGATGGACACTCCTTTGAGTCGTTATTGTTGATTGTTTTCTGTTGTGTTATTTGAAAGTCGTGCTGCTTGCCGAGCGAAATGCATCGGTGCGCCGCTGGTGATTACTATAGCACTTTTTCCACGAAACGCAGAAAACGTTTACTGGTTGTGTGTTGCGGTTTAAAGCGTGTATACTGTGGGCAGGCTGAAAATGATTTACCGGCAAAGACGGTGGAAATCATTGCGGTAACTCAACGCGCAAGGCAGGCGTGGAAATCACAAGAACACGTTCGGCTCGCGTTCCTTTCGCGAGCAAACAACAAACGCAAACGACAAAACAAGGAAACAGGTCAAAGGAGTTCACATGATCATCAAGGGTGTTGGCATTGGTCGCGGCGTTGCAGTCGGCCCGGTCATCCGTATGGCGCAGCCGCTGCCGGAACCGTCGGACGCCCCGCGTGCGGAAGGCATTGCCGCCGAAAGCGAAATCGCCCGCGTGGAAAAGTCCCTCGCACTGGTGAACGCCGACCTGAACCGTCGCGCCGAAGAGGCCGCCAATGGTGACGAAGGCGCCAAGCAGGCCGCTCCGATTCTGCAGGCCATCGCCATGTTCGCTTCCGATCCGTCGCTGGCCGAATCCATCAAGGGGCTGATCCAGCAGGGCAAGACCGCCGAACGCGCGGTGCTCGAAGGCTTCGCCGCGGTGGAAGACATGTTCCGCGCCATCGGTGGATATCAGGCCGAGCGTGCCGCCGATCTGCATGATGTCGGCCAGCGCGTGATCGCCGACCTTATGGGCGCTCCCGCACCGGGCCTGCCGCAGAGCGAAACCCCGTTCGTGCTCGTTGCCGAAGATCTTTCCCCCGCCGACACCGCGGCGCTCGACATGAGCAAGACCCTCGCCATCGTCACCTCGCAGGGCGGCCCGACCTCGCACACCGCCATCCTGGCCCGTGCCCGCGGCATCGTGGCGGTTGTTTCCGCAGCCGAAGCCGAGAATCTGACCGACGGCACCACCGTGGTCGTCAATGCGGCCAAGGGCGAACTGGTCGTCGACCCGACCGAAGAGGAGATCGCCGCAGCCGAAGCCGCCAAGTCCCGCGCGGCCGCCGCCAAGGAACTGCGCGGCAATCCGGGCTCCACCAAGGACGGCCACCTCATTCCGCTGCTCGCCAACGTGGGCAAGCCGGCCGACGCAGCTAAGGCGCTGGAATATGGCGCTGAAGGCGTTGGTCTGTTCCGTACTGAATTCCTGTTCATCGGCAACTCCGAGCCGCCGACCGTCGAAGAGCAGACCCGCGCTTACACCGAGCTGTTGAGCCAGTTCCCGGGCAAGAAGGTCGTGATTCGTATGCTCGATGCCGGCGCTGACAAGCCGCTGCCGTTCCTCACTCCGGAAGACGAGCCGAATCCGGCTCTCGGCCTGCGCGGTCTGCGCACCCTGCGCGCCCACATGGACGTGCTCGAAGGCCAGCTCAAGGCGCTCGCCGCAGCCGATGCCGCCACCGACGCGAACCTGTGGGTCATGGCCCCGATGGTTGCCGACCAGCATGAGGCTGACTATTTCGTGAAGCTTGGCAAGAGCTTCGGTCTGAAGTTCGTGGGTGCGATGGCTGAGGTGCCGTCGATCGCGCTTATGGCTGATAAGGTGGCCGACGTGGCCGACTTCGTGTCGATCGGCACCAACGATCTGACCCAGTACACGCTGGCCGCCGACCGTACGCTCGGTTCCGTTGCCAACTATCAGACCGCCTGGCATCCGGCGGTGCTGCGTGCCATCAAGATGATCTGCGACGCGGGCAACGCCAAGGGCATGCCGGTGGGCGTGTGCGGCGAGGCCGCTGCCGATCCGGACTTGGCCGTAGTGCTGGCCGGTCTTGGCGTGAACTCCCTGTCCATGACTCCGGTGGCACTCGACGACGTGCGTGCCTCCCTTGCCGAAGTCACCTTCGAAGAGGCTCAGGCCCGTGCCGAAGCCGCCCTCAACGGCGACTTCTACCACTCGGCCAACTGAGCCGTACTAGCTGTGCCTATCGCCTGTAACGCCTTGTTTTTCAAGCGATGTGAGGTCTGATAGGCCCTGTTTCCCGGACCGACCCCTGCCCGCGTGCCCCACAGGCTCGCCGCAGGGGTCGTTTCGTTATGTTTCGTTATGCCGTCAATTGAAACCTTGTATGAGTCAGACGCTTGAGGGATACTGGGTGCATGAAGATTTCCGCAGATTTCACCGTCATTCCCGACGCGTTTGCCAAGGCGGCGCCGCCTGAGAACTGCATCGACGGTACGCCGATTGTTTCCTTCCCCTTCTACATTGATGCGCTTGATCCTGCAGTGCAGTTCCTGCATTGGGAATTCGTTGATCCGGATTCAATTCCGGTATGCGGTTTCCAGTGGAATCATTGGTCCCTCGCGAACCTGCCCGTGGATGCGCTGATGTACGATTTCAACGATTCTCACGCGCTCGCGATTCCGGCTGATTTCTCGCGCACGGTTTCTGCGATGATTCCTGAAACGGTTCAGGGACGCACGTCCGCCGCCTCGCCGTTGCTGCAGGGCCGCAGCAGTGATCCCGCAGTGACGATGCGTTACAACGGTCCATATCCGCCAGATCAGGATCATGACTACTATCTGCATGTGTGGGGTACCACGGCTCCGCTCGCCGGCCTCAATCAGGGATTCTGGCTCAACGAAATGGAACGTGCGCTGCGTACTTCCGGTACAATCGTTGATCAGGGCGCTATTTTCCTCACTGGAAAAGCCTGATTTGTGAAAGAGGATCTCAAGTAAGGCCAGAAATTTGATTTCCGCAGCAATATAACGATATAAAGATGCGGAAATCAGAAATATATCCGACGAAAACGTATTGACAATAATCGAAAGGATTGCTGAATAATTATGGCGTGCACCACGATTTTGGTTGGCAAAGACGCAAGTTATGACGGATCGACCATCATCGCCCGTAATGAAGATAGTGCAAATGGTGAGTTTTGCCCGAAGCGCTTCATCGTAGTCAAGCCTGAAGATCAGCCGCGCAAGTACAAGAGCGTGCTTTCGCATGTTGAAATCGATCTTCCTGACAATCCGCTGCAGTATACGGCTGTGCCGAATGCCGATCTGAAGGAAGGCATTTGGGGCGAAGCTGGCGTGAACGAAGCGAACGTTGCCATGAGCGCCACCGAAACGCTCACCACCAATGAGCGTGTGCTCGGTGCCGATCCGTTCGTGGAACTCACGCCGGCCAAAGGCAAGGAAGGCGAAGAGGGCTATGAGCCGGAAGTCGCCGGTGGCATTGGCGAAGAGGATTTCCTTACTCTCGTGCTGCCGTACGTCACCACCGCCCGTGAGGGTGTGGAACGTTTGGGCGCTCTGCTTGAGGAGTATGGCACGTATGAGATGAACGGCGTTGCTTTCTCCGACGTCGACGAGATCTGGTGGCTGGAAACCGTTGGCGGCCATCATTGGATCGCCAAGCGTGTGCCGGACGAAGCGTATGTGACCATGCCGAACCAGCTGGGCATTGACGAATTTGATCTTGAAGATGCGTTTGGCGAGCAGGAGGACCACATGTGCTCCGCCGATCTGACCGAGTTCATCGAACGCAACCATCTTGACCTGTCGGTGGAGAATTCCACTCCGTTCAACCCGCGTGACGCGTTCGGCTCCCACTCCGATTCCGACCACGTGTACAACACTCCGCGTGCCTGGTACATGCAGCGTTTCCTTAACCCGTACGACGAGCAGTGGGATGGTCAGGATGCCGATCATAAGCCGGTTTCCGACGATATTCCGTGGGCTCGCCAGCCGGAACGCAAAATCACCATCGAAGATGTGAAGTATGTGCTGAGCTCCCACTATCAGGGCACTCCGTACGATCCGTATGGAAAGCTTGGCGACCAGCGCACCCGCCACATGTTCCGCCCGATCGGCATCAACCGTCAGAGCCAGCTTGCGGTGATGCAGATCCGCCCGTACCGCCCGCAGGCCTCCCGCGCCATCCAGTGGATGGCATACGGCTCCAACCCGTTCAACACGCTGGTACCGTTCTTCCCGAACGTGGACACCACGCCCGCCTACCTTGAGGACACCACCACCCGCGTGACGTCCGAGAACTTCTACTGGGCCAACCGCATCATCGCCGCCCTGTGCGATGGCGCCTTCCGCTCCACGTCCAACGCCGTTGAGCGCTACCAGGAGAAGACCGGTGCGATGGGCCACCGCTTGGTCGCCGCCACCGACGAGCAGATCGCCCGTCTGGGCTTGACGGCCGCCGAGGAAGCCGCGCAGTCCGCCGCTGAAGAGGAATTTGAGGCCGACAACGTGGATGGCGATGTGCAGCCGATGACCCCGGACGAGACCATCGCCGCGCTGCGTAACCCCGAGGTGCGCGAGATTCTCGCCGCCGCCAACCAGACCATGGCCGACCAGCTCAAGGAGGAAACCGAAAAGCTGCTTGACTCCGTGCTGTACACTCGCAGCATGGAAATGAAGAACGGCTTCCACATGTCCGACTTTTAGTCCGTATTGAGCTCCCCTCCCTGAGGGGCTGAGCCGTTAAGAAAACAGCCCAGTGGGCTGTTTTTAGGCGAAGAGGCGGC
>OAWA01000864.1_pt1 | contig 17736 bp, 15 predicted proteins | sample 1516971 | NCBI WGS metagenome assembly OAWA01 (sample SAMEA2580097, study PRJEB22360) | human gut metagenome | biome: human gut; feature: human-associated habitat; material: faeces | place: Denmark | collected 2008/2010
GCCCGATTCGCCGCCCGGGCCCGCATACCAGGCGCCGCCGGTCTGCGTCTCGTACGGCGGCAGGATCGACACGCCGCCGTCGCGGCTGTCCAGATCCCACGCCTCGCCGGAACCAACATAGGCATGCAGCAGGTAGGGGCGATACTGCGTCAGAACGCCCACCGTGTCGATGCCCGAGTTGGAGCAGTTGGAGAGCGAAAAGTCGATAATGCGGAACTTGCCACCAAAGCTAACCGCCGGCTTAGCGATCTTTTGGGTGAGTGCCCCCAATCGGCTGCCCTGTCCTCCTGCGAGGAGCATCGCGATGCATTCTTTCTTACTCATCGATTTCTCCTTCTGTCATCGATGTTCCTAACCCATTAGCGACGGGCGCGGCGCTACGTCACGCCCGTCGAGTAATGCCGTGCTGGCATAGGGGAGCTCGCGCGCCTTTACGCGTGCCAGATCTCGTCGCGGTACTCGCGAATGGTGCGGTCGCTCGAGAACCAGCCGCTCGAGGCGGTGTTGAGCAGGGCCTTGCGGTTCCAGGTCTCCTGGTCGCCATAGCTGCCGGTGAGCTTCTCCCACGCATCCACGTAGCTGCGGAAGTCTGCCATGACCAGGTCGGGGTCGTTGTTGTTCATGAGCTCGTTGTAGATGCTCTCGAAGTTGCCCGAAAGACCCGCAAACGTGTTGTCCTTGAGCTCGTCCATCACGCGGCCCAGACGCTCGCGATCGTTGTTGAGCGTATCCCACGCAAAGTAGCTGTTGGATGCCCAAAGCTGCTCGACCTCGGGGGCGGTCAGGCCAAAGATGGCCTCGTTCTCGCGACCGGCCAGATCGGCGATCTCGATGTTGGCGCCGTCGAGGGTGCCCAGCGTAATGGCGCCGTTCATCATGAGCTTCATGTTGGACGTGCCCGAGGCCTCCTTGCCGGCCGTGGAGATCTGCTCCGAGATCTCGGCGGCGGGGTAGATGAGCTGGGCGTTGCTCACGCGGAAGTTGGGGATAAAGCAGACCTTCATGACCTCGTTGACGCGCGGGTCGTTGTTGATGACATCGGCCACGGAGTTAATGAGGCGGATGGTCTCCTTGGCGAAGGTGTAGCTCGAGGCAGCCTTGCCGCTAAAGATGAAGGTCGTCGGCGTCACGTGGAAGTTGGGATCGGCGATGCGACGGTTGTAGATGTCCATCACCTTCATGATGTTCATGAGCTGGCGCTTGTAGGCATGGAAGCGCTTCACCTGAACATCGAAGACGGTGTTGGGGTCAATGACCAGACCGGTCTCGGCCTTAACGTAGGCGGCCAGGCGTTCCTTGTTGGCGCGCTTGGAGGCACCCACGGCCTTCAGGAACTCGGTGTCGTTCTGGAAACCTTTAAGCTTCTCCAGCTCAAAGGCGTCCTTAAGCCAGCCATCGCCAATGGCCTCGGTCACGAGCTTGGCATAGGTGGGGTTGGCCTCGGCAAAGAAGCGACGGTGCGAGATGCCGTTGGTCTTGTTGTTGAACTTCTCGGGCGTCAGAGCGTAGAAGTCCTTGAGCACGATGTTCTTGATGATGTCGGAGTGGATCTTGGCCACGCCGTTGACGCTATGGCTGCAGATCACAGACAGGTTGGTCATGCGAATCTCGCCGTCCCACAGGATGGCGGTCTGGCGCAGACGCTCCTGCCAGCCCTCCTGCGTGGTGTCGAACGACTCGTGCCAACGACGGCTGATCTCGTCGATGATCTGGTACACGCGGGGGAGGAGCTTGGAGAACGTGCCGATGGGCCACTTCTCCAGAGCCTCGGGCAGGATGGTGTGGTTGGTGTAGCTCACGACCTGCGTCACGATGTTCCAGGCGTCATCCCACTCGAGCTTCTTCTCGTCGATGAGGATACGCATGAGCTCGGGGCCGCACATGGCGGGGTGCGTGTCGTTGGTGTGGATGGCCACAAACTGCGGCAGCAGCTCCCAATTCTCGCCGTGCTCCTTCTCAAAGGTGTCGAGCAGGCTGTAGATGCCGGCCGAGACAAACAGGTACTCCTGCTTCAGGCGCAGCAGACGGCCGTGCTCGCCGGCGTCGTTGGGGTAGAGAATGGCGCTGATGGCCTCGGCCTCGGCGCGCTCGGCGTCGGCCAGGGCATAGTCGCCGCGGTTGAAGGCCTCAAGGTCAAAGTGCTCCTCAACCGGCTCGGCGGCCCAGACGCGCAGCTTGTTGACGGTCTCGCCGGCATAGCCCACAACGGGGATGTCGTAGGGGACGGCCAGGATATCCTGCGTGTCCACCGTGCGGTAGAACGTGCGGCCGTTCTCCTCAAAGCCCTCAACATGGCCACCAAACTTAATGGTCACGGCCTTGTCCTGACGACGGACCTCCCAGGGATAGCCGTGGGTGAGCCACTCGTCGGTGGCCTCGACCTGGCCGCCGTTGACGATCTCCTGCTTAAACAGGCCGTAGCGGTAGCGCATGCCGTTGCCGTAGCCGGCAATGCCCTCGGCTGCCATGGAATCCAGGAAGCACGCGGCCAGACGGCCCAGGCCACCGTTGCCCAGTGCCGGATCGGGCTCCTGGTTCTCGATGACGGACAGATCAAAGCCCATGTCGTCGAGCGCCTCGGCAACCATGTCGCGCACGCCAAAGTTGAGCAGGTAGTTGTCGAGCAGGCGGCCGATCAAAAACTCGATCGAGAAGTAGTACACGCGCTTTTTGCCCTCGGCGGTGGCGCGGGCGTCACTCTTGGTGGCGACGGTGCGCGCCTTCTCGGCCACGAGCTTGGCCAGGGCGTTAAAGCGGTCGAGGTCGCTGGCGGCCTCGATGCTCTTGCCGCTGATGCTCATGACGGCATCGCGATAGAGCTCGGTAAACTCCTGCTTGTTGTCGAAGATCTTATTCATACGTTCCTTTCCCCCGGGAGTTGTTCCCCAGAACGGTTATGACATGTATCCTACGCCCACGCGGGGCGGGTAATTACAGCTGTAACGGCTTTGTTACGCATCCTTGGCAGACGGCTTAACAGAAGCAGACTTGGCCTTGGTAGCGCTCTTTTTGGCAGCCGGCTTCTTGGTCGCGGTAGCCTTAGCAGCGGGCTTTGCGGCAGCCTTAGTTTTGGCCTTGGTCTTGGTCGTCGTAGCCTTCGCCTTGGCCGGAGCCTTCTTAGCAGCCGCAGCCTTGGGCTTTACCGTTGACGTGCGTTTGCGTGTCGCCTTCTTGGGCTCCTCGACCACCGGCGGCTTAAAGCTGCTGGGACCGCGGCGCTTAAGAACCACGCCTGCCAGGCCGGGCACCTTGATCTCGATGGAGTCCATCTGCCCGTTCCAGGGATAGGGCTCACTCGAGCAGGTGTAGGGCTCCTCACCTGCATAGCCGCTGCCACCGAACTCGGGACGGTCGGAATCAAAGATGACCTCCCAGTCACCCTCGCGCGGCACGCCTACGCGGAAGCTCTCGTAGCTCGCCGGGTCAAAGTTAATCAGGATCACCAGGTCGTCATCGACGTCCTCGCCCTGGCGCACAAAGCTCACGATGGACTGTTTAGAGTTGTCCGCGTCAATCCAGGTAAAGCCGTCGTCGGTGTAGCCACGCTCGTATAGGGCGGGCTCGGCGGTGTACAGGTGGTTGAGCGCCTTGATAAACGCCTGATGATGACGGTGGGTCTCGTACTCCTCGGTCAGGAACCACTGGATGGACTCGTAGTAGCGCCACTCAATAAACTGGCCGATCTCGTTGCCCATAAAGTTGAGCTTGGCGCCGGGGTGCGTCATCTGGTAGAAAGCCAGCGTGCGCAGGCCGGCAAACTGGCGCCACCAGTCGCCCGGCATGCGGCCGATCAGCGAGCACTTGCCGTGCACGACCTCGTCGTGGCTCAGCGGGCAGATAAAGTTCTCGGTAAAGGCGTACATGATGGAGAACGTGAGCAGCCCGTGGTTGCCGGGGCGCCACGGAAAATCGGTCTGCATGTAGTGCAGGGTGTCGTTCATCCAGCCCATGTCCCACTTGTAGTGGAAGCCCAGGCCGCCGTCCTGCGGCGGATAGGTCACGAGCGGCCACGCGGTGGACTCCTCGGCCATCATCATCACGTCAGGGAAGTGCGCCTCCACGGCGCAGTTGACCTGACGGATAAACGCGCTGGCGTCCAGATCCTCCTCGGTACCGTACTTGTTGAACTTCTTTTGGCCGGGATCGTCGATGCCAAAGTTGAGGTACAGCATGCTGGACACGCCGTCCATACGAATGCCGTCAACGTGGAAGTTCTCGAGCCAGTACAGCACGTTGGAGACCAAGAAGGAGCGGACCTCGCCACGGGCGAAGTCGAACTTATGCGTGCCCCAGTTGGGGTGAATCTCGTGCTCAAACAGCATATGGCCGTTAAAGGTGGCAAGGCCGTGGGAGTCGGCGCAAAAACCGCCGGGCACCCAGTCCATGATCACGCCGATGCCAGCCTCGTGGCACGCATCGATAAAGTGCATGAGTTGCTGCGGGTCGCCATAGCGCGACGTGGCGGCATAGTAGCCGGTCGTCTGGTAGCCCCAGGAGCCATCGAAGGGATGCTCCATAAGCGGCATGACCTCGATATGCGTGTAGCCCATGTCGCGCACGTAGTCCACGAGCTCCACCGACAGGTCGTCGTAGGTGTAGAACTCTCCGCGCTGCGCTGGGAAGGGGTCCATGGGACCAGGGTAGTTGCCGTACTCGTCCGGCTCGCCCTGAGGCGCATCGCCGTGGCGCTTCCACGAGCCAATATGTACCTCGTAGATGTTGAGCGGCTGTGACATGTGGTTATGGCCGGCACGGCGCTTGAGCCACGCGGTATCGTTCCACTTGTAGCCATCGAGGGTCCACAGCACGCTGGCGGTACCCGGCGGGCACTCGGCCTTAAAGGCATACGGATCGGCTTTGTAGAGCTTTTCGCCCTCGTTGGTCTCGATGAGGTACTTATAGAGCTGGCCCTGCTCGGCGCCAGGAATAAAGCCTTCCCAAATAGCGCTCGTATGCACGGGCACCAGCGGGTTGGCTTCTTCATTCCAGTCGTTAAATTCGCCAATGACATGCACGCTCTTTACATCGGGCGCCCAAACGCAAAAACGCCAACCACGCGTACGGTTCTGCGTGTCGGGGTGCGCGCCCATCTTTTCCCAGCTGCGCTCCCACATACCAATGCCAAACAGATAGACGTCGTCCTTAGAAAGCACCGGTGCGTGCGGGGCGGCTTTACGGATTGCGGGCTTTTTAGCCGTTGGCTTTAGCTTTGTATCGCTCACGTTTGATCCCATCATGACGCGGCAGCGTGTTGCCTTGGTGACTAGATGCGAAAGGTCCAAGGCTGCACGAATCGAAGGGACGGCGATAGTTCTATGATTCGTTCCACCTCGCGTGCTCGGTGGAACTTTCGGTAGAAACTACGATAACACCTGTGCGTTACTTTTATGAACGAAAATGGTTTTGAGGGGGCGTTTAATCGGTGAGCGCCATGTTTATACCACTGGCAGAATTGCCGTGGTAAAACTCTTGACAGTTTTACCAATTAGGGTTTCAAAAATGTTAGGCTGACGTTTGGTAAAACGTTTTTAGCAGGTCGTTTACCCATTGACATCGAAAGGTACGTTTATGTCCCAGACCGCCGCTCCCAATGTCGCTTATATTTTCGATTGCGACGGAACACTGGTAAATAGCACCCCCGTTTGGGCCTATGCCCAGCCCGAGTTATTGCACCGCCACGGTGTCGACGTGACGGTCGACGATTTTGCCCAGTTTGAGCATTTGTCGCTGGAGGATGAGTGCCAGGCCTACCACGACACGTGGGGCATTGGTACGAATGGCGAGGAGCTCTACCGTGAGCTGAGCGACATCCTGATCGATGGGTACTCCAAGGTGCCGCCGCGCGAGGGGCTTCTGGCGTTCCTGGAGCAGGCGAAGGCGGCGGGCATTGCCATGTGCGTGGCCACGTCCACGCCGGCCGAACTGGTGCAGTCCGCGCTTGCGGGTGCTGGCCTTGATCGCTATATGGAATTTATTACCACGACGGGCGAGGCGGGGCGATCCAAGCGGTTCCCCGATGTGTACGAGCTGGCGCTGCGTCGTCTGGAGGAGCACCATGGGCACAAGTTCGAGCGTGCCTGGGTGTTTGAGGACGCCGTTTTTGGCCTAAAGAGCTCTGGGGTCGCCGGCTTTAAGCGTGTAGGCATTTATGATCCGCACGGCCGCATGGAACGCGACGATGTGCGCGCCAACTGCGATATCTTTATCGATAGCTATGAGGAACTGGATTTGGATCGCGTTCTTGCGTATGAAGGTTAGGCGAGGGCCGTGGCTTACAAAGTACTAGCAGTCTGCGGCTCGCCCGTGGTGGCGAGCGCGGATCTGTTGCGTAGGCTAGCGGGGACGTGCGACCACGTTGTCGCCGTGGACCGCGGACTCGACGCGCTGCTGGGCGCCGGCCTGGGCTGCGACGTGTTTGTGGGGGATGCCGACACGGTGAGTGATGCGGGTCGCGCGTTGGTCGATGCCGCCACCGACTTTGAAGTTGAGCGCCACGACCCGTACAAGGACTATACCGATCTGGCGCTGGCGCTCGATTCCGTCCACCGTCGCTGGCCGGGCGCCGAAGTTGTTGCGACCTGCGGCACGGGTGGCCGTCCTGATATGGCCCTATGCGTCCTAGGCCTACTAGCCAACTACAAAGACGCCCCAGTCTGGATTGCCGAGGACAAGGTGGTCGCCCGCATCCTCCACGCAGGCGAGTCGTGGACCATCGAGGGCGCCGAAGGCAAGACGTTCTCCATCATCGCCATAGCCCCCAACACCGAGGTAAGCGAGCATGGCCTAGAATGGGAACTAGACCACGCCTTCTTGGGCTTACTAGCCGACACAGGCATCAGCAACATCGTAAGAAGAACGGCCACAATAATCGTCCACCAGGGAACGGCAATCGCCTACCTTTACAAGTAGGGTGACGCCGCGCGAGGGTTTTATCGGGACGAGCAACAAACCCAAAATTCCCTCTTGCATCCCCAAAGACATTCCCCTATAGTATCTCGTCGTCACGGGGGCGTAGCTCAGCTGGGAGAGCGCTTGACTGGCAGTCAAGAGGTCAGGGGTTCGAGCCCCCTCGTCTCCACCATTGTGAATGTAAGCCCACTCAATTGAGTGGGCTTTTTTATTTTCGAGCTGCACCCCAAAAAGTTGCGCAATAACCCGCTATTTTTTTAGATATGTTGTCTAACATTAACTAAATCGGTTCCTATCAAATACTTGTGCTAGAATAATTCGAGTCACATGAGTTCAACTGTGCCGCAGGTTCCACTAAACCTCAAAGCGCAGGGTCGATCAGCATCCGGCCGTAACGGCGGTGCCAGAAAAGCCACGAGCTCCAATAAAGTAGTTGTGCATTTTTTTTATTGAGGCTCCTATTTGATTTAGTCGCTTTCAATCGAATTTATATGCATTGGAAAACGTAGGAGTCCTCAGCTGTTTGCGTGCGGTTCAGTTTTGTACCAGCTTGACTGGTTCGCACACAGCCAGCTGAGGTTGTAGGTAAAGTTGCAATTCATGCCTGCAACGTCAGCGCTGTTTTTATACATACCGTTCACGGTGGGGCAGAGCCACGTGCTTGTCTAATTGGGCTCAGGGTTTGAATATGGAGCGCCTTCGCGCACAAGCGCCCTGGCGAAGCCATACCCAAACCCCGTGAGCCACACGTAAGACAGCAAGGGGGTGGTGCTCGTGTGGTATGTGATCCAGGTCATTAACGGTCGCGAAGAGGTTATGCGCGAGCGCATCGAACGCATGGTACCGGCTGGTGCCATGCAGGAGCTCTTTTATCCCCAATATCAAACCGAGATCAAGGTACACGGCGAATGGGTGAGCACGACCAAGCCACTCTTCCCCGGGTATCTCATCTGCGATACGTCAGATCCTCGCACCGTGCAACAGTATTTGGTGCGCATGGACGACTTTGCCCGGGTGCTTTCCCAGGACGGTCAGTTTGTGCCGCTGTCAAAAGAAGAGACCCAGCTCATTGGCAGCTTTACCAATAGGGGAGATCGTGTAGTGCCCATGAGCGAGGCTCTAAAGGATGGAGACCAGGTCGTAGTAACGGCAGGTCCGTTGCTGGGCCACGAGGCCCTTATCAAAACCATTAACAGACGCAAGAGCACTGCCTTTTTGGAGCTCAACCTGTGCGGCCGACGCATAACCACCCGCGTTGGCCTTGCGGTGCTTTCAAACGAGCAGCGCGCCATGCGCAATCTCAGAAAAGCGATCGCCTAGCTGCAATCTCGCAAGCGGACGAACGAAGGCAAAAAAGTATCGGGGGGGGGCTCTTGGAGCCTACGATGATGTCCATGGCACAAGGCGCGCGGGAGACGCGCACCGCCGCCACGGCGAATTCCATTCCTGCCGCAGCGGATGCTGCGGGGTATTACCTTACAAATGAACAAGCGTACAAGATGCTGTGCGGTGCTAACTCTGGCATTAAGCCGGAGCTTTCCCGCAGACTATACCGCACGGTCAAGCGCACGGTGGATATCGTAGCCGCCGGTGGAGCCCTGGCGTTGCTGCTTATTCCGGGTGCCATTTTGAGCGCGGTCATTTGCGTAAAGAGCCCGGGCGCCGGTCCCCTGTACTCGCAATGGCGCGTGGGCCGCGTGCGCCGCGACGGTACGTTCACATTCTTTAAGATGTACAAGTTTCGCAGCATGGTGCCCAACGCCGACCAGATGCTCAAGGAACTGCAAGATCAAAATGAGGCCTCTGGCCCCATGTTCAAGATCAGCCACGACCCGCGCATTATCCCCGGCGTGGGCAACTTCATCCGCAAGCACAGCATCGACGAGTTGCCTCAGCTCATCAACGTGTTCTTGGGCCAAATGAGCCTCATTGGCCCGCGCCCCGGCTTGCCGCGCGAGGTTGCGCTCTACAGCCCGCAGGATATGAAGCGTCTGGCAGTAAAGCCCGGCTGCGGTGGTCCCTGGCAGGTTATGGGCCGCAGCTATCTGGGGTTTGACGAGATGGTCAACCTCGACCTGGATTACATCGAGCATCGCAGTCTGGGGCAGGACCTGCGGTTGATTGTCGGGACGTTGAAGACCATGGTCTCCGGGGACGGTGCTGCGTAGCATGCGAATCGCCATGATTGGTCAAAAAAGAACGGGTTCACGGGAAGGCGGCGTAGAAGTGGTGGTAGGCGAGCTTGCTCGCCGTATGACAGAACTTGGCCACCAAGTAACCTGCTACGACCGCATGGGCGAAGGTGCTCCTTCTGAGCCTTACGAGAAGGATGGCTACCGCATCGTTCCCGTAAAGGCGCTGGACATCAAGGGACTCTCTGCGCTCACGAGCAGCTTTGCCGCAACAAGGGCTGCCATCAAAGACGGGTCAGATGTAATTCATTACCACGCGGAGGGACCGTGCGTTCCCCTGCGTTTTGCGCGTTCTGCAGGCATCAGGACCGTGGCCACGATTCACGGCTTGGACTGGCAGCGCGCCAAGTGGGGCGGCTTGGCATCTAAGTACATTAAGTTCGGTGAGGCTACGGCTGCCAAGTGCGCGGATGCGCTCATCGTGCTTTCCCTGGGCAATCAGGAGTACTTCAAGGAGGCTTACGGCCGCGAGGCAACGCTCATTCCCAACGGCATTACTCCCGAGGCGGATCTTTTTGCAAAGGAGATCTCTGAGCACTGGGGCCTCACCCAGGGTTCCTACGTTCTCTATCTCGGCCGCATTGTGCCCGAGAAGCGCCCGGAGCTTTTGGTGGAGGCATTCAAGCAGATAAAGACGGATAAGTGCCTGGTTATCGCGGGCGATTCTTCCGATACGGACGGCTACGCATTGGCGCTCAAAGAAGCTGCGAAGAATGAAGCTCGTGTGCTCTTTACCGGGCACGTTGAGGGCAACCTGCTCTCCGAGCTGTACTCCAACGCGTATTGCTACGTGCTCCCCTCCGATGTGGAGGGCCTACCCATGAGCCTACTGGAGGCCATGTCTCACGGTGCGGCATGCGTTACGAGTGACATTACCGAGTGCGCAGATGTCCTGCAAGGTTGCGGGCTCACGTTCCCGCACGGAGACGCTGAGGTGCTGCGCGACGTGCTCGAAGGCCTGCTGGCGGATTCTGCCCAAGCGGAGAAGCTTGGCGCCATGGCACGTGACCGCGCGATTAATGGCTATGACTGGAACAGCGTCGTCCAAAGGACGCTTGCTTTGTATGAGGGTGTTGCGTAATGAAGATCCTTCTCGTAAACAAGTTCCATTGGCGCAAGGGTGGTGCTGAGACTTATTACTTTGAAGTCGCCGAAGCCTTACGTGAGATGGGGCACGAGGTAGCCTTCTTCTCGATGCACCACCCGAGTAATCTGCCTTGCGATGAAGAGCGCTACTTTGTTACGCAGCGCGAGTACAACGAACGAACTTCACTCCTTAAAACGGCGGAAGATGGCTTGAACCTAATCTATTCTCGCGAAGCGCGTGATAAGTTTGACGAACTCTGCCGTGACTTTGAGCCAGATGTTGTTCATCTAAACAATGTACACCGACAGATTACGTTCTCCATCTTGGATGCGCCTTCGCTCGGGGATACTCCTGTCGTTTGGACCGCGCATGACTACATTCGGGTGTGTCCCGCCTATCTCATGATGGACGGTTCAGGTGAAGTGTGCTCTCGTTGTCTGGACGGCAAGTTTCGTCACTGCATCGAGAATCGTTGTGTGAAGGGTTCACTTGCTAAGAGCGCGCTTGCCGCGGGTGAGGCATCGTTCCTGCGTCGCAAGGGTATTTACGGCCGAGTTGATCTCACAATCGCGCCTTCTAAGTTCCTTGCGGACCGGCTTGTCGCTGGTGGGGCCGATTCATCTCAGATCATGGTTATGCGAAACTTTGTGGACGTGTCGTCCATGCCGGGCGAGGTACCGGTACCTGATTGCGAACATCCTTATCTTCTTTACTTTGGTCGTCTTTCGGCCGAGAAGGGCATCATTACACTCGTCGACGCTTTCGTGCGGGTAGCCGGGGAGTTGTCAAACTGGCGCCTCGTCGTGGCGGGCGACGGCCCGGAACGCGAGACGATCGAGGCTAAGGTTTCCTCCATGCCTGTTGACGTTGCCTCTCGAATTGAGCTCGTTGGCTATCAGACTGGTGAACCTCTGCGTAAGCTTGTGCGGCGAGCCACTCTGACGGCCTCGCCGTCAGAGTGCCTCGAGAACGGCCCATACGCCGTTCTCGAGGCACTTCAGGTGGGCACGCCGGTTGTGGCCACCCGAATGGGCGGCATTCCCGAGCTGGTGCGTGAGGGGAAAACAGGCTTCCTGGCCGATGCTCGTGATACCGATAGCCTTGCCGCCGCGATTCTTCGTGGCGCGGCTGTTGCTGCCGACGCTTCCTCTTATGCCGTTCTCCAGGAGAGGTGTCGCACCTTTATACGTGAGAGCTGCAGCAAAGTGGACTATATGAAGCATCTGGTCGACGCGTATGAAGGTCTCATCGAGGAGAAAGGCGCAAACCGTGGCTAGCCCTCTTGTGAGCGTCGTCATTTCGATATACAAGAGGGAACGCCAGACTGCGCTCTCTTGCTTTACGAAATTCGCAGGATGAAAGGATGGTCTCGTGGGCTACGGAGGAATCAGGAGAATCGCAAGGCGCTGTGGCGAGGAGCTGCGTGCTACATGCGAGATCGCGCGCTTAACATCGTGGCCGGAGGCTGCGAACACGTTCCGCGCAAAACTGGACATACAGGCTATGAATCGCAATGGCTTTCAGGAGCCGACCGAGGTGCGTGATAGGTTGCTGCGTAAGCACGCGACCGTTATGAATTACCTTGAAGCGCGTTATGGCAAGTGGGCTGATTCTTACGACTATTCTGCTGTCAAAGTGGCGAATGGTGCTAGCCCTTTGTCCGGTAAGGTGTGGGTATGCTGGTGGCAAGGGCTGGAGCGGGCTCCTGAACTTGTCCGCAGCTGCGTGAAGTCCATCGAGGCCCATGCGGGCGATCACGAGGTTGTTGTTATTACTGACGATAACCTGGCAGACTACGTGGAGTTCCCAGGATGGCTCATGGACAAGCATCGTGCAGGGGTTGTAACGCGGACTAATCTCTCCGACTTGTTGCGGCTCTCGCTTCTGGCCGAGTACGGCGGACTTTGGCTCGATAGCACCTTCTTGTGCGTTAGGGACTTGGAGGAGATCGTATTTAGCACTCCATTCTTCTCCATCAAACGTCCCGACTATGGGCACTGCTCGGTGGCCTGTGGTTACTTCGCGGGCTATTCTTATGCTTGCGACGATGATATGCGATGGATGTTTCGCGTATTCAAGGATTTCTTCCTGCATTACTGGGAGACCAATGACTTTATGGTGGACTACCTTCTCGTCGACTACGTGGTTGCCTTCGTACAGAGTCACTGTCCGGAAATCGCCGAAGCATTCGCCGCGATCGAGCCAAACAATCCGCGCTGCGACGATCTCTTCTGTATGTTGGGGGAGCCCTACGACGAAACGACTTGGGAGGCCCTTCAAGCCGAGACTTCGCTCTTCAAACTTAGCTGGAAGCATGGGTTCCCGACTGAGCGTGACGGGCGCGACACGTTCTACGGGAAGGTTTTGAAGGGGGAACTCGTATGAGCGAGCCTCGCATAACTGTGTTCACCCCGTCCTATAACAGGGCGGGCTGTATGGGACATGCTCTTGCCAGCGTGCTCTCCGGTGACGAGGGGGAGTGTGCCGCTGTTGATGCGCGGCTGTGCGAGTGTGTGCGGGGCTATACGATTGAAGCGATGGTCGAAGACTATGTTCAGGCGTTCAGGATAGCGCTCGGGGGTGGCAAATGAGTACTGATGGCGGTCTTCTCGTAACGATCGTTCTTCCAGTCTACAATGTTGAGAATTATCTTGACCGCTGTGTTGATAGTGTCGTTGCCCAGACGTACGGGAATCTCGAGATAATACTCGTCGACGATGGGTCGACAGACAACTGTCCCCGGATATGTGATGATTGGTCCGCTCGCGATTCTCGTATCAAGGTTGTCCACAAGGAGAACGCCGGTCTCGGCATGGCTCGCAATACTGGCATAGAACATGCTTCTGGCGACTATATCTGCTTTTTCGACAGCGATGACTATATTCGCGAGGATGCGATCGAGCTTATTGTCAGATGCATCGGGGAGTCGAGTGCCGAGCTTGTGGTCTTTGGTTTCACGTTTGTGAACTCCAAGGGTGAACCTGAACGTAGTGTTGTTCCGTGTACACCGAATCGGGTTTACGAGGAGGGCGATGTCAGGGAGTGGTTTCTTCCAGCCCTCGTTGGTTCTGATCAAAAGACGGCTGGGAAGTATAACTTGTGGCTCTCGGCTTGGAGCACCTGCTATTCGTCTTCACTTATTTCTCGTACAGGCTGGAGATTTGTCTCGGAGCGCGAGGTGATATCGGAAGATGTGTACTCTCTGCTGGGTCTCTATGCTCGCGTGAACAGCGTGGCCATTCTTTCTGAGTCTCTGTACCGTTATTGCTATAACTCCGCGAGCCTCACGCATGTATATCGGGCCGATAGGCTTGACATGCTTGCGCGCTTCTACCGCGCTTGTATACGCCTTTGTGACGAGTGTGGCTACGGTAATGATGTGCGTTGTGGAATCGCTTGGACTTACATTTCGTTTGTAATTGGGGCTATGAAGCAAGCCGCGGTAAACGGTGGCTACGCGGGCTATGAGGATATCAAGAGATGTTTGGAGTGCGAAGAGGCGCGGATCGCTCTTGCTGACATTGATTTAGGTACGCAGCCTCGGTTCCGTAGAGCGTTTCTGGAGCTGGCGCGCCGACGCGCGGCGCCACTTGTCTGGCTGTTGGCTTACATCAAAGGGATATCGAACTAAAGGGGCCGTGTTCCATGTTTAAGAAAATAATCAAGAAGCTCGTTTACGGTCATAAGGCGTCCTCGGAGGCTTATATCGAGTATCTGCGTGGTATTGGCGTTGCCATTGGGGAGGGCTGCAAGTTCTTTGCCCCCATGAAGAGTCTGGTAGATGAGCAGTATCCCTGGATGATTACAATCGGGGATAACGTTCAAATTACTGAGGGTGTGAAGATCCTTACGCACGATTATTCCTGGTCTGTTTTGAAGACCCTCAAGTCCAAAAAAACGGGAGGGTCTGATATGGGACAATTATATGAGGGCGCGGTACTCGGTGCGAGTGGCCGTGTTACCATCGGTAGCAACGTGTTTATCGGTATGAACTCTATAATCTTGCGTGGCGTGACCGTGGGTGATGACGTTGTGATCGGAGCCGGGGCTGTTGTGTCTAGGGATTGCCCCTCTGGTGGCGTCTATGCTGGAAACCCGGCTCGTCGCGTTGCCGATATAGGGAATTTTTACGAAAAGCGGTTCAACAGCCAGCTGGTTGAGGCTAAAGAGCTCGCGCGTGCCTATGAGGCGCGCTACGGAAAGCGTCCTACTCCTGAGGTATTTCACGAGTATTTTATGCTTTTCACCAAGGCTCCCGAAGCTCTCGCTTGCGATAAGTTTGCGATGCAAATGCGACTGTGCGGCAACGGCGAGGCATCGGCGGCATATATACGGTCTACATGTCCACCCTTTGCAAGCTTTGAGGAATTCGAAAGGTTTTGCTTTGACGAATAAACTCAATCCCGCGCGCGAGAGCGAAGCAGGCCAGATAAAGCACGTTGATGCGGGGACGATAACCCTTTACGAGGCCGTTGTCTTTTTACTGGCTCTTTGCCTTGGACTTGGCAAGCTGTATTTCGTGTCTAGCAGTAACGTACTATCTACCACAGTGTCCTTTGCGAGCACTGCTCTTGATGCGCTCCTTGCGATTGTTGTCATCAGTAAATTAGGTGCGACCAGCGGTATCCTCGCCATATTGTCAATCGGTGTCGTAGGCGCCGTGAGCGCGTATTGCACTTCCAGCCTTCTCGTACTCAAATCCTTGCTTTTAATCGTGGGTGCTAAAAATGAAAACATCCTACGGGTGTTCAGAACCTGTGCCGTTGCCTATCTCATGACTTTGGTCTTGGGCTGTTTGACTTCTATACTAGGTCTGGCCTCTGCGGAGACTTTCAGACGCGGTGGTATGGCTCTGGGCTTTGTGCATCCCAACCAAGCTTCGCTCCTGGCCGCAGTGTCTTTGATGATGTTCGCCGTCTCTGGCACCAAATCGTCAAGAGATTCTAAACTAAGCGCCAAAGAGTTTGCCCTCGCGACAGTGCTCGTTGTCTTTATCTTGCTTACTGGATCTCGGACGGCGCTATTGGCTCTTGGTGTCGGCATCTTTTTCACTATTATTAGTTCTACAGCCAGCAAAAATGGAAGCGCCAAAGTACTTCGCCTTCTGACCGGCTTGTTCGCTCCAGCACTTTTTTTATTCTCGCTTGTGACGGCGGCAACTCTCTACAGCTCACCTTTTGCGCAGTGGCTCGATAACGTGTTCGTTACCAGAATTTGGCTTAATTGGTTCGCTCTTTCCAACTTCGATATTACGCTCTTTGGTCAGGAGATTAACCTCCACATCACTGGCGTTCACAACACTCTTCTTGATACTTGGAACGTCACAACGACGGTCGATTGTACGTATGTTGCCGGCTTGCTTGTATATGGAATCGTTGTTTTTTTCATTTGGGTCGTAGCTTCCTGCCTCTCCACTGAGGCGGCATGGAGGTCACGCAACTTTGTCATGGTTGGATCGTCCGTCGCGCTCGCTTTCTATGCCTTCACGGAATCGCAACTCATGGATCCTCTGCTCTACTTTACTTTTCTAAATATTTGCGTGGGCTGGAAAGCACACGCAGGGGCTGTTGTTTCCTGCGGTGGGGATTCTCGGCTGCTTGCCGTCCAGGCCCGTCGTCCTACTCGCTGCCGTTGTGATAGGGAAGTCGTTCCTATCAAAAGGCGCGCTCTTCACGGGGACGCCGCCCTCTTTAGGCGTTCTGCTCGTCCAAATAATGGTTGTGGTCGATAGTATGAGTGGATGGATTGGTTACCGTGCTTGATATCCCCCGTGTAATTCATTACTGCTGGTTTGGCGGAAATCCACTGGATGAAGAAGAAATGCGTTGCATTGAAAGCTGGAAGCGATTCTTACCCGACTACGAGATAAAGCGCTGGGATGAGTCTAACTTCGATGTCCGTTGCTGCGACTATGTATCTGAGGCGTATGACGCAAAGAAGTGGGCTTTTGTAAGCGATTATGCTCGTTACAAGATCCTGTATGAAGAGGGTGGCCTCTACTTTGACACGGACGTTGAGGTCGTTGCGGATATGGGCGACATCATTGACGCTGCTCCCTTTTTGGGTATTGAGACGGATCGGCAGGATTCCTGTGCTGCTTTGCTTGATTTCGTTCCTACGGTTAATCCAGGGCTGGGAATGGGGTCCCAGCCAGGGTCTGCCTTGTATCGTGAAGTGCTCGATTCGTACGAATCGGGACATTTTCTTCTTCCAGATGGAAGCTACGACTTGGCGTCTGTGGTTGATCGGACTACAAACATTTTGCGTGGCCATGGCTTGCATCTTGTTGAAGGGGTGCAGTGCGTAGCGGGAATCAACATTTATCCGTCAGAGTTTTTTAATCCCAAAGACTTTTTTACGGGGACGATCACTACTACAGGCAACACCAAGTGCATCCACCATTTTTCAATGAGCTGGTTGACCCCTCGACAGATTGAGGAACATCAACTTACGGGGAGATTGATGGAGCGTGGCTGCTCTCTTCAGCTTGCGCAAAACATTGCGAAGTGGTACATGACAATACGTCATCTAGATGTTGCTCGTGTTGTTCGCAAGCTGCTAAAGAAATGATGGGTTATTGACTCTCGCTTCAATGGATATGAGTGGGAAGGCTGCACGCATGCTGGGTGTCAGGTGCGGCATATTCGCTTTGATGATTACAGACGCGGCAATATGTTGTTTGCCATGAGACAATAGTTAGGGTTAAGCGAATGAAGCAAGATATCGCGTTCGGGAACCTCCTGTGGGAACCCGGCATCAAAGGTGCGCTCAAGCGCGCTATGCCCAAGGGATTGGTATCCGCCATCAAGAAAGCCAAGGTAGGTGTTACCCGGAGATGAGCAAATCGCTTACGGCCAACGCGACCTTCAACGTCGCGTACAAGGTTCTCAACGTCATTTTCCCCCTCTTCACGTCAATGTACATCTCGCGGGTGCTCATGCCTTCGGGTGTCGGTGAGGTGGCTTACGCCTTGTCGGTGGCGCAGTACTTCGTCACGTTCGCGGCCCTGGGCCTTCCCAGCTATGGCGTGCGCGAGGTCTCCCGCGCGAGGACGGAGGGGACTCTCGACAAGGTGTTCTCCGAGCTGTTGCTCGTCAACGCCGTCGCATCGGTCGTATCGGCGGTGGCCTACATCGCGCTCGTGCTCTTCGCCTACGGCTCGTCGGGAGATCTTGCACTGCACATGGTGTTCGTCGTCATGGTCGTGCTGAACCTCTTCAACATCGACTGGTTCTACCAGGGCATCGAGGAGTACGGCTACATCGCCGTGAGGAGCATAGCCGTCAAGGCTGCCTCCCTCGCGCTCATGCTCGTGCTCGTTAGGGACTCCGGCGACACGCTCGTCTACGCCTGCCTTCTGTGCATGGGGACGGTCGGTAACTACCTGCTCAATGTCTTTAGGCTTCGTAGATTTGCCCACTTCACTCTCAAAGGAATTAGGCCGAAACGGCATGTCAAACCGGCGCTTTATCTTCTCACGGTGGCGGTCGCTGCGGACCTGTACGGCAGGGTTTAAACCACGCCCCCGCGGATTTTTTGCCGAACAGG
>OAWA01000869.1_pt1 | contig 17699 bp, 20 predicted proteins | sample 1516971 | NCBI WGS metagenome assembly OAWA01 (sample SAMEA2580097, study PRJEB22360) | human gut metagenome | biome: human gut; feature: human-associated habitat; material: faeces | place: Denmark | collected 2008/2010
TGCCAATATTCAATTTTCAATCTGCGTTGGAATTAGATTTATCTAGTTCCGAGAACTTATTAATCTAATTCATCGTCTAAGTCGTCATCTAAATCCGCATCCATGGATGCCCCTCCTGCCGGAGCAGCCGCTGCCGGAACAGCTTTCGGCATATTAAATTTTGGATTTAACTGTATGTAAATAAGTCCAAATACGATACCCATGATACCAAACGCAACTAAGTTGAAGTCTGTGAATGCGGCAATGACGAATCCGAGGAAGAAAAACGGCATAAGATATTTTGCTCCCATCATGTTCAGCACCATTGCATAACCAACAACTACGATAAATCCTCCGGCTACGGAAAGCCCTGTTGTAATCACGTCAGGGATCATGTTCAGCATACTCTGAACCCCTGTCGGACTGACAACCATAGACACTAAAAGACATGGAATAGCAACACGAAGTGCCTGAACTGCCAGAGCGGTGATATGGCAGATGTCAATCATCTTAAAGTTTGCATCCTCCGCATATTTATCTGCCGCATGCTGGAAAAAGATTGTGACAGTTCTTGCCAGCACGGTCAGCACCTGTCCTGCAACTGCAACCGGAAGTGCGATGGCGATTCCTGCGGATACAGACTGATTTCCTACGATAACGAGAATGGTAGAAATGACACTGGCAAGTGCGGAGTCCGGAGACTGTGCCGCTCCGATGTTCATCCATCCGAGGGCGATCATCTCAAGAGTACCCCCAAGCATAACTCCGGTCTTTACATCACCGAGAATGATTCCCACCAGTGTACATGCGATCAGCGGTCTGTGTGTCTGAAAAGAATCCAGCACACTTCCCATTCCTACGATACAAGATACGATAAACAGCAATACAATTTGAATTCCTGATAATCCCATAATAGTTCCTCCCTTTTCTTTCCTCTATCAGATTTTTGTCATTAAGTCGATTTTATTGTCTGTGGCTACCGGACGGATTTCCAGCTCTACGCCTCTCTCATGCATTTTGCGGAAAGCATCCTTATCGCTTTCATCCACAGACACAGCTTTTGTAATTTGTTCTTTTCCTGTTTTGAAAGCCATTCCTCCGATGTTGACACTTGTGATCGGCACACCGCCTTCGATCATTCTTAATACATCCTGCGGACATGTAAATAATAAAAACACAGTATCATTTTCATATTTAGGATTGTTGTAAACACGAATTGCTTTGGCGATATCGACAACGCTGACTTTGATTCCCGGAGGCCCCACCTGTAAAAGCAGTGTCTTTCTGATATCGTCCTTTGCCACCTCGTCACTGCACACGATGATTCTTTCCGCATTCGCCTCTTTTGCCCAGACAGTTGCTACCTGTCCGTGAATCAGTCTGTCATCGATCCTGCATAAATTGATTTTCATTATAATTCATCCTCCTCTTCTTTTTCGTTCTGCCGGTTTAATAAGTTTCTGCATGATTTTATGTAGGTGTCTTTTCCAAGCTTGTCATACACTTCCCATGGACGAATCTCTTCATATGTCTCTCTGATGCCAACCACATCAAGGAGCATCGGAAGGCTCAGTCCGGAAATCACATCTGTGTTTTCAGTCTGTGCTGCGATCTGAAATGCCGCATTATAGGGGCTTCCTCCGAACAAATCCACCAAAAACAGTACATCTTCTCCCTCTTTCATACAGTTCTGGTACTTTTGTTTCAGATCGTCGGCATTTTCACCAGGAACAAAAGTAACGGCCTCCGCATTTTCAATTCCGCCGAAAACCATATTGGCTGAATTGACCACTTCCTGTGCCATCTGCCCGTGGGCAGCGATGATCAGTTTCATACATATCCTCCTTTAGAGTAACTTAGTTTTGCTTCATCACTTTTTGTGAAATTTTATTTTATGTTTATATTTTAACGATAAAATTTTATTTTGTCAATACTTTTATTTAAGAAACAAAACTTTATTTCACACAAACTTTATCCATGGAATTTGTCGTTTTTGCACAAAAAAAGAGCTCCGTTTACGGAACTCCATTTTTACACTGCTTTGAAGATCATCTATCTGGTCTCCAGAAATGTAGCCTCTTTTTTCCCTTTTTCATCGTCCGGATAGGCTTTTACATATTCTTTTGCATAACGGTATGCTGTTTTAAAGTCAAACTTTGCTTCATAAAGACTGATCCTTGCAAACATCAGATCTTTTTTCTTTGTGGTAAGATTCTGCTTCAACGCTTCACCGACAACAGAAAGCCCTTCATCGTACTTCTCCTGCTTTGCCAGAATACTATACTTGGCATAATAACTCTCTCCTTCTGATGGCAGAGAACGAATCCCTTCACTGCAGACCTCCAGTGCCTGTTCTTCCTGCCCCAATCCCATGTAACAAAGTGCTTTCCATTCATAGGCCCTTCCCTGCGGCTTTTTCTCTATGATCCGGTCATAGATACGGATGGCATCTTTATAACGCTTCAGCCGATAGAGCGATTCCGCCTGGTAAAACATCACATCATTTTTCTGGTTTGTCCACAGGATGGTCTTTTTACCTCCTGCTTTTTCAAATGCCTCATACGCTTTCTGGTATTCCCCTTTGGAGAGCATCTCGATTCCGTCATTCGCCGTAAGCTTCTGAGTCACATACTCATATCCGAGAAATCCCGCACCGCCGAGAACAATAACCAGGACCGCGATCAGGACTGCTTTTAATTTCTTATCCATGTCATATTCTCCTTTTCACTTCAAGTCATTTAGATTTTAACACAACACGTCCGAAAATTCACCTTTTATTACTGTATTTCCGGTATAAAAGGACTGCTGCCAGAGCCGCTGCCGCCTCTGCTGCCGGAAAAGAAACCCAAATTCCATTGACTCCCATCCGTGAAACCAGGAATAAAGAAAGAACCGGAATGATAAAAAACTGTCTCAGTGTAGACACGGCAAGAGACGCGCTCCCTTTTCCCAGCGCCTCAAAGACACCGGAAAATACGACTCCCACAGCAGAGAACAGGAAGCCAATACTGATGATCCTAAATGCCATGATTCCCATTTTAAGAAGCGTTCCTCCAGCGTGGAACAATCCCATAATCTGCACAGGAAAAACAACAAATAATATGGTTCCTGCGGCCATAATCCCACCGGTGACAAGAAGGCTGTCCCGAATCGTCTCTTTCACTCTGTCGTCTCTTCCTGCCCCGTAGTTAAAACTGATGATAGGCCTCATTCCCTGGATCAGACCGTTGGACGGCATATAGATAAATGTCTGTACTTTAAAATAAATGCCGAGTACTGCAATCCCCACTTCTGAAATTCCGGCCAGTATCCCATTCAGGATCGAGATCAATATAGACAGCAGAGACATGGTGATGGCGGACGGAACTGCTACCATATAAATCTTTTTGAGCAGTTCCCGGTCAAATGCAAAGCCGCGAAACCGGATGTGGACGGTATGTTCCTTCCGAAACAGGAGGAAAACAGCGAGGAGGCAGGCGCTCCACTGTCCGATCACTGTGGCGATTGCTGCTCCTGCTACTCCCATTTTAGGAAAGATACCAACCCCAAAAATAAAAAGAGGATCTAATATAATATTGATCAAGGCGCCCATCCCTTGCAGGATCATCGGCACTTTCATATTACCCATCGCCTGAAAAATCTTTTCTATTGCTACATGAACAAGTGAACCGGCAGACAACAGCACGACAATATATGTATACTGGCTGCTCAGGGAAAGGACTTCCGGGTCCTTTGTAAACATTCCAAGATACGCACGGATTCCCAGGAGGCCGGCAGCGATAAAAACCAGTGCATGAAGACCGGCCAGCACCAGTCCGTGGGCAGCTGCCTGATCTGCTTTTTTGGTATCCCCTGTTCCGTGACTCATGGCAATACAGGCATTTATGCCCACTCCCAGTCCTACACCGACGGATAAGATGAGGTTTTGCAGAGGATAAGCCAGTGAAATTGCAGTGATAGCGTTCACACCAAGCCTGGCTGCAAACATACTGTCTACGATATTGTAAAGCGACTGGATCATCATTGAGATCATAGGAGGCACGGCCATAGAAATCAGCAGAGGAAATACCTTTTTCGTACCCATTGGGTTTGCAATAGTATCCATAATTTCTCCTTTCCATGGAACAAAGTGGGCAAGTCCACTTTCAGCTCCCCAACCCCTCACTCTTTGAGGGCTTGACAACTTTGCGTACCAGATGCGATTTGACGTAGTCAAATGATTTCCTTACGCATCTGTGTACAACCCGCGGAGCGTTTTTTATTACTTAGGAAAGACTTTCACGCACTGGCGTGACAAGGTCTTTCCTAAGTAATAAAAAAGCTATATATTTTTCTGTTTGTGATCAGAAACAGAAAAATATATAGCTTTTTTACAGCAGGGACAGAATAGCATATAGTAAAAGAAGCTGTCAAGCATGAAACAACAAAACAGCTGAAAATTTTTCTCCGACTTTTTATCTGTGCCTGTGCATTCATGGGAAATTATACCCGGAACAGCTTTATCTTTTGTATGTGCTGCTATTTTAATTTTACTGCTCCGGGTATAATGCTCCACTTAGGAAGTATATTACATTTGGATTGATTTAACAAGAATCCGGCGAAATAAATTTTATGTTTGGTATAGACCCCCTGCATATATAAATTCCTTTTTTTCTTTTTTTAGTGTATCCTACATTTTTTTAAAATAAAAACATTTTATATCGGCAGACTGTCCCTCACACACAGCTTCCCATACCCCACCTGCGAATTTGAATACTCACTAAATCCCGGAAGTTCCCTCGCTCCCTTCTGCAGGTATGCCTTAATCTTCTCTCCGTATAAAAATGGATCATTCCCTCTCACAATCCCCCACTCCATTAAAAGTGCCGCGCTGCCCGTCACAAACGGCGTTGCCATGGAAGTTCCGCTCATTCTTGTATTTCCCCCGCCAGGACTTGCCCCCAGAATTCCCACGCCAGGAGCCACAATATCCGGTTTTTCCATACAGATATTCAAATCTCCCCTTCCGGAAAAAGATGCATAAGAATTATAAAATACATCGTAGGCTCCCACCGATATCACACTTCTTGCTGTAGAAGGAATCGTCAGTGTCAGATCCAGGCTGGGTTCTAAAAATCTGGTTCCCTCATTGGTTCCGGCGGATACAGGCAGCCACATGTAATAGTCCCCTCTGACAATCCTTCCCGGTTCCATCACAATGGTCCACTGACCGCTTTCGATCTCACTGCCCTGCGGCACAAAGGCAAAATAGATTTCCTGAAGCCTGTTATAAGGAGTCGGAGAACCATAATAGACATAAACCGTTGTCGTCCCAAACCGGTAGTCAGTCCTGCCCTCCTGGTCCTGGATCTCCCTTCGCTCTCCGGAGGGACTTTGAAGCCACAGTCTGAATTCATCCACATAATTTTTCCACAGCTGCAAATTCAGGCTCTGTTCATACGGCGCCACTGCAAAGATCACATCTTCCGGCTGCCTTAAACATCCCTGCCTGTGCCTGCCTGATGCTCCCTCGTTTCCTGTTCCAATGCAGACAGCGGTCTGCCACTGACCTGCCATCTGGCTGATATATGTTTCAAGCAGGGAATTTCCTCTGTGGTCTCCATAATTATTCCCATAACTTAAATTTACGCTGACCGGCTTTCCCTTTGCCTCAGCGTAACGGATCACGTACTCCAGAGCCGTCATCAGCTGTGTCGTTCTGGGAAACCCCTGTTCCGTCGCATTTCCAAGCTTCACCACAATCAGAGAGGATTTGTCTGCAACGCCCTGCCTTCCCGCACAGATGGAAGCCACATGGGTCCCGTGCCCGTTCGTATCTCTGCTTGGCACAATCTCCCTGCCCTCTGCCGCCGGTGCCTTCAGCGCACGGTTTATCTCTTCCTTTGTATATACACTCCCCTCATAAAAACCTTCCGGCGGATGCCCCGGAATCGTCTGATCCCATAAAGTTTCAATCACCGTATTCCCCTGGTCGTCAATGAAATCCGGATGAAAAATATCGATGCCCGTATCGATCACAGCCACATAGGTTCCATCGCCGTGGAGCCCCTTTTGTCCATCCCTTACCGACAGAATACAGGAGGCGGCAATCCCCGCCTGATCACTCAGCAGAAGATTTTTAGGCTTTTCCATATAAATAACCTGAGGAAGGTTTGAAAAAGCATCGATGGATTCCTCGGGCAGATAAGCTATGGCATATTCATTGCTCAAGGCTTCCAGCCTTCCTCCTTCCGGAACCGGAATCTGACTGATCTCACCGATATACCTGATAATCAATTCCCACAGATTCTGCTGCCTGTCATACCCCACATCCAAGTCTCTGCTCTTCTCCCGTTCTTCAGGAGTCAGACTCAGAGAAAGGTTCAGCTGATTTTCTATTTTTTCGTCCATATCAATCCCCGCAATTTCCCTGTTATTTGAATCTATGAACCCGGTCTCCTCACTCATTTATAGTTTTTACCTATGAATAGCCGAAAATTCACCGCAGCCTCTTCTTCCCAAAAGAAGTTTCAGTCTTTTATTTGCTTTTCAAATAAAACGGTTTTCCTTTTTCAGGTAAAGTAGAAATATAAGAATGAAATACAGGAGGATACACGATAAAATGAAAAAACAAATATTTGTCATGCTTACTGCCGCAGTACTGGGCGCTGCTGTTCTGTCCGGATGCAGTTCCAAAGGCAAAAATGCAGCCGAAAAAAAAACTGTCACACTGACCATTTCCGCGGCCGCCAGTCTTACGGATGTGACAAAGGACATCGCCGAGAAATATAAAGAAAAGGAACCCAATGTAGAACTCCGCTTTTCCTACGGAAGTTCCGGGGCACTTCAGACACAGATTGAAGAGGGGGCGGACGCAGACGTTTTCATGTCGGCTGCCCAAAAACAGATGGATGCTCTCTCAAAAAAGAATCTGATCAGTAAAAAATCCCGGACGGATCTGCTGGAAAACAAGCTTGTACTGATCGTACCAAAAGGCAGCCAGACATCTATTAAAACTTTTGAAGATCTGGCAGATTCAAGCGTAAAAAAAGTGGCGCTGGGTGAGCCAAAAGCAGTCCCTGTCGGACAATATTCAGAAGGAGTCTTTCAAAAACTCGGAATTTTGGATAAAATAAAGAAGAAAGCAAACTACGGAAGCGATGTCCGCCAGGTCCTCACCTGGGTAGAAAGCGGCGAAGTGGACTGCGGAGTCGTCTATATGACAGATGCGAAAATATCGAAAAAGGTCAAAGTAGTCTGTGAGGCTCCAAAGAAAGCCGCCGATCCTGTGATCTATCCGGTGGCCGTGTTAAAAGACAGCAGGCATCAGAAAGAAGCCCAGAAGTTTGCAGATTACTTAAAAACCGATGAAATACTGAAGCTGTTTGAGTCTTACGGCTTCCAAAGGATAAAATAATGCTGGATCTCTCCCCACTGTGGATTTCTTTAAAAGTAGCCTTGCCGGCTACCATCTTTACCTTCGTACTGGGCATCTGTGCTGCCCGGACTGTTGTAAAACTGAAACACGGACAGGCTGTCATCGACGGCCTGTTCACTCTGCCTTTAGTTCTGCCCCCAACCGTCGTAGGTTTTTTCCTGCTGCTGGCTTTCGGGAAAAACAGCCTGGTGGGACAGTTCTTTTCCCAGTTTGGGTTTTCCTTTATATTTTCCTGGCAGGGGGCGGTCATCGCCTCCACTGTCGTCTCATTTCCGCTGATGTACCGCACGGTCCGCGGCGCCTTTGAACAGATCAATCCGGAATATCTGTATGCCGCCAGGACTCTTGGAATGACAGAGAGAAAAATATTCCGAAAGATCATGCTTCCCCTGGCATGGCCGGGCATCCTTGCAGGGACAATTCTTTCCTTTTCGCGGGCTCTCGGCGAATTCGGGGCCACCATCATGATCGCAGGCAATATCCCCGGAAAAACCCAGACCATGTCCGTGGCTGTTTACACGGCTGTGCAGGCAGGCGACCGTGAGAGTGCCTTTCTATGGGTCATGATCATCGTCTGTTTCTCCTTTGTGATGATGCTCGCCATGAATTTCTGGACATCTTTTCAAGTGCGCCTTATACGGCAGAAAGGAGCGGCAAAATGAGTCTTTATGTAGACATTGAAAAACATCTGCCTGAGTTTCATCTTAAGACTTCTTTTGAGGCAGGCAATGAAATGCTTTCCATCTTGGGAGCTTCGGGCTGCGGAAAAAGCCTGACCCTGAAATGCATTGCCGGAATCGAGACACCGGACCGGGGACGGATTGTTCTTAACGGCAGAGTTTTATTTGACTCCCAAAAACGGATCAATCTGCCCGCAAGGGACCGGAAGGTAGGATATCTGTTTCAAAATTATGCCTTATTCCCTCACATGACGGTGCGTGAAAATATAGCCTGCGGGCTTCCTTCCAGGGACAGGTCTTTTACGGACTCATGGATCGAAAAATTTTATTTGTCCGGCCTCGGAGACCATTATCCCTCCCAGCTTTCCGGCGGCCAGCAGCAGCGCACGGCCCTTGCAAGGATGCTGGCATCCGCTCCTTCCCTGATCATGCTGGATGAACCTTTTTCGGCTTTGGATGATTATCTGAAATGGCAGATGGAACAGGAACTGATGCACATCATACGGGACTTTCCCGGAACCGCCCTGTTCGTCTCCCACAACAGAGACGAAGTGTACCGGATGTCCGACCGGATCGCCGTCATGGGAAACGGACGGCTTAAGACCATACAGCGCAAAAAGGAATTGTTTCAAAATCCGGAATCTCTGGAAGCTGCACTTCTCACCGGATGCAAAAACATTTCACATGCAGAGTATATTGATGACCACACATTTTTTGCGTCCGACTGGAACATTGTCCTGACATCTTCCGTCCCTGTGCCAAAAGATATAAAATATGCCGGTTTCCGGGCCCATTACTTTTCCATCGAACCGGATGCAACTCTGCCCAACACGATGGAATGTACGGTCACGAATATCATTGAAGATACCTTCTCCATGATCCTTCTCTTTCGGGAAAAGCAGAATAAAAAGTCCGGAGACTGGACAGGACTGCGTTTTGAGCTTCCGAAAACGCTCTGGGACGGCCAGATAAAAAAAGATACAGTCTTTCTCAGGTTTCCGAAAGACAAGTTTCTTTTTATGAAATAAACAAAAGTGGATTTTACACGGCTTTCCATCCTGTGTAAAATCCACTTTTTAATTCTTCAGCTGATCCAATGTATCAATATCCCTCAGTTCCTGCCACCCGGCCTCAAATAAAAACACATCTTCCGGATGGCTCTTAACGACCTGCTTGCCTCCCCGGTCTCCCTGTATGGAGAGAAGTTCCTTCGTGTAACAGCTGTGAAACACACACGGGTTTTTCGGAACTCCATTTTCCGAAAGACAGCCGATTCCTTTTCCCGTCCGCAAAAAAGCAGACAAAAATCTCCTGACCGTCTCCTTCTTCAATTCCGGCTGATCGGCCGTAAAGAAAAGATAGTATGCATCCTTTCCGGGGTGAAGATTAGCTTCCAGCCCGATCTGAACCGAGGATGATATCCCCTGTTCGCTGTGCTGGTTCATCAGGCAGAGCGCACCGGTTTCTTTTGCATCCCGGTAAATTTCTTCATAGCGGGTCACCACTGTCACGTCCGCATCTTTCAATTCCCGGGCCAGCGAAAGCATCACATCCAGTGTGTGCCTGTACATAGGTTTACCGCCCATCTCATATAAAAGCTTGTTGGACCCAAAACGGCTGCCGAACCCCGCAGCCAGCAGGATCATGTGAATCTTCATCTCTATATCCTTTCAAACAGGATCCGGACATGCCCGCCGCAGATCATTCCAAGGTCAGAGGCATCTTTTGCTGAGAGGTCGTATTCCTTTACCTGCACGCCAGATACGTGCCCGGCCTCCCTGCATGCGGTAAACTCTATACTGCCTCCCCCGATGCTTCCATAAGATGTCCCTCCTTCTCCAAGGAACATCTTGCTGCCTGTTCCTCTCGGGGAAGATCCGCTCTTTGAAAGTATCGTCAGCATGACTCCATGTTCTCCCCCAAGGACCGCATTTGCCACATCCATATCCGCAAAGCCGGTATAGCGGCGGTTCTTTTCTTTCACGATCTCTGCCATGATGCTCACGGCGATCTCCTCCGGAAGCTGTCCTCCAAGGGACAGACCGATCGGCGAGTGCATAGACTCTACCTTCTCGGCAGAAAACCCTTCTTCCAGCAGGGCATCTTTTGTAATCTTTACTTTCGTGCGGCTGCCGATCATGCCGAAATACGCATGGGGATGGGATAAGACTCTTCTCGCACAGGCCCGGTCTCCCTGGTGTCCCCTGGTTACCGCCACATAAAATGTATTTTCATATCCGAACATTTCCTCCGGCAGGCAGTCAAAATCACAGCAGAGCAGACGGTCCGCCCACGGAAACCGGTCTCTCGTAACAAACTCTTCTCTGTCATCCACTACCGTTATGTCGAATCCAAGGATCTTTCCGATCTGGCAGACCGGCTGTGACACATGCCCTGCTCCTAAAATAACGAGCCTGGGGGCTTCCTGAAAGAGCTCTACAAAAATCTCACGTTTCCCGATCGAAACAACCTCTGTCTGCTCCACCCTCCTGAGTTCAGGAAGAATTTCCTTCCACAAAGGCTTTCCATGCATTTCATCCTGAGTGTAAATGCATTTCTCTCCTGCCGCAGACCCGGAGAGGATCGTAGCACAAAACACCTTCCCCCGTTCCTTCAGCATCTTAAACAACCATTCATATGCAGACAAACAGACACCTCCTAATAAGCCAGCACTTCATATCCCGTCTCTGTCACGAGTACCTGAATCTCCCACTGGGCGGACGGAAGGCCGTCTGCCGTGTAGACGCTCCAGTTATCTCCTCCGTCAGTGTAGACTTCATCGGTTCCCATATTAACCATAGGCTCAATGGTAAATACCATGCCCGGGACCAAAAGCATCTCCGTGCCCTTTTTCGTGACGTAGCTGACAAACGGCTCCTCGTGAAACTCCAGCCCGACACCGTGTCCTCCGATTTCCCGCACGACCGAATATCCATTCTTTACTGCGTGATCGTGGACCGCCTGGCCCATATCTCCCATGAAGCCCCACGGCTTCACCTGCGCAAGTCCTAGTTCCACACACTCCTTCGTCACATCCACAAGCTTCTTCTTTTCATCACTTACATTTCCGATGCAGAACATCCTCGATGAATCCGAGAAATATCCATTATAGATCGTTGACACATCCACATTGATAATATCTCCGTCTTTCAGCACAATATCCTCAGAGGGGATGCCATGGCAAACCTGCTCATTGATGGACGTACATACGCTTTTCGGAAAGCCTTCATATCCCAAAGGAGCAGGGATGCCTCCAAGTTCCTCCGTCTTTTCATGGACCAGACGGTCAATCTCCTCCGTGGTCATCCCTTCCCTGATATGTTCTGCCACATAGTCGAGGACTGCGGTATTGATCTTTCCGCTCTCCCGGATTCCTTCGATCTGTTCCCCGTTTTTGAGAATAAATCTCGGCGGCACAATATGTCCCTGCCGCGCGAATGTCTCTATTTTTTCGTCCGAAGCCATGTGGCAGGCTTTATATTTCTTATTGCTTCCGCACCAGCAGGCATCGTTTCTTCCCAGTTTTCCTAACATGTCAGTTCCTCTTTTCTAAAATTTGTTTTCTGTCCCCTATTATATCACTGGAATCCTTAAGTGTTAAGGAAATCTCTTTTATCAAAGGGGAAGATCTCTTTTTTGAAACCGGTATTTCCCCAGTTCAAAGAGCAGAATTCCGATCAAAAGCAGAATCCCCGACATGGCAACTGCCCTGCTCTCTCCCTTTAGAAGGGCATCCCCGTCAAATAAAGTAAAGACCGTGGCATATTTCAGATTTTCCAGCTTATCCCCCATATTTGAAAGCATCTGTATCAGATAAAAACCAAGAAAGACACCGACCCCGATGCCTGTGGACCTGCGGGTGTCATTGCAGATACAGGACATAAAGAAGAAAAATCCGCTGATGCATACATGGAGGCAGAGCAGTCCCGCATTTAATCTGAGGAATTCCGCGATTTCCAAGTCTCCCGGAAACATCATCTCAGAGCAGACAATGCCCAGCGCCGTGATATAGAAGATCATCAGGCATACGCTGGCTGTCAGGAAAAATCCCTGTGTGCGGATGACTTTTCTTCTGGAATGTGGCGAGGAGAGAATGGACGCCATAGAACCCCTGTCCACATATCCGGCCACCAGCTTATTGGCCGTAAACAGTTCATATATCATAGGCAGCACGAACATAAAAAAACCGTATAAATAGGTTTTTAAAAAACTCTGGAGGGTCGTCCCAGGATTTGTCATCCCTGCGGCGGACATGAGCCCCGGCATCGCCTTCTCAAACTCTGCCAGCATCTCCCCCAGACCGGGTTCAAACATGGAAACCATGACGCTGATATACATGGAGGCCACGGCTGCGATAATCAGGAACACTTTGCAGTTGGATTTTATTTCCCGTTTCAGGAGCGGCATGACAAATATATTATTCATGAGAATCACCTCCGTAAAAATGCAGGAACAAGTCTTCCAGGCTCTGCTTCTGTTCTGTCAGATTTAAGACCCGGTATTTCCCTAAACATCGGATAAACTCTGAGAGTTCTCCCCTGATGCCGACCGTGACCCGGTTTCCCTTGATCTGCCTTACCCCGTCTGTCTCCCTGGAAACTGCCTCTGCTTCCGCTTTCGAACCCAAAGTGACCGTAAAGATTTTCTGCTTGCTCTTTCCGAGTGTCCCCATGTCTTCCACGGCAACAATCTTTCCTTCTCTGATGATCGCCGTGCGGTCACAGGTCCTCTCCACTTCCTCAAACATATGGGAGGACATAAGGATCGTCGCTCCCCTCTTTTTTTCCTCCAGGATCAGTTCCACAAACTGGTTCTGCATCAGAGGGTCCAGCCCGCTCGTTGGTTCATCCAATATGTAGAGATCCGGAGAATCCATGAATGCACATACGATGCCGATCTTTTGTTTCATTCCCTTGGACATTTTTTTGATCCGGCCTCGCGGGTCCAGAGAAAACATATCCATGAGTTCCTGCATCCTGCCCTGATTCTTCATGCCTTTCAGGTCTGCGGCGAATTTAAGAAACTGCTTTCCCGTCATATCATCCATAAATGCGATCTCTCCCGGCAGATAGCCAAGAGATCTGTGAATATCCTTTGCTTTATGAAAACAGTCCATTCCATTGATCATACAGGTTCCGTGATCCGGAGTGGAAAATCCAAGAAGGTGACGGATCGCCGTAGTCTTTCCCGCCCCGTTGGGGCCGAGGAATCCCATCACTTCTCCCTTTTTTACAGAAAATGAGACATCAAAAATCCCCCTCTGGTTTCCATAATCCTTTGTCAGGTGTTTCATTTCAATCGTATTCATAGATACTCCTTTCGGTAGACGCTTCCCTTTATCCAGTCCATCCAGCGCTCATAATCTTCACAGATCCGGTCCAGTTCAAAATCATTTCTGCCCACCGCCTCCCTTAAATATCCGTCTCCCAGATAGTAAAGCAGCATAAATACGTCCTGCGGATCCACATTTTCTTTAAATTTTGAAAAGTCCACCTCTGGAAACCACCGCGGGAACATCTCCTCTAAAAAGGTCTTGTTTCTCTCTGAAAGCTCCTGCTTCACCGCCTCATTTTCTTCATATCTGGCCTTCAGAAGGAATCCGTGGATATACGGGTTATCCTTCATTAGGGCGGATTTTACACGTATTGACAGTTCAAACAGTTTAAAAAAGTCATGTTCTTCTTTAAAATTCATCTCCTCCATCTGCCGCACGATCAGGCCGATCAGGTGATCATACACATAAAGGTATAACGATTTTTTATTCTTGAAATAGAAAAACAGCAGTCCTTTTGATATTCCGGCCAGTTCTGCCATCCTGTCCGTGGAGGCATACCTATATTCCTTCTCCGCAAATACCCGGACCGCCGAATAAATGATCTTTCTTTGTTTTTCTTCGGGCAGTTTCAAAAACTTTTCGTTCAAAACAGCCTCCTTCCATTGACTGTTCCGGTTCATGAGTTAGTTTGATTATATGACATTGACTCAAAAAAACAACCCCTGTATGTTCCAAAAATCAAGATCAGACTTCGGCTGTAAAGCTCAACTTTTTGAAATATTGTAAAACCATATCCGGTGCGTTACAATAGATGAAGAATATGCGAAAGAAAAAGGTGAACCTATGGCGAAGACAAAAAGAAAAACAGGCAGACGGATTCTGCTATTCATACTGATGATCCTTCTTTATGAGGCGGCTGGGGCATGCCTGCCCTTTGCATTCCAAAAGACAGTCAGCGATTCCTATAAAAAAACAGTCGATGTACCGGCGTTTTACGGTTCGGGCCCCGGCAGGGAGCGGGCCGGCATCGTCGAGACAAACAAAGGCGCTCTGGACACAAGACTTGCCATGTTCCGGGATGCAAAAAAGAGCATCATCATCTCTACCTTTGATATACGGGAAGGAAAGAGCACTGACGATATATTTGCGGCTCTCATCGATGCCGCCGACCGCGGAGTCAAAGTACAGATTTTAGTAGACGGACTCTACGGAATGCTGCACATGAACGGAAAAACAATATTTCAGGCCGCCGGAAGCCATCCAAACATAGAAATCCGTTTTTACAATGAGCCAAATTTTTTAAAGCCGTGGACAATCAACGGCCGGCTCCATGACAAGTATGTGATTGCGGACGGTTCCCTCCTCCTCATGGGCGGCCGGAACATGTTTGACTATTTTATTGGAGACGACAGCCGGGGAAGCATCGGCTATGACCGGGAAGTCCTTCTTTATTCCAAAAAACCGGAGCAAAAGAACGGAGCGATTCCCCAGGTCCTTTCTTATTTCAAAAAAGTATGGGATTCCTCAGACTGTAAAACAGTTTTTGAAGGAAATCCCCGGAAAGAAAAGACAAAGAGTGAGATCAAATATCTCTCCCGCCGCTATCAGTCCATCAAAAAGAAACTTCCTTTGAAGACGGACTGGATGAAACAGACCGTTCCGGTAAAAAAGGCTTCTTTTGTGACAAACCCGATCCACATCGGCAATAAGGAGCCTTATGTGTGGTATACGATGCAGCAGCTCATGCTGACTGCCAAAAAAGACGTCACGATCCAGACACCATATGCGGTTTTCTCTAAGGATATGTATCAGGGAATGGAGGAACTGACCGGGAAAGTCCCCAACGTAGAAATGCTGATCAACTCCACGGCCGTTGGCGATAACTTCATTGCCTCCTCCGACTATACAAGAAACCGGCCGAAAATCCTGAAAACAGGCCCCAGGGTCTTCGAGTTTTTCGGAGACCACTCCTGCCATGGAAAATCCATCGCCATCGACGACCGGCTGTCAGTGATCGGCTCCTATAATTTTGACATGAGAAGCACCTATCTGGACACTGAGACAATGCTCGTGCTGGACAGCCCCGAATTAAATAGAGAACTCAGAACACACATGGTCAAGTTAAAAGAACAGTCCCTAGAAATAAACAAAAAAGAACAGTATATCCCGAAACAGGGAGTGACCCAAAAAGAACCGGAAGGTTCAAAGAAACTCCTGTTTAAATTCAGTTCCCTGTTCATTCAGCTTTTCAGATACCTGGCATAACGAAAAACGGAAACAATCCTTCTCATTCAGGATTGTTTCCGTTTTTGTTTGTCTGTTTCTCCTTTTTGACCCGGCCCAATACAAGGCCATTGTACAATCGGTATACGGATGATACCATCATAATCCCGCCGGACACTGCCATGGCGATGATCAGAGTCCTCTGCCCATACATGGCAAACAGCCCCCAGTTTTTTGCAACCGCATAATTCATCGTATAGTAAAGCTGGCCTCCCGGCACGAGGGGAATGATTGCCCCGATCAAGAATATAGTAGCCGGACTCTTGGAAAGCCTGGCAAGTACCTCGGCATAAATGGTTGCCGCCATGGATGCGGCCAAATTCGGCAGAAATGTACTCGTAGTCATGGAAGCTATGACCAAGTAAACCGTCCATGAGACGAGGCCTCCCAGTCCTGCAAAAAATAACTTTTTTCCTCTCATATTAAATAAAATAGAAAATCCGAGAGCTCCAATAAATGAAGAAAGTATTTGGACCGCCTGTGCAATCATAAGACACCTCCCCACAGAACAAGCGCGGTGAAGGAACCTGCCGCAAGAAATACCGCTGTCACCACCACTTCACAAAGCCGTATCATACCGGCCATCACATCTCCCCCTATAATATCCCGGATAGAATTGACAAATGCCACCCCGGGCACAAGAAGCATTATATTTCCTATGATGATCGTGCCGTAATCTCTGGTAGCCCCCAGATGCGCCAGTATATACGCTATAGTGGCCTACCATAAAAGCTGCAGCAAAGTCAGAAAACATAATATTGGAATCCAGCTTCTGTAGACAAGCCATCAGCCGCCAGACCGCCGCTCCGCAGACTGCCCCTATGATCCCTTCCACAAATCCGCCTCCGAAAAAGACTGCAAACGTCCCGGCAATCAGTGATGCGATCAGGCACTGCACCGGCAGGGTGTAAATGTGCTCCTGACGAATGTCTGAAAGCTTTTCCTCCAGATAAGCAATATCCGGCTTCTCCCTGCACACATATCTGGAAAGATCATTTAACCGGTCTAATTTGTGAAAATCCGTCTTGTAATATTTAATTCTTTTCGTCTGGGTAAACACATCTCCGTCTTCCGTAGTCACAGTGACCACTATACTGGATGTGATCGTAAACGCCTCAACTTCCCTCGCCCCGTATGCAAGACAGATGCGCTCGATGGTATCTTCCACTCTGGAAACACCGGCTCCGCTTATCAGCATCATTTTTCCGAGATCCATTGCCTGGATCAATACCTGCTTTAAAAACATGTGAACTCCTCTAACGTAAAATGACCGAATATTGGCTGTCAAAACAAATCCCTATACGGGCAGCCTGATCCATCCGCTCTTTTGTGTCACATTGGTTCAGCAGGATAAGGAGTTCCGCATCCGGGTATTGTTTTCTGAGCATTATAACATATTCCATACGGATCAGCTTCATAATATCCTCATAATTAAGAAAATCTTCACTAGATTTTTCGAGAATTTTACACGCACGCTCCGGCCGGTGGCACACATCCTTTATGGGGCGGCCGAGAGCACTCATCCCTGCCACGATCAGGATCTGGTCCGTTCCCTCCGGTATGACCGGTTCTGTTTCATTTCTGGCCTTTACCGGCATTTTTTTTGATCCGTCCGCCTCCACTATAGTCACGTCAGCAAAAGAGGAGGCTGCCTGAAAGACTTCTTTTGGCAGCCCCTTCATTTTTTCTCCGTCACGGAGTCCTGCTGTAACGGTCCGGCCCGGCTTCAGTTTCTGTATGATATCATCCGCATCTCCGGAAAGCACAGTCTCCTTTCCCGGCAATTCCATGTGAGTGGTCGTCGTCACCAGCACCTTTTTTCCCATCGCTTCCTGCTCTCTTGCGATCTTGAACACCGACGTCGTCTTTCCCCCTGCTCCCACTATGGAAAGGATGCCGCCCCGGATACCAAAGGCTTCAGACAGCGGCTCCTCTTTTCCTATCCTCTTCATCCTTAGTTTCTCCTAAGTTTTATTTTCTAACCTTCATTCTACAATATGATACCAAATTCTTAAAGCTGTTTTTTTCCAAAGGCAGCGCCCGATAAAACTAAGAGGATCAGCAG
>OAWA01000879.1_pt1 | contig 17536 bp, 23 predicted proteins | sample 1516971 | NCBI WGS metagenome assembly OAWA01 (sample SAMEA2580097, study PRJEB22360) | human gut metagenome | biome: human gut; feature: human-associated habitat; material: faeces | place: Denmark | collected 2008/2010
ATAGCATACAGTCCTTGGAGAGGGACTATAAACACTACTACTTTATAATACGAGGAGGACTAGGAGATTGACGGAAAATGAACAGAAGAAAGGATACCTAAACCAGTACCGAAATGCCAATCGGAAATACCGGTTATTGCTGGAGCAGGAAAGAGGACTGCGGCTGGAGATGCAGGGGGCCAAGCCGGTTGAATACTCAAATATGCCGAAGGGGAGTGGACAGACAGATCTGTCGGCTGCCATGGCGAAGCTGGATGAGCTGCTTTCAAAGATTGAGAAAAAGAAACTTGAGATGCTGAATATCCGGATGGATATTGAAAACCGAATCGCAGATATGCCCGATGGCCTGCAGGGGAGAGTGCTATACCTAAGATACATATGCCTTATGAGCTGGGAAGATATCTGCGCGGAGATCAAATACAGCTGGAAACAAACGCACAGGTTGCACTCAAAGGCACTAAAGAATTTAAAGATGACATAGAATGACACACAGAAGACATGGTATAGTTATGCTAAGGAATTTAGAATAATTCAAGTAGATAAATTTTGACCCCCTGAAAGCTGAGTATTATACCATATTTGCTGAAACCTCTATAAGTTTTTTTGAATGTACTCGGGTGTCCTTCGGGCCCCGGGTCTTTTGTGTCATATTTTTTAACCAGCAAAGTTGAAAATAATGCCCTAAAAGTATACCATAAATATAAATGACTTAAAAACAGGAGGAGAAAAGATGACAACTAACGACATAATTATCAACATAATAATATGCATATCAACAGGGATTATAACTGGGTTGATTGTTACAATAGGCGCAGGGATAGTCTCAAAGGTTATATCTGAGAAGAAGGAATTAGACATAGCCTGCCAAGGATACATTAGATATTGCCAAGATATTAGAATTGCATTACTCACCTATAAAAAAGACAGAGAGAATGGGATCAATGAAATTAAAAAGGCAATCTATCTGGATCCTTATTATTATGGATTTAAGTACACTGATTCTAAAGTACTTGGTAAGATGAATGATACAATCAGTGAGATTGAGGATGCAATTTGTGAAAAGACAATGGATTCAAAAAAGGCAAACAAGTACTTAGGCACTCTACAAAAAATAAGATTTGAAATTTGTGGAGTAAAGTACAAATTCCGAATAAGAAAGGAAAAAGAACTTATTAGAATGAGATTTAAGTATGATAAAAACGGGAATCCAGTTTGTGAAGAAACTTATGGACGTTAAGCACCTACGGGTGCTTTTTTAATGCCTTATAATAGCGACTTGCGGTTTTAGAGACCGTTAGTCTACCAAGAGGATGATACCACAAAAGGAAAGAAGGTTAGCCAGATGGCAAAATATCAGAAATGGCTGGAGCCGGAAAGCGTGCTGAAAAAAGAAGAATTATCGCAGTGGATCAAACAATTAATACGGGAAGATCGTCTATATAACTTTTACAAATCAAAGGAATGGAAACAAGTAAAAGAAGAAGTTATGAAAGAACATCACAGAGAGTGTGTCATGTGCAGAGAACAGGGCAAGGTGATAAGAGCAGAGACGGTGCACCATGTGCAGTATGTAAAGAAACACCCGGAGCTTGCGTTAAGTAAGACATATACGCACAAAGGAATTGAGTATACGAATCTAATTCCTTTATGCCATGACTGCCATGACAAAGTACATGGAAGAATGAAATATAAACCGAAAAAGAAACCATTAACAAAAGAACGATGGTAAATAATACCCCCGGTCCCCCTATGCCCTAAAATTTAGGGAGAGGGCGTACAACGGGGAGTGGGCAAGCATCCGGAAAAAGTTTCAAAACTGAAAAAACTGAAAAAGGGGGTTGAAATATGGGGAGACCTTCCAAAAAAGAACAATTAAAAAAACAGACGGAAACCGCGATTTTAAAGGCTTTGGACAAGAAACAGACAAACGAAAAATATCTGGTAGATCAGGTTGATGAATATATGAAGTATTTCGACAATTTAGATAGAATAAATGTGGAATTAAGTAGGGGTTTAGACATTGATCTGCTGAAAGAGAAGCGGCAGGTGACAAAGGAAATGAGGAATATCCTTTCTTTCCTGGGTTTAAAACCATCCGATCTAAATGGAATGGAACCGTTTGAAGAATTATAGCAGATTTATAAACCCCTATATGAAAATGATCCTTTGCAATGAAATACCACATTGTAAACACCAGGAAGACATGATTAAGAACAACGTGATCCCGGTTTTAGAAAGAGAAGATGTCTATGTTGATGAAGATAGAATTGAAGAAGGATTATCCTTACAGAAATATTTCCCGTATGATCTGATTCCATGGGAAATATTTCTTTTTGCATTGATCGTTGGAGTTCGATACAAAGAAACGGATGATATTTTTTATACAGATATTAGGATCATTATTGGCAGAGGCGCTGGAAAGAATGGATTCATTTCTTTCCTGTGCTTCTATTTTTTATCTCCGTTTCATGCGATCCCTCACTATGACATTGATATTTTGGCAAATGCGGAAAAGCAGGCGATGGTGAGTTTTGACGATGTGTACGAAGTAGTCGCGGATAACCATGATAAAGCGAAAAATCAAAGAGCATTGAAAGCAAATTATTATGCAACCAAAGAAAAAATTGTAGGAAAAATTACCAAATCAGTGCTGAGATTTAATACATCTTCTAAGCGGGGAAAGGATTCCAAACGAAGTGGATGTGTTATTTTCGATGAAAAACACGAATATACCGATACCGAAAATATCAATACGCTGCAATCTGGTTTAGGGAAAACGAGAGATGGAAGAGTCATTACGATCACAACAGACGGACATGTAAGAGGTGGTGTCCTTGACTTAGAAAAAGACCAGAACCGGATGATCCTTGAAAAATATAATCCGGAAAATCAAACGCTGGTCTTCTGGTGTCAAATTGAGGAAGAAGAGGAATGGAAAGATATAGAGAAGATAGAAAAGGCAAATCCAAGCCTTCGACATATGCCAACTCTCAAGAGGACAATTAAAAAAGAAATTGCAGATATGCCATTTAAACAAGAATATTTTCCGGAGTTTATGGCAAAACGATGCAATTACCCGATCGGGAACAAAGATGTTGAGGTTGCAACCTGGGATGATATAAAGGCGACCGATCAAGAGATTCCGGATCTAAAAGGGCTTGATTGTGTCGGCGGAGTGGATTACTCAAGCACGAACGATTTTACTGCATGTGGGCTGCTCTTTAAAATCAGGGAGAAATATTATTGGATCCATCAGACATTCGTATGTACAAAATCAAGGGATCTGGCAGGGATCGAAAAAAGGACTCCGATCAAAGAATGGAAAAAAAGAGGTGATGTGATCTATGTGGACGATGTGGAAATACCGGCAGAATATGTAGCAGAATGGTTCGATGCAATGAGGAAAAAGTACAACTGCAACATAAAAAAAATTGCAATAGACAAATTCCGGTATTCTTACATGAACAAGGCGTTAAAAGAAATTGGTTTTGAAGCATTTGAGCGTAAGAATGTTTTTCCGGTGAGGCCAAGCAATGTGCAGGAAGTATTTCCGATCATTAATTCTATGTTTATAAATCATAACCTGGTGTTTGGGGATGTACCGATCATGAGGTGGTATACAAACAATGCCAAAAAAGTCACGAAAGGAATCAATCACGAGTATGGAAAGCAGGAAGGACACTACAGAAAGACCGATGGGTTTATGGCGTTCGTGGCAGCCACTACGATCAAGGACGAGATAAAAGAGCGGAAGCGGCCGAAGAATATAAGGCCGATCATATTTAGTTAGGAGAAAAAAAATGGGTTTTATGAATTTTTTTGAAAAATGGTTCCCGGTAAAAAGCAGGATCGGACCGTCTACAGTGGTAGTCGATGTTCCGTCGGAACTGTACTATAAGGAGCTTGCATTACATACAGGCGTTACTCTGATAGCGAACGCAATAGCAAAATGTGAGATCAGAAAATACGAAAAGAGCAAAGAAACAAAAGACGAAGACTATTATCTGTTAAACATTGCACCAAATGACAACCAGACGGCGAGCCAGTTTTGGTACGAGATCATTGAAAGATCTATCCGAAAAGGCGAAGCATTTGCGGTCGAATATAATGGAAAACTCTACAGTGCTGACAGCTGCGTTTTGGAAGAGGAAGATCCGATAAGAGGGAATTACTATTTTCCAATCACCGTTGGGAATTATCAGTTTCCAAAACGTTACAATGCAAAAGAACTTTTTGACTTTAGAAACAACTGCTATAAAACAGCGATGCTGATGGAGAATATCGGACAGGATTATGGAAAAATGCTTTCCAGTGCTGCGAAAGCCTTTAAAGAAAGCAATGCTACGAAATACAAGCTAAAGATCGAAGAAACCAAAGCTGGAGATGATGACTTCAACAAAGAATTTGAAAACGTCATAAAACAGCAGTTGGAAACTTACATAAAATCAGAGTGCGGGGTATATCCGGAATTTAGCGGATATGAACTAACAAGAGATAGCACTACACAATCAAAAAGTTCTGAAGATGTGATCAGGCTGCGGAAAGATATGTTTGAAATGGTGGCGAACGCCTTGCATATTCCGCTCACGCTCATGACCGGAAATATTACGAACATGAATGAAATCGTTAAGGTGTTCTTAACGTTTTGTGTAGATCCGTTTGCAGATGTGATTGAGGAAGGATTGAATAAGTATGCTGGATATGAAAACTGGGCTGGTGGAAGCTATTACAAGGTTGATACGGGAAAGATCAACCACCGCGATATTTTCGATTTGGCGCAAAACATGGATAAGCTGATAGCGAGCGGACTCTATTGTATTGATGAAATCCGGGTGGAGATAGGGAAAGAGCCGTTGAATACAGAGTGGTCCAGGCAGCACTGGATGACGAAAAACTATGTAACGATTGATAACATGATGTACCCAGTGGAAGGAGGGGCAAATGGAAGCAACTAAATATTATGCATTAACTGTAGATGATGAAGCGCGGAGCGCGAGTATCAATATCTACGGCGATATTACTTCTTGGCCATGGCTGAACAGCGATGTTTCTGCATACAATCTCTCAAAGGAAATTGAGGGGCTGGATGTGGACCAGATTGACGTTTACATTAATAGTTATGGCGGGGAAGTTTCAGAAGGACTGGCGATCTATAACAGTTTAAAGCGGCACAAGGCAAGCATTAAGACCGTATGTGATGGATTCGCCTGTTCGATTTCTTCTGTGATTTTTATGGCAGGAGATGAAAGAGTAATGAATAATGCATCCTTGCTGATGATCCACAACGCTTGGACATATGCAGCAGGGAACGCAAACGACCTTCGAAAGGAAGCGGAAGATCTGGACAAGATCACGTCCGCATCTGTAAACGCATATATGGAGTACGCAGCCATCACACAGGAAGAATTACAGAAACTTCTTGACAATGAGACATGGATCACACCGCAAGAAGCAATGGAATATGGGTTTGCGACATCCATTGTTGGAAATCCGACACCGAAAAAGGCAGCACAATCCGTCAAAAAGTCTTTGATGAAGCTGATCCTTGCAGCTACCGCAGATGATGAAGAAGACGAAGATACAGATGACGGAACAGAGACGGCTGATCCTGAAGATCCGGATGATCCAGAAACCACAGACGATCCAGAGGAGGATGAAGAATCCGAAGAAGATGATGAAACGGAATTGGAATCCGGCGATGAAGATGATGAAACTGACGATGATTTAAGTATGAAAATGTTTACTACATTTTTAAGTGCATTTAAAAAATAGGAGGAAATAAAAATGTTAAGTATTGCAGGAAGGAACAAAAAGGAAGCAATGGCAATGATCTCAAAAGCTATGCAGAGCGGAGATAAAAAGCAGATAAAGGATGCATGGGAAATGTTCCATGATTCCGTAGCTGAAACGATCAAACAGGACTACCAGGAAGCGCAGGGAAACCGTGCGATCCTTGCACAGAGAGGTTACAGGCAGCTAACGACCGAAGAAACAAAGTATTATGAAGCACTGATCAAGGCAGGAAGGAGTGAGAACCCGAAACAGGAATTGGCTGGACTGCTTTCCGGGGATGTAATGCCGGTAACGATCATTGAAGATGTTTACAAAGATTTGGTAGACGATCATCCGTTGTTAAGCAAGATCAATTTCCAAAATGTGGCATACCTTACAAGATGGATTTTAAATGATCATACGAAGCAGACAGCCGTATGGGGTGAGATCAACAGCGAGATCACAAAGGAAATCACATCCGCATTTAAGGTTGTAGAAGTCAATCAGTGTAAGCTCACAGCATTTGCATTGATCGAAAAGGATATGTTGGATCTGGGGCCGGTGTTCTTAGATAATTATATCCGGACATTTTTAAAAGATGCATTATTATGTGGATTAGAGAAAGCGATCATTTCCGGAAGCGGCAAGAATTGTCCGATCGGATTAAACAGGGATATCCATGAGGGTGTATCCGTATCCAGCACGGATGGTTATCCGGAGAAAGCAGCGATTGCAGTTACTTCTTTCTTACCGGAAGAATACGGGGAACTCGTGGCTAGACTTGTGGAATCAGAAAAAGGAAACCAAAGGAAATTTGAAAAAGTTCTGCTCATCTGCAACATGAAAGATTATCTTACGAAGGTCATGCCAGCGACGACAGTCTTAACAAGCAATGGAACTTATGCAAAAGATCTTTTCCCATTTCCTACGGATGTAGAAGTTTCTAATGAATTAGTAGAAGGAAAAGCAATCCTTTGTCTGCCAGAGGAATATTTCATGGGAATCGGCGGTGCGAAAGAGGGCGTGATCGAATATTCTGATGAAGTCAAATTCTTGGAAGATAAGAGGGCGTTTAAAATCAAGATGTACGGCATGGGAAAAGCATATGATAACACCGTGTCCATCGTGCTGGACATTACGAACCTGGACCCGGCATATATCACGGTGCTGTCAAAGAGTGCGATTCCGTCTGCATAAGTCAGGAGGATGGACATGGATGATTTGATTGCCAGGGTAAAACAAGCCTTAAAGATCACATGGAGCGATCAGGAAACCGATGCAGAGATCGAAGCATTGGTTTCCGACGCCATCCCAACATTGGCGCATAAACTTGGGATCAAGGACATAGACACAGACTTTAGTAACCCAGGGGTTGAAAGAAGATTGTTTTTGAATTACTGCCGATATGTCCGGAATGATTGTGCGAACGAATTTGACGGAGCCTATAAAAATGAAATCCTGCAGATCCGCCATAAATACGAGGTGAAATATTATGCAGAATCCAAAAAAGAATAAGTATATTGACGGAATGGTTTATTTTTATCTGCCGGGAGATGCAGAAACATCTTTTGGAGCGAAGAAGAATCCAAAGTCTGTAGAAGATATGAAATTTTTCGCAAAGCTGGCCTATACAGAGAAGTCGAAACGGCAGCAGGATTACGAAAATGCAAATCAAAACGGATATGAGTTGTCTAAAAAAATCGTAACACCACTATACAAAAAAGTGGATAATAAAATGAAAGTCGTAGATGATGGTTATATTTACGACATTATTTCAGTTGATTATGACAGGGTGAACAGCGAAATGTATCTTATGCTGCATGAGGTGAGAAAAGTTGAAACAAATGCTTGATGAAATTTATGGAAAACTGAAATCGGTCGGTCTGCCGGTTGAATATGGCGTATGCACAAAGGAATATGAAGCCTGGGACTATATCGTATACGGTAGGAAGTCTGTTGGAAGAAATGCCAGGAACTATACAAACAGATTTTTTGTTGCGATTGTCCGGGAGAATTACATCCCAGAGAATTTCGATGTTGAAGTTATTGAGAAGCTGGAAGAGATCCCCGGGTTAAAACTGACCAAGGGTGAGCAGCCATACGAATACACGAAAAAGAAGAACACGGATAGCGTTATAGAGATCTGTGTGCTGGAATTTGCAAAGGAACAGAAAAAGGGGTGTTAGACCATGGCATCTGCAACATATACGTTAGACGCTACAGAGTATGACCGGATCGTGGAGACAATCTCCAAATTCGCAGACGGTTCCATAGCAGAAAAGATCATAAATGAAACGCTCCTTGACAGTGGTCAAATGCTGATCAAAGAAAAGATCATGAATCTTTTGCCGGAGTCTGGACGGACGTGGAACGGAAAAGCACCAGCGGCAAAATCTACAGAGCCGTTCCTTCATGTCCAGGAAGAGAATCTAAGCGTAACCGTAAGGACAAAAACTACATACCATTATCTGTATTTTTCAGATGATGGAAGTAACACCATACGTCATGAAGGAAATCAGCAGTTTATGAAACGCGGAGGAGATGAAGCCGCAACGCAGATTGTTGATGACATTATTGAAAAGTTATTAAAAAAATTTGAGGAGGAATAAACGATGACTTATACAAAAGTTTTTTCTGAGTTTGAAGTTACACAGATCGGCTTTAAATTCAACGAAGAATCTGCATACGAATCTTGTGAGTGCGTAGGAAGTGCAGAGGATGCAGCTGAAGCAAAGACGGTAGTAAAAAAATGCCGCGGGGTAGAAGTAAAAACACGGACAAAAGGAACGGGAAAGGGAGAGATCAAACTGTCCTTGCATATTCCGTATAACATTTATGTCAAGATGCTTGGCATGGAAGACGAGAATTTAAAAGACGGGGTTGTTGCATACGGAGACGATTCCAGACATGCCGTTTTTTCCATGGTTGCAAAAGTCGAAGATGAAGATGGGAACGTCAAATACAAAGCATACCCAAATTGTATTATCAAGGAAGCGCCATCAAACAGTACAGAAAATGGTGCGGAAGAGATTGCGGAATTAGAAGTAACGATTTCCTACATGCCAGACGAACACGGAAAAGGTCGATACGAAGCGATTGAATCTGTACTGACCGACGAAACCGTAAAGAAATGGATGACTGCTTTTACACCTGAGCTTGTCAGAATCCGGTCTGTATAAAAGGAGAAAATATATGAAAGTTATAACATTGAAAAAATTTAAAGATCTAAAGAAGAAATGCGTCCGGAATATCGGAGATGAATTTGAGGTAACAAAATCACGTTTTGCAGAGATCACAGGGAAGATCCCAGGGGCTATTGAGGAAAAGACAGAACCAGGGGAACAAGCAGAAAAATGAAAATTGTAATCAATGGCACTGTGGTAAAACATGGTGCCATTTTATAGGAGGAAAAACATGGTAAAAACAATCCAATACCGTATGGAAAATGGAGAGCAGGTTGAATTGTCCTTGAACTTTGTGCTGCTGTATAAATTGCGGTCAGAAGATGAGCGAACATACAAACGATTAAACAGAGTGTTAATGAAAGGCGCAAGTGAGATTCTGGAAATCGTAGATCTTTTGTATGGAGCGTACAAGGCAAAAAATATGGACGGGATCTCGTATGAACAATTCAAGGAACAGATGAATCAGGATTTTGCATACAACAACAATATTACCAATCGGCTCATGGGCTATAAAAAAAACTAGACTTTAGTGAAGCCTTTAAAAAAGCAACACGAAATACAAAGAACAGTATAAAAATACCTAAGTTTGAACTATATGAAATTGAGGATTACTATGCCTATTACGTTTTTATCTTGGGTATTTCTGAAGAAATATTTTGGAACGCTGATTATGCGTTTTTGTCTGGTGTAGCACAAAACGTATCTGTATATAAGGCATGGGAAAATTATGCGGTAGAAAAAGCAACGGAGGGACAGAATGGCAGATAAAGAAGCAAAGATAAAATTTAAAGCCGAATCTTCTGAATTGAACAGTGCGATCAAAGAGGCTAATGGAAATCTGAAACAAATGCGTTCTGAACTACGTGAAAATGCTTCAGAAATGAAAGCGAATGGAGAAACGCAAGGTTCCTTAGAAAAAAGATTGAATCTTTTGGGCGATGAAATGGCAGCGGCCAAGCAAAAGACGGATGCAGTCAGTAAACAGTTACAGATCGCAAAAGGAATTTTGGGCGAGAACTCTACAGAGGTACAGAATCTATCGTTAAAATTAAACAGCTGCAAAACTGTAGAAAATGGGATACAGGCAGATATCAATAGGACCAATACTGCACTGGAAAGACAGAAAAACGCATCTGCACAAGCAGAGAGCGCATTTGGGAAATTAGATTCCGAGATCAAGGAGCAGGAAGATAAGGTTTCTAAACTGGAAACAGCTTATAAAAATGCAGTTCTCCAGTATGGAAAAACATCCACAGAAGCGAATGATTTAAAATCAGATCTGGAAAAAGCAAACCGAGAACTGCATGAAAATAAAAGCAAGATGGAAGAGGCAAACAGTGCCGCAAAAGAACTGGCAAAAGGGTTTGATGATGCCGGAGCCGGGGCCGAAGATATGGGCACGAGCGTTGGAGATATCGCCGCAGGGAACCTTATTGCTGATTTTACTTCGAATGCGATCGGTTCTATTTCCGGTTTGGAAGAGGAGACAAGGCAGTACAGAAACGAACAGGCGAAACTTGCGGCGATTGCGCAGTCTTCCGGAAAAGACCTGGATTCCCTAAAGAACAGCTATAAGGATTTCTATTCTATTACCGGAGATGAAACATTATCCTCTACGGCTGTGGCAAATATGACGGCTATGGGGATGTCTACAGAAAAGAATAATAAACTGATCCATGCCGCAACTGGAATATGGGCACAATATGGAGACTCTATCCCGTTGGATGGATTAATGGAGTCCGTTAATGAGACTGCAAATGTTGGACAGGTTACAGGAAATCTTGCCGACGCACTGAACTGGGCCGGGATCAGTGAGGATGATTTTAATAAAAAATTAGAGAAATGCAAAAATACTCAGGAGCGGCAACAGCTGATCGTCGACACACTGGACGGAAAATATGGGAATCTTGCTGACACGTATAAGAATACGAATAGTGCAACTATAGAAGCAAACAATGCAAGCAATAAGATGATGGATGCACAATCCAAATTGGCGGAAACCGTTGCGCCTGTACAATCTGCATTGACCGGGCTTGCAGCCGATGGCATCGGGTTTCTTGCAGAACATATGAATATCATTGCTCCGGTAGCCGCAGGGCTTGGAGTCATCATTGCAGGACTGTGGCTCGCATTGGGTGGGGGTGCCTCAATCATCAGCGGTATATCCGGGGCAATGGGCCTTTTAAATGCAGTCATGGCAGTGAATCCGTTTGTACTGGTGGCGATCGCAGTAGCTGGACTTGTTACAGCGTTTATACTGCTATGGAATAAAAGTGAAGCATTTCGTAATTTTTTTACAGGATTGTGGAACTCTATAAAAACAAATGTAATGGGAGCGATCAACACTGTAAAATCGGTGATCTCTACTGGATGGAATGGGATAAAATCGGTGTTCAGCACAGTAATAGGCAGCATTGTAAATGGAGTAAAGAATAAGTTTAACCAGATCAAAAATACCGTAAGCAGCATATGCAATGCGGTGAAATCTGTTGCTGGGAAAGCATGGAATGGAGTAAAAAGTAATATCATTACCCCGGTAACCAATGTTGTTTCCAATGTAAAAAACAAGTTCAACAGCCTGAAAAGTGGTGTTATCAGCTCATTTAATCATATAAAATCCAAGGCAATAAGCATTTTCAACGGCGTAAAATCAGCCATCACGAACCCTGTAAATGCAGCAAAGAACAAGGTGAGCGATATTATAGGAAAAATAAAAGGGTTCTTTACCAAATTGAAGCTGAAGATCCCAGTGCCATCTCTTCCAAAGCTGCCGCATTTTTCTTTAAAGACTGGGTCTAAAACAATTCTGGGAAAAAAGATAACATATCCTACAGGAATTAAAGTAGATTGGCACGCTTTGGGTGGCATCTTTACCAAGCCGACGCTTTTGCAAGGTGCAAACGGAAGCCTACATGGAGTTGGAGAAGCAGGGGCGGAGGCGATCACACCGATCGGCGTATTAAAAGGATTTATCGAGGAATCAATGTTGAGTGTTATCAAAGGACAAATGCCACAAAAGATCGACTATGACCGGCTGGCTCATGCATGCAGCCAGCAAAAAATTGTATTGAAGTACAATACAAGAGAAGTAGCAAGAAGCAGATAGGAGGACACGATGGAACTATATTATAAAAATAATAGAAATGAAATTGTGAATCTTTCTAAATGGCCGATCATGCTGCAAAATCCAGAGACATTGCTAGAATACAAATGGGAATATGGAACAAAGAACAATCGGATCAGTTATTTTAAAAAAGCGATCATGGAGATGTCTCTGGACATCTCCATTTTTGCGGATAGTGAGGAAGAATTTAACGATACCGTTGACCATTTATTTGAAAAAACCGAGATCGATGTATTGCAGGAAGAACCGGGAGAAATCCACATCGGAGAACAATACATGAAATGCTATGTGCTGGAAAATGAGATGGGAGATTATGACCCGGACTGTTCTGCTACAGACATTACGCTGAAGATCGTAACTGACAACGCCTGGTGGTATAGTGAAAAGAAATTTGAATTTCGACCGACAAAAGCCACGGATGTGTGGCTGGACTATCCGCATGAAATCCCATATGACTATCTCTCAAATTTAGTGAGTGAGAATATCAACAATGAGGCATTTTCCGCTTGCGATTTCCGGATCATTGTATATGGTCCCTGCGTGGACCCAACGATCTATATTGCGAATCATAAATATAATGTAAACACCACACTGGCAGATGGGGACTACATTGTGATTGATTCAGCGATGCGGACGATCAGAAAAGTAGAAAACAATGGAGAGGAAACAAATATCTACGATGATAGAAACAGGGATTCTTATATTTTTGAGCGAATCCCGGCCGGGATCGTTCCCGTTTCCGCCGATGGAAGTTTTGGATTTGATCTGTATATATTAGAAGAAAGGAGCAAGCCACGCCATGGATCTAAACTATTGTGATGCAAATGGAAAGGATATAGGCGTACTGTTCGGCTATCAATTAGATCTGGCCTTTGGACGAGATGAAAACAATTTTGAATTATCATTGCCATTAAAAAAGCACTGCCTAAAAGAACACTGGCGGGTCTACTTTGAAAATGAAGAATACGGCGGAGTCATTGACAAGATCGAGGTGAGCAGTGATGAAGATGATAAGGAAGTGATCTATAAAGGCAGGACATGGCACGGTATCCTGGAAGGGAAGCGGATAGAAGCAGATGCAGGACAAAGCCAGGTGATGGTATACGGGGACGCAAACACCGTATTAAAAGACCTGATCGGGAGAATGGGGCTAAACAATTTCTTTGAAGCATCCGAGGAAGCATCCGGGATAGAAATCGTTGCTTATTCCTTTACGAAAAATACTCCTGCGGCTTACACTGCGATCAATTCCATGCTTTTAGAAAATGATGCAAAATTAAAAATGAAATATATCCGTGGCAAAGTGAAAATATGGGCGGAACCGAACAATGATTACAGCCAGGATGAGGATCTGACAGATGATATTTTAGATTTCTCGATGGAGAAAGATTACAGGCCAGTGAACCATATCATATGCATTGCGCAAGGGGAGGAAGAATATAGCGATCGTTATGAAATCCATCTATTTGCAGACGAAAACGGCGGCGTACAACCGTATGCCACCACGGACAATCCGGTAAAAGATGCGGATTATATCCTTGGTAAGAAGAACCAAGTGATGCACGGGATTGATGAGATCGTGGATATAGTTGATACTGCAAGCGTAACGGCCGTGGAAAACTATGTGCTGCTCACATCACAACCGCTAGATTGGGGAAAACATTACGATGCTTACTACAAACATCAATTTGAAGAGGATGGCACAGATAAATTTGCGGAAGTTGAAGCGGAAGAACGCGAAATTTATACCGTTCTGACTTCCCAACCATCAGACTGGGGAAGTAATTATTCTAATTACTATGCTTCAGACAATGGAGATTATAAAGCAGTAGACGGGATTGAAAATGAATGGTATGAAAGATTAGGCAAAAAACCGTCTGACTGGAATAGTAACTATGGGGATTACTATTATTACTATTCTGATGGAATAACAAGTGAATATAAAACAGTGGATGGTATACAGAAAGAAGCGTATAAGGTACAGACCAGACAGCCAACCGATTGGAATGGCAACTATAAAAACTATTACAGGAAAACCACTAGGAAGGAAAGAAAGAAAGATAAGAAGTTAGGAACATATACAAATGTTACGGGGACCGGAAAGAAGAAAAACGGAGTACCAAAATGGAGTGCTAAAAAGTATTATACAAAGATCTCTTACACGGTAGCACCCGCCTGGAAATCCTGGCATTTGCGAAAAGTAACCTCTGTCAATGCTCCGGCATGGAGAAGTGGTACATATTATACACAGCAGAATGTCATCATTAAACCAACATGGCAGTCTGGAACTTATTACAAGAAAGAACTGGATCACTATGCCGCCATTGTCGAAAGCGGCTTGGAAAAACTAGAGGAAGCGTATCATTGCGATTCGATCTCTGTAGATTTCCACCCGGACGACAACATAGAATATGACATAAATGACATCATTGGCGCAACGGAGCACATAACAGGATTATCCGTATGGCAACCGATCACAAAGAAGATTGTAAAAATCACCGAGGAAACTCAAAGTATAGAATATGAAGTAGGAGGGAAATCATGAGTCTTGAATTAGTTACTGGGAAAAGAGGGGAAGCGCATGTAAAATCTGAAGATATAGGGGCTTTTAATGCCGGCATTGTCTCTGCTGGGCAATATGTGTTGAGCACAGGGAGTAAATTCAACTATGAAATCGTTACAAATAATTCTATTTGGATTTATGATGGCGAAGCAATCGATCAGGGAAGACATATGCGGATCAAGCCGAATGATTATGAGATAGTTACGATCGAAAATGGTACGCAAAGTCAAAAAAGAAATGACCTGATTGTACTCCGATATTCAAAGGATACTGAAACAGGTATTGAAAGTGCAGAAATCAAAGTGATCAAAGGAACGTCAGGAAGTGTGCCGACAGATCCGCCATATATAACTGGAAACATTTTAACTGGGGACACTACGGATGATTTCCCTTTGTATAGAGTGTATCTCGATGGATTAAACATTGAATCCGTTGAACCGTTATTTCATGTACTGTGCAGTATGGAAGAATTAAAAAACAATGTTAGTGAACTAAATTCGGCTTTAGATAGTACGGCCTCATCTTTAAATACCAGGTTTGAATGTGGAAAGGTTGTAATACAAGGAAAAAGTGGAGAATGGTCGTTTGTACATGTAGCTTATTCACATCCTCATAATAATAATCCGGTTGTCGTTGCTTCTCATGCGTCTGCAAATGTAGCACAGTGTGCCTGTTCTATTCGGCTTCACAATGAATCGGGTTTTGATATAGGTGTATATAATACGACAGCACAAACAACATTTAATTGGCTCGCAATAGAGCCATAAAATAGGAATTTAGTTAAGGGCCGACAGGTCTTTTTTTTGGTTGCAATATCGCAACAGGAGGTATATATGGAAATACGAGCAGGACCGGAGAGGTCCTTTTTTAATTCATAAAAATATAAGAAAGGGCGGTAGAATATGTGCTAAATTTTATTATTCGTTACTGGATAGAGTTTCTATTTGGAACGGTGACAACATGTATCTGTTTTGCGTGTAAGACGTTGTATCAGAGATCGAAATTTCAGGAGGAAGAGCAGAGAAGGGTAAAAGAAGGTATCTTAGCAATTCTCCATGATAGACTTTATCAGGCATGTACATTTTACATATCAAAAAGATACATAGATGTGGACAGTCTCAAAAATGTTGAGTATATCTACAATGCGTATCATGACCTTGGAGGGAATGGGACTGGAACAGAACTGTATAACAGAGTTAAAGCATTACCAATTAAAGAAGATTAGGAGGAAGGAAAAATGAGAGATTGGAAAAGATGGGCGAAAGCAGCAGGAGTAAGGGCAGTAAAGACAATGGCGCAGACGGCAGCTGCCATGCTGCCAGCGGCGGCAATGATTACAGAGGTAGATTGGAAAGCAGTAGTTGGAACAGCGGCATTGGCTGGTGTTGCTTCTATACTAACATCATTTAAAGGGCTGCCAGAAGTAGAGGGTGAGTAATCGCCCTCTTTTATAAGAAAGGAGCAAAAATGGCAAAGAAAAAAATTGTAATGCTAGACCCAGGACACGGGGGCAAAGATAGTGGCGCAGTCGGATACGGACGGCATGAGGCTGATGATGTACTCAAACTAGCAAAAAAAGTTAAATCAAGATTAACGCCATACTGTATTGTGAAAATGACAAGGACGACTGACCGTTACGATTCTCCGAGCGAAAAAGCAAGGAAAGGAAATACTGCAGGGGCAGATTTTTTCCTGTCTATGCACAGAAATTCAGCTGGGAAGGATGCGAAAGGGTATGAATCGCTCGTATACAAAAAAAGCGGAGCCGGATATACGGCAGGAAAATATATGAGTGATGAAATGAAGAGAATTGGGTTTAAAAATAGGGGAGTAAAAGAACGAAAAGATCTTGCGGTACTTCACGGTACAAGCATGCCTGCGCTTCTTACGGAAAATGGATTTATTACGAATAAATCAGATAATGAGTTGTTTTCAAAGAGGGTTAATTTGATCTCTGATGCACACGCATGCGCAGTTCTAAAGGCGCTAGGTATTATCAAGGGTACAGGTTCTAAGAACGCTTCAGGAGCTTATTACAAGACAGTGACAGTGAAGAAGAAAGCACACGTAAGGACAGAACGCAAGCAGGCATCAAAGAGTATAGCAATATTAAAACCTGGCGATAAGATTAAGGTCTATTATATCCTAAAAAACTCAGCAGGGAATCTATGGGGAAGTGTTATTTACAAGGGAGCAGTCAGATATATTTGTATGAATAAAGTTTGATATTGCAATACCATTTACAAGTTTAGGCCGAGAGAGATCCCGGTCTTTTTTTGCGCCCAAAGTAGTGTACATAATATTTACTTCAAGTGAAATATTAAAGTATGGAGGGAACAACTATGTGTGGACGTTATTTTATAACAGAAGAAACTATACGAAAGGCAGAACAGCTAGTAAAAACCATTGATCTCAGTTTAGCAGGTAAAAAAGAAATCTTTCCATCACAAAAGGCACCAATTATCATGAGACGCACAGAAGAGTATGCCGCAGAACTTTGTAACTGGGGATTTCCACGGTTTAATAAAAAAGGGTTAATAATTAATGCCCGTTCAGAAACAGCATTAGAACTCAGAATGTTTAGAAAGAGTCTGACCGAACGCAGATGTCTAATCCCAGCAACCGGATTTTATGAATGGGACAGGGAGAAAAATAAAATTGCTTTTTATAAAGAGTCATCTCCGGTTATATTTATGGCTGGATTTTATAGGCCGGATGAAGACGGCAGCAGATTTGTCATATTGACAACCAAAGCAAACCGATCGGTCAGGGGGATACATGAACGGATGCCCATGATAATTGAAGAAAGACACATCGAGAATTGGTTCGGTAATGAGGAGTGTGTGAAACTTTTTCTGTAAAATAGAACTTAGAAGGTTCTTCTATGATAAA
>OAWA01000902.1_pt1 | contig 16939 bp, 17 predicted proteins | sample 1516971 | NCBI WGS metagenome assembly OAWA01 (sample SAMEA2580097, study PRJEB22360) | human gut metagenome | biome: human gut; feature: human-associated habitat; material: faeces | place: Denmark | collected 2008/2010
AAAAGTCGCTTTTGGCGGCTTTTTTTGTTCTGTCAGTAATTTTGTTCTCTATTTTTTTGCTGACAAGTTTGTCAGTATTTTTAGGGAAGAAAACAGGAATTTCTGTAAGTTTTTGATATAATAGGGGCATGAAAATTGATAATTATAAGCCTGATTATTTAGTGGAAGCTGTCTATCAACTAGACCCTAAACGTCTGCAAGCCTTGAATGTTCGTGCCGTAATGGTGGATTTGGACAATACTTTAATTGCCTGGGATAATCCTGACGGAACTCCAGAGCTTTTGGCTTGGCTTTTGGATATGCGAGAAAATGGTTTAAAAGTGGTGGTTGTATCAAATAATAAACAAGCAAGAGTTGCTCGTGCTGTGGAGAAGTTTGGTGTTCAATATATTTGGCGGGCAATGAAACCTTTTGCTTGGGGAATAAAAAAAGCATTGAGATTGCTTGATGAGCGTCCTGAAAATGTGATTATGGTTGGTGATCAATTGATGACGGATATTAGAGCTGCTCATCGTGCCGGCGTCAGAAGTATTTTGGTCAAACCTTTAGTTGCATCAGACTCTTGGAGTACACAAGTGAATCGTTGGCGTGAACGACGCGTTTGGAAAAAATTGATTGCTCGAGATGGTGAACCTGTGTGGAAAACAAGTTTATAAAAATAGATTTCAAAAAAGAATTTTACCTGTGGAAAAATAAATTCACAAGTAAAATTCTTTTTTTATCTTATTTTACGGATAAAAACAGAAAGTTTTCCACAGAATTGTGAAGTCTTTCCACAAATATGTGGAAAACTGTGTAAAAGTTTGTGGAAAAGATAAAAAACCTATCGTTAAGACAGGTTTTTTATTTATTTATTGTAGTAGCCACGTTCTTGATACCATAAATCAGGTTGCCAAGCCCATTCGTGACCATTTTTTTCTAGTAAGTCAAATGCAGCCTTAGGTCCCATTGTGCGAGCCGCATAAGTTGGAAGCTCAGAAGTTTCTTTATCCCAAGCTTCTCGAATAACATCAATAAGTTCCCAGGCGCGAGCCGCTTCTTCCCAATGTGAGAAATTTGTTCCATCTCCATTAAGGACATCTAGGAAAAGTTTTTCATATGCTTCAGGAGAATTTCCAAGAAATTCACTATCGTGTCGGAAATTTAACCGCAAAGGCTCTAAATGGAAGCCTTGACCAGCCGCTTTTCCATTTACTGAAAGTGAAAACCCTTCAGTTGGTTGAATATAAATGGTCAAAACATTTTGAACGGATTGGTCATCGCAATTTTCTGCAAAGAGATTGTCTTTATCTTTTTTGAAAACGATATTAATACGAGTTCCTTTTTCAGTCATACGTTTTCCTGAGCGAACATAGAAAGGGACGCCTGACCAACGCTCATTATCAATGACAAATTTTCCAGCAGCGAAAGTTTCAGTTCGACTGTCTGTTGCAACAGAATCTTCTTCGCGATAGCCTAGGTAATCTTCACCGTCAAAACGTCCTGCGATATATTGACCACGAACGAAGTTTTCTAAAGCTTCCTCAGAAGAATATTGGCGGATTGCATTAAGGGCTTTAACTTTTTCTTTTACAATATAAGATTCATCAAATTTTTCAGGTTTTTCCATGGCAATGAGGCTGAGTACTTGTAAGACATGGTTTTGAATCATATCTTTTAAAGCACCAGAAGTTTCGTAGTAACCGCCACGGTCTTCAACACCGATAAATTCGGCAAAAGTAATCTGAACGTTATCAATGTGTTGATTATTCCAAAGCGATTCAAAGATTGGATTGGCAAAACGAACGGCAGAAACGGCCTGGATCATTTCTTTTCCAAGGTAGTGGTCGATTCGGAAAATTTGTTCTTCACTAAATACTTTTGCGAGGCTGTCATTAAGTGATTTTGCCGTATCGTAGCTTGTTCCAAATGGTTTTTCAATGACGATTCTCTCAAAACCCTCACCTGTCAAAATATTTTCTGATTTAAGGTGTTCAGCGATAGTGCCAAAAAATTGAGGAGCCATTGCTAAAAAGAAGACTTGATTGCCCGCAGTTTTATACTGTTTACGCAATTTTTCACCCAAATCTTTTAAGTTAACGTAATGTGAGCTGTCGCTAACATCGTGACTTTGATAATAAAAATGGCTGGCGAAATTTTCGGCTTCCGTTTTTGAGTTCATTAAATCTTTGATAGACTCTAAAACAACTTCACGATAATATTCGTTTGTCCATGGACGGCGAGCGGTACCAATGACTGCAAAATTGTCAGCTAGCTCACCTTTTTTGAAAAGGTGAAAGAGTGAAGGGTAGAGCTTTCTTTTAGCGAGGTCACCAGTTGCTCCGAAGATGGTGAAAAGTGCTTGTTTTTGTTCGGTCATATTTTTTCCTTTTTTAAAAAACAATAATTAATTTACTGACAGACTGATTTAGAATTTCTGTCAGTAAAATTTAACCATTTGTATTAGTTTCATTGACGTAATCATGAGCGTACTGTTCAATATCGGCTTTGAGTTCAGCTTTCATTTCTTGAAATTCGGACTCGCTATAATCGCGCTCGGCTATTTTAGCATTATAAAAGGGAATTGCTAGCTCTTGACGAAGTCGTGTCTCAAGTTCTTGTCTATTCATTTTAACCTCCAATAAGTTGCCTCAAAAACTCTTGTGAAGCATTAATCTTATAAGAATTATATCATAAATTGGGGTTGTAAAAAATAGAATAGGATTTAAATGTTCTTGATAAAGTATCTTAATCAAAGGAACAAGCAGCTTTAAAAAGTTTTTGGTAGAATAGGGTTATTAGATTGGAGAAACACATGTCTTTATTAGTATTTACTCTGTTGATGTTACTTCTTGGTTTCGTCGCAGGGGTATTTGGCTCAATTTTGGGTCTTGGGGGTGGAATTATTATCACGCCTATTATTACGACATTTTTTGGTGTTGATATTAAATATGCCATTGGGGCAAGTATTGTTGCCGTTATTGCAACAAGTTCTGGTGCGGCCATTTCTTATTTGAAAGATGATATGATTAATGTTCGTACCGCTATGTTTTTGGAAATATTTACCACAATTGGTGGGTTAGCTGGTGCAATTTTAGCAGGGTTTTTTGATGCTACAATTTTAAATATTTTATTTGGTTGTCTTTTGATTTTCCAAGGCTACAATATGTGGCGGAAAATGCATAAAGGTGAGGAAGTTGTTCAAAAGGTTGAGTCAGATAAGATAGCTGAGAAGTTAAAATTAAACTCAAGCTATTACGATAAACAACTTGGCAAAGAAATTCCTTATCAAGTAGAAAAGGTTCCAGGTGGTGCTGCTGTAATGCTTGGTGCTGGTGTTGCGTCAGGTCTTTTGGGAATTGGTTCTGGGGTCTTTAAGGTCATGGCAATGGATTCAATGATGAAAATGCCTTTAAAAGCTTCAACAGCGACTTCAAATTTGATGATTGGGGTAACAGCAGCGGCTTCTGCAACGGTTTATTTTTTCAATGGCTATGTTAATCCAAGTTTAGCAGGTCCTCTTGCTATTGGGATTGTTGCCGGTGCAGCTTTGGGCTCAAAAATTATGCCTAAGTTACCAGCAAAAACAATTAGATTGATTTTCATTCCAGTTATTTTAATTATGGCATTGCAAATGTTGCTTAAAGGATTGGGGGTATCGCTCTAATGGTAAATAAAGAATTAACAAAAGAAGAGTTACTCAAAATAGAGCGAAATATCGGAAAAATTCTTAGGATTGGTGTATTTGTTAGTACTACAGTCATTATTATTGGAATTTTGATGTTTCTCCTAAGCGGCCATTCTGGTTATGCTGAAGGGGTTTGGCCAGATAAATTTAATGAAATTTTAAGTGGTTTAGTTGAATTTAAAGCATTGGCTTGGTTGATGACTGGATTATTCCTCTTAATTTTGACTCCTGTTTTGCGAGTGGTTGCTTCAATTGTGGCTTTTGCAAAAGAAGGAGATAAACTCTATGTGGCAATTACAACTTTGGTTTTGATTATATTAATTGTTGCAATGTTTGTAGGGCACGGAGGTGCTTAAATAGGGCGTCATAGCGGATTTTCAACTTGCATTTTTTCTATTAAACTGATATTATAGAAAAGTGTTATGACCCGCCGGGGAAGTGCCTTTGTAGTAGTCGCTTTAGCGACTTACGTAAAAGGACAAGGTTATGATCCGTAGGGGAAGTGGTGGAATGGCAGACACGCATGCTTCAGGTGCATGTGCGAGAAATCGCGTGAGGGTTCAAATCCCTTCTTCCCCATGATTAAGTGGACGGTTGGCTGGAAGCTGGCCGTTTTTTGCTCTTTTGAGCTTTTTGAGAGATGGAGAAATATGACTAGATTAACAAGAGAAGAATTAGAGAAAATCATTGATGAAAATCCTTTACGCTCTTTATCAAGCATTGGCGAAGAAACAGGAAATTCACGAGTGGCTATTGAAAAATGGTTGAAAACTTATCAATTGGATGAATATCGTAACCGAAAAATCAAACGGTTGCGGGGGGATAAAGCCCGTAAACGTCGTGATTACCAAAATTAGACGAAACAGATTTTATAAATCTGCTAAATAAAGGAGAAGAAATGGCAAAAATAGCATTTATTGGTACGGGTGTGATGGGAGCCGCAATGGCTGGTCATCTTATGGACGCTGGTCATGATTTAATTGTTTATAATCGGACAAAATCAAAAACGGACGGTCTTGTGGCACGTGGTGCAACTTATGCTGAAAATCCACAAAAGGCTGCGGCTCAAGCTGAGTTTGTGATTACAATTGTTGGTTATCCTAAGGACGTCCGCGAAGTTTATTTTGGTGCAGAAGGAATTTTCAAAAATGATTGTTCAGGAAAAGTTCTTATTGATATGACGACGACTGAGCCAACTTTAGCACAAGAAATTTATCAAGAAGCCAAAAAAGTTGGAGCATTCGCACTTGATGCCCCTGTTTCTGGAGGAGATTTGGGTGCAAAAAATGCAACACTAACCATTATGGTTGGTGGTGATTCAGAAACTTATGAGAAAGCTTTGCCTTTATTTGAAAAAATGGGAAAAACTATTACTCATCAAGGGGCGGCTGGAAGTGGACAACACACTAAAATGGCTAACCAAATTTGTATTGCGGGTACAATGACTGGAATGACAGAGCTTTTAGCTTATGCCCAAAAGGCTGGTTTGGATTTGGATAAAGTTTTAAATACTGTTGGGGGAGGTTCTGGTGCCACTTGGTCTTTGGCTAATTACGGCCCTCGGATTCTCCGTGAAGATTATAGTGCAGGATTTTTTGTTAAGCATTTCATCAAAGACTTAGGGATTGCACTTTCTGAGGCAGAAAAAATGAATCTTGAGCTTCCTGCAACTAAAGGGGCAAAAGAACTCTATGAGCAATTAGCTGATAAAGGCTTTGAAAATGATGGGACTCAAGCCTTGATTAAACTTTGGTGGCCAAATGGACATCGTCCAGAATAAGAGAAATAGCGCAAAACAGCCTGAACATTTCAGGTTGTTTTTATAGATAAAAAAGTTGAAGTGATTGAAAAACTAAATATATTTTATAGATTTCATCCTAATTTATAAAGCAAAGTATCGTCACTTTACCAAATATGTTATAATTATTTTATAAAGTCTAAGAGTTTTAATGAAAGAAATAATTAGTAATTAATGAAATTTTAAGGAGGGCTTGAGATGCACTATGATGACTTAGTGGATTTGCTTGTTGAAAAAATAAAAAGTCTTGATTATGTTAAAGATTTTCAACAAGCTGAAACAGCACTAATGGCTAATCAAGAACTTTTTAAAGCTCAAGAAGAAATGAAAGCTCTACAAAAAGAGGCTGTTTTATATCAAAAAATTGATAAAATACAGGCTTACAAAAAGACTTCACAGTCGGCTCAAGTCATTGAAAAACGGATTAAGCATCATCCTTTGGTAGAAGATTATGCTACAAAATTAGAGGATGTCAATGATTTAGTTCAATATATCACTGGTGAATTAGAAGAGAAAGTAAATCTTTTGTTGGAAACTGGTGAATAAAAAGTACTGACAAGAAATTCTGGCATAGGATAGGCCATGTAAGCTTGCTTATGGAGATGCTAGAATTTTTGTCAGTAAAAATATAATAAAAAAATACTGACAGAATTTCTGTTTTAGGACATTTAGTGTTAAGTTTGCTTACGGATATGCTAAGAATTTCGTCAGTAAAATTTAGATGGGATAGGAAGAAAAAATGGCTGAAAAAATTTCACCAGGAATGCAACAATATTTAGACATCAAACAAGATTATCCCGATGCTTTCTTGCTCTTTCGGATGGGTGATTTTTATGAGCTTTTCTATGATGATGCAGTGAATGCTGCCCAAATATTAGAATTAACCCTGACTTCAAGAAATAAAAATTCAGAAAATCCAATTCCAATGGCTGGTGTTCCCCACCATGCAGCAGCTGAATACATTGATAAATTGGTTGATTTAGGCTACAAAGTGGCTGTTGCTGAACAAATGGAAGACCCCAAAAAAGCGGTCGGAATTGTTAAACGGGCAGTAACACAGGTGATTACCCCAGGGACAACGATTGACGCTGCAAATTCGGTTGATAATAATTTCTTGGTGGCAATTGACTCCAAAGATAAACATTATGCTCTTTCCTATATGGACTTATCAACTGGGGAATTCAAGGTGACAGAGCTCAGCGAATTTTCAGCGGTAGTAGGAGAAATTGCTTCACTCAAGGCGCGGGAAATTGTAGCTGGTTTTACTTTAGATGAAAGTCAATTAAAAGTTTTTGAAAGACAAATGAATCTTTTGATTTCAGAACAAATTGAAATTCCTGAAAATTTACTGATAGATTTGTCAGGATTGACCGCCCTAGAAAATCAAGTCGCTTCAAAATTGTTGGCTTATGTTAAAGAAACACAAATGCGTGATTTGAGTCACTTACAAGAAGTTGAACATTATGAAATTAAAGACTTTTTGCAAATGGACTTTGCGACAAAATCATCTTTAGAGCTGACGGCAAATAAAAGAGAAAATAAAAAACATGGCACACTTTATTGGTTGCTTGATGAGACGAAAACAGCGATGGGAACCAGAATGTTACGGTCGTGGATTGACCGTCCTTTGGTTTCAAATTCAGCCATTCAAAAACGAATGGAAATTGTTCAAATTTTCTTAGACCATTTCTTTGAGCGTTCCGATTTGATAGAAGCCTTAAAAGGGGTCTATGATTTAGAACGTCTGGCTTCACGTGTTTCTTTTGGTAAGGCTGTTCCAGTTGATTTTTTGCAGCTGGCTAATTCTTTATCAAATGTTCCTGCTATCAAAAATATTTTGGGAATGCTTAATGAAGCTCCATTAGAAGAGTTAAAAAGCCAATTAGACGAAATTCCAGAATTATCTGGTTTAATTAATTCAGCTATTAGTGAGAATGCCTCAAGAACGATTACTGAAGGGGGCATTATTAAAAAAGGCTACAATGCTCAATTAGATAAATATCGGGAGGCGCTTGAAAATGGGACTTCTTGGATTGCTAAATTGGAAGCAGATGAAAAAGCCAAGACAGGAATTTCCACACTGCGAATTGATTATAATCGTAAGGATGGTTATTATTTTCATATTACCCAAAGTCAGCTGAATAGTGTTCCTGAACATTTTTATCGTAAGGCAACTTTGAAAAATTCTGAGCGTTTTGGTTCTCAGGAATTAACTGAAATTGAAGAAATTATGTTGGAAGCGCGTGAAAAATCATCATCTCTAGAATATGATTTATTCATGGGCCTTCGGGCTGAAACGGAGCAATATATTGGCAGACTACAAGCTCTAGCCAAAACAATTGCTGAAATTGATTGTTTACAAAGTCTATCTGTCGTTGCCGAAAAACAAGGATATATACGTCCGACGCTTACAGACGGTTCAAGAATTGTTGAAATTAAAGGCGGTCGTCATGCGGTCGTTGAAGCGGTCATGGGTGCTCAAGAATATGTGCCAAATGATATTGAACTGCCTGAACAAACAGATATTCAACTCATCACAGGACCGAATATGTCAGGTAAATCAACCTACATGCGTCAATTTGCTTTGACGGTGATTATGGCTCAAATTGGATCTTTTGTTCCAGCAGAAACAGCCAATTTACCAATTTTTGATGCCATCTTTACAAGGATTGGTGCCAGTGATAACTTGATTTCAGGGGAATCGACCTTTATGGTTGAAATGTCTGAGGCCAATCATGCCATTCAAAAGGCAAGCAGTCGCAGCCTGATTATTTTTGATGAATTAGGGCGAGGAACGGCAACTTATGATGGGATGGCTCTAGCTCAAGCAATTATTGAATATGTTCATGACCATATTGGGGCAAAAACCTTGTTTGCTACGCATTATCATGAATTGACAGACTTAGATGAAGCGCTCGACCATCTTGATAATGTTCATGTTGCTACTTTGGAACAAAATGGGAATGTGACTTTTTTGCATAAAATAACAGAGGGGCCAGCTGATAAATCCTATGGGATTCATGTGGCGAAAATTGCAGGTTTACCACAGCCTTTGTTAGAGCGAGCAGATTTGATTTTGCAGAAGTTAGAAAATAAACCTTTGCCTGCTAAAAAAGTTGCTGATGAACAAGAACAACTTAGTTTATTTGATTTTGCTGAAAATTCTTCAGAAATTATTGAAAAGATAAAAAGGCAAAATGTTGATAATATGACTGCAAGAGAGGCTTTGAATTTCTTATGGGAACTTAAAGATTCACTTTGAACTTGGTAGCGAGGCTTATTCTGTAAATAAGCTAAGAAAAAAGGCTATAATTACTTAAAAAGAGATTCATTGAAAGATGAATTGAGTAGAAGCTAACATAAAAAGGAGCTAAACATGGAAAATGAAAAAGAACTTAAAGGGCAAGAAATTCCTGAGACTCAAGTGGAGCCAACTGAAGAATTAAATTCTGAGAATATTGCTTCTCAAGAAGAAACAACTAAGAGTGATATTAGTGAATGGGATGCCTCTGAGCCTGTACTTGATGAGCCAGTAGTTGCCAAGGCTGAAGTTTCAGAAGGTTTTGTAAGTGAACCAGTGATTGCAGAACCAGTAATTGCTGCTAGTGAACCACTTGATTCAAAAGTCGAAGAGAAAACGAGCGAACAATCAGCTTATGCAGATATTCCTCAGAATCGCTCACTAGAAAATCAAGATGAAATTAAAACTAAATGGAACTGGGGAGCTTTCTCTTTTCCAATGTGGTTTGGGATTGCCAACCGTGCTTATTTGGGACTCTTGATTTTGATTGGATTAATCCCATGGATAGGTTGGATTTTTGGGATTGTATGGATGATTGTTTTTGGTTTTAATGGCGAAAAATGGGCACTTGAAAATCGAGATAATAAATATCGTGATGAGGAAGAGTTCCGTAAGGTCATGGACGGTTGGAATCGAGCGGGTTTCGTTGCATTCATTATTGGAATTGTATTATTTGTGATTGCAATTTTGATTCTTATTTTCGTATTAGTCTTTGCTTTTAACAGCTATAATAATTTTGATAATGGTTACCACGATTTTGGAAACTACTAATTAATGTAAAAATGATAGACAATTTTCATCTTGTCTATCATTTTTTGTCAGTAAAAAATGAAAAGCGAGCCCTTGCTTTTTGTGTTATAATTAGAATTAATTTTAAAAAACAAGAGAGCGAGATTATTGTGGGAAAAATTATTGAACTAAATGAAGCGCTCGCCAATCAAATTGCTGCTGGAGAGGTGGTTGAGCGGCCTGCTAGTGTTGTCAAAGAATTAGTCGAAAACTCAATTGATGCTGGAAGCAGTAAAATTATTATCAATGTTGAAGAAGCTGGTTTGCGATTAATTGAAGTTATTGATAATGGTTTGGGTTTGGAAAAAGAAGATGTGGCTTTGGCTTTACGTCGTCATGCAACAAGTAAAATCAAGGATTCGACAGATTTGTTTCGGATTAGAACACTCGGTTTTCGGGGGGAGGCTCTGCCATCAATCGCTTCTGTCAGCCAGATGACCATTGAAACAAGTACGGCTGAGGAAGAATCAGGAACAAAACTAATTGCTAAAGGTGGAAATATCGAAACTTTAGAACCACTTGCTAAGCGAGTGGGGACGAAAATTTCTGTTGCTAATCTTTTTTATAATACACCAGCAAGACTCAAGTATATCAAGTCCTTGCAGGCTGAACTTTCTCATATCACAGACATCATCAACCGATTGAGTCTGGCTCATCCAGAGATTTCCTTTACTTTAGTTAATGAGGGTAAAGAATTTTTGAAAACGGCTGGAAATGGTGATTTACGTCAGGTTATTGCTGCAATTTATGGCATAGGGACAGCGAAAAAAATGCGTCAAATCAAGGGCTCAGATTTAGATTTTGAACTAACAGGTTATGTCAGCTTACCAGAGCTGACAAGGGCTAATCGTAATTATATTACGATTTTAATAAATGGTCGATTTATCAAAAACTTTTTATTGAATCGGGCAATTTTAGAAGGGTATGGCAATCGATTGATGGTGGGACGGTTTCCTTTTGCTATTTTATCGATTAAAATTGACCCAACACTTGCTGATGTTAATGTTCATCCGACAAAACAAGAGGTGCGTTTGTCTAAAGAGCGTGAATTGATGGCTTTAATTTCTAAAGCAATTGATGAGGCTTTATCAGAAGGTGTTTTGATTCCAGAAGCTTTGGAAAATTTGCAAGGAAGAGCTAAAGAAAAGGAGACTCTTTCTGTTCAAACGGAACTTCCTTTGCAAAATAATCCTTTATATTATGATAATGTTCGCCAAGATTTTTATGTCAGAGAAGAGTCAACTTTTAAAATCAATAAAAATCAGGCTTCAAATGATTCGTCTGAACAAACTTTTGATAATTTTACAGAAAATCAACTTAATACAGATGTTGTCAGTGAAAAAATGACTGACAGAACTGTTGAAAGTACAACTGAAATTACTGACAACAGTCTAGAAAATACTGTCAGCAACTTTGGAATTGATTTTGATAATGAAGCCAAGATAAGTCAGTCATCAACTTTTCCGCAGCTTGAATACTTGGCACAATTGCATGCGACTTATTTACTTTGTCAGTCCAAAGAAGGACTTTATTTGGTTGACCAACATGCGGCTCAAGAGCGAATTAAATATGAGTATTGGAAAGATAAAATTGGTGAGGTCAGCATGGAGCAACAAATTTTACTTGCACCATATTTGTTCACTTTAGCCAAAAATGATTTTATTGTTTTAGCCGAGAAGAAAGAGTTGTTACATGAAGCCGGTGTTTTCTTAGAAGAATACGGAGAAAATCAATTCATTTTAAGAGAACATCCAATCTGGTTAAAAGAAACCGAGATAGAGAAATCAATTAATGAAATGATTGATATTATTCTCTCATCAAAAGAATTTTCACTCAAAAAATATCGTCATGATTTAGCTGCAATGGTTGCTTGTAAAAGTTCAATTAAAGCTAATCATCCCCTTGATGCCGAGTCAGCTAGAGCATTACTTGCGGAATTAGCAACTTGTAAAAATCCTTATAGTTGTGCGCATGGACGGCCAACGATTGTTCATTTTTCAGGGGATGACATTCAAAAAATGTTCCGGAGAATCCAAGAAACGCATCGTTCAAAAGCAGCTTCGTGGAAAGATTTTGAGTAAAAAGTGACTAAACAGATTAATGATGAAGTTGGTCAGTAAAAAAACAGATAAAAACTACTGACAGACTTGAATAAGGGAGTTTGTCAATCAAAAAAATTAGAAAAGTAAAAAATGTTTGAATATCTTAATGGAAAATTAGTAAAAATTTCCCCAACAAATATTGTAATTGATGTAGCAGGAATTGGTTATCTTATCAGTGTAGCTAACCCTTACGCTTGGTCTGCTTTGATGAACACAGAAGTAAAAATTTATGTTCATCAAGTCATTCGTGAAGATGCCCACAGCCTCTATGGTTTTGTTAACGAGGCCGAAAAAGCTTTATTCTTACGTCTGATCAGCGTTTCTGGGATTGGGCCAAAATCAGCGCTGGCCATCATTGCGGCGGCTGATAACGAAGGTTTAATCACTGCTATTGACAATAGTGATATCAAGTATTTAACTAAATTTCCAGGAGTTGGTAAAAAAACAGCCATGCAGATGGTGCTTGATTTGGCTGGGAAATTTGATGCGACAGGAACTGTAGGTATTTCTCTTCTTGATGCTGGACCTGCTGGCAATCTTGCTTTGGAAGAAGCGATTGAAGCGCTGCAAGCTTTGGGTTATAAAGCAACAGAATTGAAGAAAATTGAGAAAAAATTAACTCAAGAAACAGGTCTGACCAGCGAAGAATATATCAAATCAGCCTTAAAACTTATGATGAAATAAAAAAGTTTGAAGAAAGAACTGACAGACATCAAAAATAGTCATTCAAGTCTTTCTGTCAGTAAAATTTACTGACAGCTTCTCATAAGTCATCAAAAATCATCTCTAAAAGGAGAATTACAAGATAAGATGAACGATATATTAAACAAAGAGCCAATGGAAGAAGATTACGGTATTGAAAAATCTCTACGTCCGCAATTTTTTAATCAATATATTGGTCAAGATAAAGTCAAAGAACAATTAGAAATCTTTATTAAAGCAGCAAAAATGCGTGAAGAAGTTTTGGACCACGTATTACTTTTTGGTCCTCCGGGACTTGGTAAGACAACAATGGCATTTGTCATTGCCAATGAGTTGGGAGTTAATATTAAACAAACAGCGGGTCCTGCCATTGAAAAGCCAGGAGATTTAGTTGCGATTTTGAATGAATTGGAACCTGGCGATGTGCTATTTATTGATGAAATTCATCGGATGCCAATGCAAGTTGAAGAAGTTCTTTATAGCGCTATGGAAGATTTCTACATTGATATTATGCTTGGTTCTGGTGATGGTTCACGCTCGGTTCATTTAGATTTGCCGCCATTTACTCTAGTTGGGGCAACAACAAGAGCTGGAATGCTTTCGAATCCATTGCGTGCCCGTTTTGGAATTTCAAGTCATATGGAGTATTATCAAGAGCGTGATTTGGAAGAAATTGTTAAAAGAACAGCTGATATTTTTGAAGTCGAAGTTATTGATAATGCCGCTTTAGAGATTGCTTTACGTAGTCGAGGGACTCCACGGATTGCCAATCGTTTACTTAAACGAGTGCGTGATTTTGCTCAAATAATGGGGGATGGCCGAGTGGATAAAGCAATTACCGATAAGGCCTTGTCTATTCTTGATGTTGATGTCGCTGGTTTGGACTATATTGACCAAAAAATTCTCCGCACAATGATTGAAATGTACCACGGTGGTCCTGTTGGGATTGGAACTTTGGCGGTAAATATTGCCGAAGACCGTGAAACGGTCGAGGATATGTATGAACCTTATTTGATTCAAAAAGGATTTTTGATGAGAACTAAACAGGGACGTAAGGTGACCCAAAGAGCCTATGAACACCTAGGTTATGTTTACAATGAAGAAGATTGACAGTTAGTATCTGTCAGTAAAAAAGTTTGTCAAAGCTTGACGGGCTTTTTTATATTACATAAATTCCTGCCGTTGTAACAATAATGAAAAAAGTATATAATATGACCATAAAGTTACGACTGGAGAGACAAGACAAATGGTTAATCAATACTATGGTTTAAAACTTCAAGAACTCTGTGAAGCTAAAGAAATCACGAAAAATGAAATTATCAAAAAAACAGGAATTCCTAAAAGTAGTCTCTCTCGTTTTTTTAGTGGAGAAGGTTATTTAAATCTTGATCAAATTGATGCTTTGCTTGAATTTCTTCACTTGGAACTTTCTGAATATGATTATTATCTCAATAATTTTAAACATAGTTTTTACGAAGAATTATTTAGTAAAATCGACCAAGCGGCAACGAATAATAATATTGAAGAACTAAAAGACATTGCCTGGCAATGTGAGCAAATTGGCGAACATTTGATTGCTCTTTGTGCCAAAGCACGCTTAGAAAAGTTGCCAGAAAACGAAGTGGTTGAGTTAAGTTCTTTTATTTTAGGAATTGAAATATTTAGTTTTTATGAACTTCTCATTTTGTCAGATACCATTGAGCAATTTTTGTCAGAAATGATAAAAGCAATTATTCAAGATTTGAGCCATCATCATCAAAGGTTAGCCAATCGTACACGTTATCGCAAAATTATTTGTCAAATCGCCTGTCGCGGAGCAGTGACTTGTATCCAAGAAGGTAAAGAAAAGGAAGCGCAAGAATGTCTGGCTCTGGTCAAAGCATATTGTCATGAAAAAGACGCATATTCTAGATTGATTTATCGCTTTACTAAAGGTTATTATTGTATTTTTTATGGTCAAGGCGAAGAACGACTTCTGGGAATTGAAAGCATGAAAAAGGTCATCGAAATTTTTGATTGGGAAGGAAGTATAAATTTAGCAAAAACCTACCAAAAACTCTATGATAAATATGTGAAAAACTATAATTTTCCTCAATGGTTAAGTGATATTCTAGGAAAAGATTCAATTTGAATCTTTTTTTTGTGCTTTCGAAATCGGTGCTACAATAAAGTTAAGGAGACAAAAATAAAAACAAACGAGGAAAAACCAATGGACAAATTCGCAAGCTACTGAGCGCAGCCAAGAAAACAAAGTAAAAAATGAAAGGAAGCTCTCAACATGAGAAAAATATCATCAGCTTGATTCAGAAAAGATAATTTCTTTCTGAATTTGGGCAGAAAGAGGTAAATTATGAAAATGAATTTGAAAAAACAAATCTTTGTCTTATCAACTTTACTTGTTACGACAGGTGCGATAGGGGTAACTTCTGTATCTGCGACTCAAGTCGCCTATGTAAAAACAAGTTCTATTACTTGTTACGTAAATAATGTTTACGTAGGAACAACGAATTATTATGACTATGTGAATGTCCTTCATGGAGGTTCTTATACAACTACCACAAGAATAATTTACTATACAGTGGTAAACCCTATTGGACAAATTATACCTGTAAAACAAGTAACTACTTATTATAACTATTAGTAGAATAGGAGTAAGCTATCGCACTTACTCCTATTCAGTAATTATTCTGGATTGAGAGGTAAATCTAATGAAATACTTCAAATTTGAACTAAAAAAATTTATTCTAAACAAAAGAAACAGATACTTATTAGCTTTGATTTCTTCCTTAATCATAGTTTATAGCGTTTATAATACGATTTCTTTTACTAATATTTTTAAAAATAACATCACTAGCCTTGCTCAAGAGGTACAGACTACTGAAAAAACAGTTCAGGATAATATTGAAACTACTGAAGAAAGCCTAAAAACTACAAAAGTGAAGGCAGAAGATGATAATCTAAATAATACATTGAGTGACTTAAAGCAAAAAGATAACATCTATCAAAAACAAATCGCAGCTATAGGCGTCAATGACATTAATGAATATTATCATTTACAAAAAGAAATTGACCAGTTGTATTTTAAACAAAATGGTAACCAATCATCATCTGGTCAAGATAAATTCCTGAAAGCAGAAATTAAGTATATCAAGACAGTTCAAGAGAGAAAGTTAGATTTTGAAGCAATGCCTACCATGCAATCTCATGCTTTTGGAAATTTTCATCAGCAGTTCATTCCAATTTTAACGAGTAGTCTATTCATTGTCTTATTTACTTCCATGGTTTCAATCCTTGTCGCCACTAGTTATGAATCAAAAGAAAACAGATGTTATCGATTTGCGGGAATTGATTTGCAGAAAAATTTAATTATAAAAGTTTTATCTGGAACTTTAGCGACCTTTGCTTGGATTATTATTTCTAGTATCATTTATTTTCTGGTAATTGGGGTGGTGAATGGTTTTGGAGCATGGAATTATCCCGCCTATCTTGGTGATTCGGATTTGAAAACAGGATTTACTTTGACTAATCTCACAATTCCAAATGGAATTTTGGATTTAGGAAGTATCCTCTATCTGTTTTTTGTCATCTTTTTCTTGGCTTCATTAGGTGCCTTGATTTCTGTTTTTGTAAAACGGAGTATGGTTGTTGTTGGGGTTATAGCTCTATTTGTCATGGGATATTCGATGATAGGAAATGTTTCTTGGATAATTTCAATTAGACGTTTTGTGCCACTTTCTTATCTTGAACCTCTAAAACTTTTTGGAAATCCTAGTGCTCTTTTTGGAAAATATTCTATATTAATCGGGGCTGGCTATCTACTTTCTTTAAGTGTATTATTTTTGCTCATTTCTGTCTTCATTATTAAAAATCAAAAAATAAGGAGAATCTCATGATATTAAAAATAAAAAATTTAAAGCTACCAGATATTGCTCCGCTTAATTTTGAGATTTCTGAAAATGGTTTGTACGGTCTGATTGGACGAAATGGGATTGGGAAAAGTACACTTTTCGGTATTCTTTCAGGAGAAATTGGATTTTCTCAAGGAGAAATAGAAAATGGGCGTGTCGCTTATCTTCCCGATGTAGAATCTTTTGAAGAAAGTTTAAAAATGCATGATTATTTTAAAATTTTAAAAAATAGTGAACAGGATAGAGCAAGAGAGTTAAGTCTTACTTTTGGTGCAGATAAATTTGCGAAAAAGAGAATTGGCCAATTTTCTTTAGGAATGAAAGAGCTTTTTGCGACAATTTTATCATTTTCTATCGACTGCGATATTTTAATCATTGATGAACTTTTCAGCGGACTTGATGTTTCAAAAAAAGCCCTAGTTTATGAAGAAGTGAAAAAAATCGCTCAAGAAAAAATTGTTCTATTAACCTCACACAATCTCAAGGAAATTGAACATTTCTGTGACCAAACTTACCTATTGTCCGAAAAAGGACTAACTTTGGTGACAAATTTTGATGAAGCGGCAAAAGAAATTGGTTATATGGATGTATTTTTTTAGTGAAAGGGAACTGATGTGAAAGAATACTACATTATTTGTTTTATATATTTTCTAATAATTGTTTCCGGTTAAG
>OAWA01000929.1_pt1 | contig 16423 bp, 9 predicted proteins | sample 1516971 | NCBI WGS metagenome assembly OAWA01 (sample SAMEA2580097, study PRJEB22360) | human gut metagenome | biome: human gut; feature: human-associated habitat; material: faeces | place: Denmark | collected 2008/2010
TGAAGATTCCCGGGTGAGCTGCTGGGCGCATGCCAGACCGGGGGGGCCGGATCCGACGACCGCCACGGTCTGGTCGGTCAGACGCTGCGGAGGCATGGGCTTGACGATATCCAGACCCCATGCCTGGTCGATGATCGTCTGCTCGTCGAGCTTGATCATCGTCGGCGGCTGGTGGATGCCGAGCACGCACGCCTTCTCGCACAGTGCCGGGCAGATACGTCCGGTCACTTCGGGGAAGTTGTTGGTGGTGGACAGACGATTGTAGGCGTCCTCCCACTTCTCCTGACGAACCAGATCGTTGAACTCGGGGATGATGTTGCCGAGCGGGCATCCGGTCATGCAGAAAGGAGTGCCGCAATCCATGCAGCGGGCGGCCTGTTCGGTGGTCCACGGCTGCAAGCCGGACTCAGCATGGACGTCAAGCCAGTCCTTGATGCGCTCCTCGACGGGGCGTTCCGCCAGTTCGCGACGGGTACGGACCTTCAGGAATCCTCTGGGATCTCCCATGTCAGTGCGCTCCTTCCATCACCTGCTCGTACACCTGTTCCCAGGTGCCGGGCGTGTTGAAATCGATATTGTCTTCCTCGGCCTTCGCCATGGCGGCGGTCATGGCCAGATAGTGTTCCGGCACCACGTGCGTGAACCGGGCGACGGTGTGCTTCCAATCCTTGAGGAGTCCGGCGGCGAATGCGGAACCGGTCTCTTCGGCGTGACGCTTCACCAGATCGTGGACCAGTGCCTGTGCTTCGTCGTCCAGCGGTAGGAACAGCAGCGAGCCGTCCTTCGCCGCGGTCGGATTGACCTGGTTCATGTCCAGATCGAGCACGTACACGTTGCCGCCGGAGAAGCCGGCGCCGAAGTTGCGGCCCATGGAGCCGAGCACCACGACGGTGCCTCCGGTCATGTACTCGCAGCCGTGGTCGCCCACGCCCTCGACCACGAACGTGGCGCCGGAGTTGCGCACGCCGAAACGCTCGCCTGCACGGCCGGCCACGAACAGCTCTCCGGAGGTCGCGCCGAAACCGGTCACGTTGCCCGCGATGACGTTCTCGTGCGGGTCGAAGGTGACGCCGTCCTCGGGGCGTACGATCAGGCGTCCGCCCGACAGGCCCTTGCCGGCGTAGTCATTGACCTCGCCGTAGACGCGGATGGTCTCGCCACGCGGAATGAACGCGCCGATCGACTGGCCGCCGGCACCGTGGAACGTCATGTCGATGGTGCCGTCCGGCAGTCCTTCGGCACCGTAGCGGCGGGTGATCTCGTAGCCGACCATCGTGCCGAGCGTACGGTTGACGTTGCGGATCGGCATCTCGATGCGTACCGGCTCCTTGCGCTCCAGCGCGGGTTCGGCCATCTCGATGAGCTTGTTGTCGAGCGCCTTCTCCAGTTCGTGGTTCTGCTCGATGGTCTGGTGCAGAATCGTTCCGGGAACCGGGCCGGGCTGCATGAGCACGTTGCTCAGGTCGATGCCGTCGGACTTCCAGCGCTTGATCGCCTCGTTCTGGTCCAGGCATTCGACATGGCCGACGGCCTCCTCCAGCGTACGGAACCCGAGCTCGGCTAGCAGTTCGCGCACTTCCTCGGCGATGTACATGAAGAAGTTGATGACCGCTTCCGGCTTGCCCTTGAACCGGGCGCGCAGCTCGGGATCCTGGGTGGCGATGCCCTGCGGGCAGGTGTTCTTCTGGCACGCGCGCATCATGACGCAGCCCTCGACCATAAGCGCCGTGGTGGCGAAGCCGAATTCCTCGGCACCGAGCAGCGCGGCGATGATCACGTCGCGGCCGGTCTTGAGCTCGCCGTCGCACTGAACGACGATGCGGGAGCGCAGACCGTTCAGAATCAGCGTCTGCTGGGTTTCGGACAGGCCGATCTCCCACGGGGTGCCCGCATGGCGAATCGCGTTGAGCGGTGCCGCACCGGTGCCGCCGTCATAGCCGGAGATCAGCACCACGTCGGCATGGCACTTGGCCACACCGGCCGCGATGGTGCCGATGCCGAACTCCGAGACGAGCTTGACGTGGATGCGCGCCTTCGGGTTAGCCATCTTCGCATCGTTGATCAGCTGCTTGAGATCCTCGATGGAGTAGATGTCGTGGTGAGGCGGCGGGGAGATGAGCTCCACGCCGGGGGTCGCGTGACGGACCTTGGCGATCCACGGCGGGACCTTGGCACCGGGCAGGTGGCCGCCCTCGCCGGGCTTGGCGCCCTGGGCGAGCTTGATCTGCAGGTCGGTGGCGTGCACCAGGTAATCGCTGGTGACGCCGAAGCGGGCGGATGCGATCTGCTTGATGCGGCTGTAACGCAGCGGATCCTCGATGCGGTCGTCGGATTCGCCGCCCTCGCCGGAGTTGGAACGCGCGTCGATCGTGTTCATGGCGATGGCGAGCGTCTCGTGCGCCTCTTGCGAGATGGAGCCGTAGCTCATTGCGCCGGTGGAGAACCGCTTGACGATCTCGGAGGCCGGCTCGACCTCGGAGATGTCGATCGGCTTGCGGTCGTGCTTGAACTTCATGAGTCCGCGCAGCGTCATAATGCGGTTCGACGTGTCGTTGATGTGGTGCGAGTACTTCTTAAACATCTGGTAGTCGCCGCGAGCGGTCGACTGCTGCAGCAGGAAAATCGCCTCGGGGTCGTTCAGATGATCCTCGCCGGTGCGGCGCCACTTGTATTCGCCGCCGGTTTCGAGGTTCATGTGCGGGGTGGCGGTCCACTGGTTCGGGTAGGCCACGCGGTGGCGAATCGCCACCTCCTCGGCCAGCTCGTCGAGCCCGATGCCGCCGACCTGCGAGACCGTGCCGGTGAAGTACTTGTCGACGATGTCCTTGCTCAGGCCGACCGCCTCGAACAGCTGCGCTCCGCGGTAGCTCATGATGGTGGAGACGCCCATCTTCGACATGATCTTCAGCACGCCGATGGACAGCGCCTTGGTCAGGTTCTTCACGGCTGTGTGCTCGTCGACCTTCAGGTAGCCGGTGCGGGCCAGGTCCTCGACGGATTCGAACGCCAGATACGGGTTGACGCATGCGGCACCGTATGCGATCAGCAGCGCGACATGATGGATCTCACGCACATCGCCGGCCTCGACGGCCATCGAGATCTGCGTGCGGGTGTGCTTACGCAGCAGGTGGTGCTGCACGGCGCTGGTGAGCAGCAGTGACGGGATCGGGCCCCACGTGTGGTTGGAATCACGGTCGGACAGCACGATGAAGTTGCTGCCGCCCGCGATGGCCTCGTCGACTTCGGCAAAGATCTCCTCAAGGCGCTCGCCCAGCGCCTTGCCGCCGCCGGCAACCTGATACAGGCCCTTGACGACGAACGGACGGTAGTATCCGCCGAGCACCTTGGCCTTGTCGAGCCGCTTGAGCTGCGCCATCTCATCGGAGTTGATGACGGGCAGCGGGATCAGGATCTTCTTGGCGTGCAGCTCGGAATCCTCCAGCAGGTTCGGCTCGGGGCCGATGGCGGATTCGAGCGAGGTGACGATCTCCTCGCGCTCCCAGTCCAGCGGCGGGTTGGTGACCTGCGCGAACTTCTGGTGGAAGTAGTCGAACAGCATGCGGCTGCGCTTGGAGAGCACCGGCAGCGGGTTGTCGTTGCCCATCGAGCCCAGCGGCTCCTTGCCGGTGTTGGCCATCGGCGTGAGCAGCATCTTGAGGTCTTCCTCGGTGTAGCCGAACGCGCGCTGACGACGCTGCACGGACTGGCCGGAATGGCTCACATGCTCGCGCTGCGGCAGGTCGCTCATCTCCACGGAGTTGCCTTCGACCCACTTACGGTACGGGTGCTGCGAGGCAAGGTTCCTCTTGATCTCCTCGTCGGGGATGATGCGGCCCTCGTCGGTGTCGACAAGGAACATCTTTCCGGGCTCCAGACGGCCCTTGGAGACGATATGCTTGTCGTCGATCTCCGGCAGCACGCCGGCTTCGGAGGCGAGCACAAGGTAGCCGTCATCGGTGAGCTGCCAGCGGCCGGGGCGGAAGCCGTTGCGGTCGAGCAGGGCGCCCACCTGCGTGCCGTCGGTGAAGATGATGTCGGCCGGGCCGTCCCACGGTTCGATCAGTGTGTTGTTGTACTCGTAGAACGCGCGCACGTCGGGGTCGAGCTGGTCGTTGTTCTCCCATGCCGGCGGCAGCATCATCGAGATGGCGTGCGGCAGGGAGCGGCCGGCGAGGTGCAGCAGTTCGAGGCATTCGTCGAACGTGCCGGAATCCGAATAGCCGGGCGTGGTGATCGGCAGCAACGGCTCGAACTCGCCGAGCAGTTCGGAGCTCAGGCGGCCTTCGCGGGCCGACAGCCAGTTGCGGTTGCCCTGGATCGTGTTGATCTCGCCGTTGTGGGCGAGCAGGCGGAACGGCTGCGCGAGCGGCCAGCTCGGGAACGTGTTCGTGGAGAAGCGCGAGTGCACAATCGCGATCTTCGCCTTCATGCGCGAATCCGACAGGTCGGGGAAGAACGGGGTGAGCTGCATCGTGGTGAGCATGCCCTTGTAGGTGATGGTGCGGGCCGACAGCGACGCGAAGTAGATGCCGACCTCATGCTCGACGCGCTTGCGGATGCGGAAGGTCCTGCGGTCGAGCTCGATGCCCGCCAGCTTGCCTTCGGCGTCGGCGATGACCAGCGTCTTGAAGCTGGGCATCGAGGCGAGCGCCTGCAGGCCGAGCCCGTCCGGGTTGGTCGGCACCACTCGCCAGGCGAGCACTTCCAGACCCTCTTCGCGCACGATGCTCGCGATGGCCTGCTCCTGCTGGCCGGACGTGGCGATGTCGCGGTCGAGGAACGCGATGCCCGCCGCGTAATGGCCGGCCTCGGGCAGTTCGACGCCCGTGGTGGCCCGCATGAACTCGTCGGGCATGCTCATCAGGATGCCCGCACCGTCACCGGTGTTCTCCTCGGCGCCCACGGCGCCACGGTGGTTGAGATTGACGAGCACTTCGATGGCGTCGTCGATGATCTTACGTTCCGGCCGCTTGTTGAGTGTGGTGACCATACCTACGCCGCAAGCGTCATGTTCTGAGCTTGGGTCGTACAGACCTTGTGATTTATGTATGCTCAAATCGAGCGGGGCGTGGAAAGTCACCGAAACCACCTTCATATCGTTTTGGCAGGATCTTGACAACCTGCGGTTCTTTTGTTAGTGCGTAGGAAAGAGTACCGCTCGGCTATGTCAAACACGTTTCGCTGTCCATATACCGAGTCAAGGTGTTTGTCAATACCCAATTTCAATGTTTCTCAAGCGATTCGGAAAATCTGCGGCACCCGTTTCGCATGTCAATGAGATGTCTCTTATGTGAATGGCGTGTTAAGTGTGACGAATATCACTGTCACTGCCGCCGGGCCCCTTTGCCCGGCGAAGACGTCACTGCCCGGCGTCGTATGCGCGATCCAGATGCATGAAATCCGGCACCCGGTACCATTTGACCGTGTAACCGGCGCCATGCGCGCAGAACACCGAATCAGGGGTGTTTTCGAGATCGTCTCCCGGATCGTATCCCGCTTGTTCGATGACCTCGGCCGCATTGTGGCATGGCCGGTAGCCGTCGAACACGCACCCCAGATGGCCCGTGCCGTGGGTGTAGACGTTCACATCCATGGCGTAGTCGCGCATCTCGGATACCGGGCAGACTCCCGCCAGCACGGCGAACTGGCCGTCCATCTCGGGTGGGTCGAACGTGCCCGACATGCGTTGTATGTCGGACATGGCCCGGCCGAGCATGTCCTGCGGGATGTCGAGCCGGAAGCGGTACCACGGTTCGAGCACCCGGCACCAGCCGGGATCGCGGGCGGCCGCGGAGGCGAAGGCGCTGCCGTCCGACGGCTCCGATTCGTCCGTCCGGGCTGTTTTGGCATCGGTTACGGCCGCGTCTTCGGCGACGTCCTCCGCGGCGTCCTCGTCGAACAGGTCGTGCCGGGAGAAGTCTCCCTCGACCAGGGCGGTCATCAGCCCCTGTCGGATGGCCCGGTAGGTGGCTTGGCGGAAATCACCACCCTCCGTATGCTTCTCGTGCGCGCGGCCGGTGAGCAGCGTGAGCTTCATGTCGGTGATGGGGACGCCGATGAGCACGCCCAGATGCTCCTTCTCGGCGAAATGCGTCAGGATGAGCCTCTGCCAGTTGCGGGCCAGCACGTCTTCGGAACAGGATGTGGCGAAGGTCAGTCCGCTGCCCGGCTCGCCCGGCTCCAGCAGCACGTGCGCCTCGGCGTAGTGTCGTAGCGGCTCGAAGTGGCCGATGCCCTCCACCGCATGGGCGATCGTCTCCTTGTAGAGGATGGATCCGGGGCCGAAGCCGACGTTCAAGTTGAAACGGTCCCGCATGATCTGCTGGATGATCTCCAATTGAACCGCGCCCATGAGCTGCACATGGATCTCCTGCAGCCTCTCCTGCCATACCACATGCAGCAGAGGGTCCTCATCATCCAGTTCTCGCAGCGCGGTCAGGCAACGGTGAGGATCCTCCCCCTGCGGCAACAGCGTGTAGGTGAGCACCGGCTGCAGCACCGGGGCGTCGGCGTCGCACTGGTCGCCCAGCCCCTGACCGGGGCGGCTGTGCGTCAGGCCGGTGACGGCGCAGATCGAGCCGGCGGGCAGCTCATCGACCGTGGTGAATTTCGCACCGGAATACAGGCGCACCTGGTCGGCCTTCTCGTCGCCGTCAAGCACCATCTTCGCCTTGATCTCTCCCCCGGTGACGCGCAGCCACGTCAGACGGTTGCCATGCTCGTCATGCGACACCTTATATACACGTGCCCCGAAACGAGCACCCGGTTCGATCTCCTTGGTATACCGTTCAAAGCCGGCGAGGAAGCCATCGATGCCCTCCATGGCGAGGGCGGACCCGAAGAACACGGGGAACAGTGCGCGCGCGGATATCATGGCTTTCAGCCGCTTGTCCGCGACGGCGCCGGAGTCCAGGAACTCGTTCATGGCCGATTCGTCGAGCATCGCGATGTCTTCCATCGACCGGGTCGGAGCGCCGTTCTCGAAGTCCACGCAGCCGTCGGAGAACCTGTCACGCAGCTGGGCGAGCAGTGCGGCCCGGTCGGCGCCGGGCGCGTCCATCTTGTTGACGAATATGAAGGTCGGCACGTTGTATCGCCGCAACAGGCGCCACAGCGTCTCGGTATGCCCCTGGATGCCGTCCGCCCCGGACACCACCAGTATGGCGTAATCCAGCACCGCCAGCACGCGCTCGGTCTCGGCGGAGAAATCGACGTGCCCCGGCGTATCGATGAGGGTGATCGTCAGATCGCCGGATCGGATGATGGCGGGCTCGGCGAATATCGTGATGCCTCGCGCCCGCTCCATCGCGTCGGTGTCGAGGAACGCATCGCCGTGATCGACGCGGCCGAGCCTGCGAATCTGCCCAGAACGGTAGAGCAGCGCTTCGGACAGCGTGGTCTTGCCCGCGTCCACATGAGCCAGAATGCCCGCGACGATGTGCTTTTTCATAGCGTCCATCCTATCGGCGGCGAGGACGTGACGGCGGGGAGCCTCGAGCCCCTCTCCGCTTTTCGACCCGTATTGTGATGCCCGCCGACTACTGCCGGTAGCAGCTGAGGAAGTCGGTGAGCTTTTCCGTCGCGTCCCTGAGCACTTCGATGCGCGGCAGGTAGACGATACGGAAGTGGTCCGGCTCATGCCAGTTGAACCCGCCGCCGCGCGTGATGAGGATGCGCTTGTCATGCAGCAGGTCAAGCGCGAACTGCTCATCATCAGTGATGTTGAACTTCTTCACGTCGAGCTTGGGGAAGATGTAGAACGCGGCCTTCGGCTTGACCGCGGTGACGCCGGGAATCGAGTTCAACGCGTTGTAGATGTATTCGCGCTGCTCGTACAGACGGCCGCCGGGCACGATGTAGTCGTTGACGCTCTGGTGGCCGCCGAGGGCGGTCTGCACGATCGACTGGGCGGGCACGTTCGAGCAGATGCGCATGTTGGTGAGCATGTTGATGCCCTCGATGTAGTCCTTCGCGATGGACTTGTTGCCGCTGAGCACCATCCATCCGATGCGGTAGCCCGCGATCATGTGCGACTTCGACAGGCCGGAGAACGTGACACAGAACAGGTCCGGGGCCATGGACGCTATCGAGACGTGCTGGAGTCCGTCCATCACCAGACGGTCGTAGATCTCGTCGGAGAAGATCATCAGCTGGTGTTCGCGGGCCAGATCGACGATCTGCTGCAGCACCTCCTTCGGGTAGAGGGCGCCGGTCGGGTTGTTCGGGTTGATCAGGACGATCGCCACCGTGCGGTCGGTGATCTTGCTGCGCATGTCGTCGATGTCCGGGTACCATTCGGATTCCTCGTCGCACACGTAGTGCACGGCGGTGCCGCCGGCCAGGTTGACGCAGGCGGTCCACAGCGGGTAGTCGGGGCTGGGCACCAGAACCTCGTCGCCGTTGTCGAGCAGGGCGGACAACGACAGGTTGATCAGCTCGCTGACGCCGTTGCCGGTGTAGATGTCTTCGATGCCGACATTGGGCAGGTTCTTGAGCTGCGCGTACTGCATGATCGCCTTGCGCGCCGAGAACAGGCCCTTGGACGCGGAGTAGCCTTCCGTGTCGCTGAGCTGCCGGGACATGTCGTATACGACCTCGTCCGGTGTGCGGAAGCCGAACGGCGCGGGGTTGCCGATGTTGAGCTTGAGCACGTGCATGCCGGACTGCTCCATGCGGGCGGCCTCGTCGACGACCGGTCCGCGCACGTCGTACAGCACGTTGTCAAGTTTGGTGGATTTGTTGAAGTGGCGCATGGGTGTTCCTTCCGGTTCGTGTGATGGTGACGTTGTCTGGGGTGCGGGCGCTTGGGATGATGGCGTGCGTGGCGCGTCGGCCCGGCCGCCGGGATTGTCCGGCACCCGTTTCGGCTGCGCCGGCATGCCGGGCCGTCCGCGATCATGGCCGAGCAGCCATTGCTCGTCGACCTGCAGTGTATCGGCGAGGAACCTGAGCGTATCCGCGCGGGGCGTCGTCTTGCCGCTGACATATTGGCTGATGTGGCTTTTGCCGAGTTTGACACCTGACGCCTGGGCGGCACGCACGATGTCGACCTGTCTGAGGTGACGGGCGTTCATGGCGGTTCTCAGCCGCGTCGCGAAGCTCTCCAATGACTTCCTCAATTCACGTTGGTTCAAAGTTCAAATTCTGGTTCAAAAGAATATCACGGCTTTGTCAGCAAAACAACCTGAGTTCAATTTTATCTGTATTGAACTTTTCTCCGATGGACATATTTAGTTTGCTTACAACCCAAAAGGTGCTAGCACGGCAGCGAAGCTGCACGGTACGAGACCGCGGCGGAACGCGAGAGACTGCGAAGCTCTCTGCGCAAGGTAATCGAGAATCTTCAAGCCTGACGCAACAGGCATCCCGTCGACCTGCCTTCCAGCACTACATCGGGCAGAACACACGAAAGGAGTCATGATTCATGCCGTATTTCATCAAGCGGCTGATATGCTTTCTGGCGGGAATCGCCATCGGATCCTTCGGCATCGCACTCATCACGAAAAGCGACCTAGGAACCTCACCGATCTCCAGCATAGCCTGGGTGACGCATTCTCCATCGTGAGCAAGGTGAAGTTCGGCACGGTCAAGGTCTGCTTCGACGTTTCACTGCCGGAGCCACTACAGGCCGACCGCGCCGAACATGCGCTCGATGACGGCGTCGTTGAGCAACCGGCCTCTCCTCGTGGCGACGGCATGGCCCGTCGTCGGGTCGAGGGTGATGAGGCCATCCCCGACCAGCGGCGTGAGGCACGCGTCGTCGATGATGCGCAGCGTTCCCTGCGCCGCATCCTGCGCCCGGTTCACCGCTTCGATATGCCGATTGACGCGGCCGATGTCGAGCCCTTCCCGAATGCGCAGGCCAAGCATGATGAGCTCTTCAAGGTTCTCCGTGGGCGATATGGTCTCATCGCCCGACCACGGCACACGCCCGTCGTTGATGGCCATCCCCCACATGCGCGGATGCGCGATGTCCCAACCGCGCATCGATGTGGAGGTTACGGAAGCCGAAACGTCTCCAGCGGCGTCGCTGTTCGCGGCGTCACCGTCTGTGGAGCTGCCCATAACCATGTTGTAATGGCTGTGCGCTCCAGGGCCCAGGCCGGCCCAGTCGACGTTGCGCCAATACCCGAGATTGTGCCGGCTCTCATAGCCCGGGCGCGACCAGTTCGAGATCTCGTACCATTCTAGGCCCGCCGCGGCGAACAGGTCATCGGCGATCTCGTATTTCGCTGCCTCGTCGTCATCGTCGGGCTTGGGCAATGTGCCCGCCGCGATCTGTCGACCCATCTTCGTGGTCGGTTCCACGGTAAGTGCATAGGCGGAGACATGGTTCACGCCAAGATCGACTGCCGTGCGCACCGAGTCTCGCCAATCGTCAAGGCTCTCCCCCGGCGCCCCGTAGATCAGGTCCACGCTGGAGCGCAGGCCGGCCCTGTCGGCCGCCCTGACACCGGCCTCCACATTGGCGGGCGTATGCGTGCGGTCGAGGGTTTTCAACACATGCGGCACGGCTGACTGCATGCCGAATGACACGCGGGTGAACCCTCCTTCCGCGAGCGCGCCGATATAGCGCTCGTCGACCGTGTCGGGATTCGCCTCGGTGGTGATCTCCGCCTCCGGTTCGATGCCCCACAGGCCGCGGACCGCGTCCAGCATCATGACCAGATCGCGCGCCGGCAGAATAGTGGGCGTGCCGCCGCCGAAGAACACCGTGGAGACGGGCGGCTCCTCGATGCCGTGCACGAGCTGCCAATCGCGCACGAGACGCATCTCACGCACCACCATGTTCGCGTAATTGCCGCGGGACGCGCCCGCGCCCATGTCCGTGGCCGTGTATGTGTTGAAATCGCAGTAGCCGCAACGCCGCATGCAGAACGGCACATGGATGTAGATTTCGTAGCCTGCCGCATCGCCCGCGTTGGCGGGGGTTGTCGGCGTAGCCGGCTGAAGGCGGTCATTCGCTGGACCACCCCCAGCCAGCCTTCGGCTGTCAGCCCCCGCCAGCGGGGGCATATCAAAGACCTCCATCAGCCTTCCGTCTTCTGCGCGGCGCGGATCTTATCCTTGGTGTCGCGGTCGTTGCCGGCCTCGCCGGTGGACAGGGCCGCGATGAACGCCTCCTGCGGCACCTCGACGTGGCCGAGCATCTTCATGCGCTTCTTGCCGGCCTTCTGCTTTTCGAGCAGCTTGCGCTTACGGGTGATGTCGCCGCCGTAGCATTTGGCGAGCACGTCCTTGCGCAGTGCACGGATGTTCTCGCGTGCGATGATGCGCGATCCGATCGCAGCCTGAATCGGGATCTCGAACTGCTGGCGGGGAATCAGCTCGCGCAGCTTCTTGGTCATCATCACGCCGTAGCTGTATGCCTTGTCGCGATGCACGATGGCGCTGAACGCGTCGACCTTCTCGCCCTGGATGAGGATGTCGACCTTGACGAGGTCCGCGGCCTGCTCGCCGTCCTCATGGTAGTCGAGTGACGCGTAGCCCTTGGTGCGGGACTTGAGCTGGTCGAAGAAGTCGAACACAATCTCGGCGAGCGGGATGCGGTAGTGCATCTCCACGCGGTCGGTGGAGATGTATTCCATCGTGCCCATGATGCCGCGGTGGTCCTGACACAGGTCCATCACCGAACCAATGAAATCCTTCGGCGTGATGATGTCGGCAGCGACCATCGGCTCGACGATCTTCTTGATCTTGCCGTCCGGGAATTCACTCGGGTTGGTCACCCGGTGCACGGTGTTGTCCTCGGCGGTCACCTCATACGGAACATTCGGCGCGGTGGAGATCAGGTCGAGACCGAACTCTCGTTCCAGACGCTCCGAGACGATCTCCATGTGCAGCAAGCCGAGGAACCCGCATCGGAAGCCGAAGCCCAGCGCCCCCGACGTCTCGGGCTCGTAGATGAGCGCGGCGTCGTTGAGCTTGAGCTTGTCGAGCGCGTCGCGCAGTTCGGGGAACTGGGCGTTGTCGATCGGGAAGAGACCCGCGTACACCATGGGCTGGGGGTCACGATAGCCGGGCAGCGCCTCGGCTGCAGGGCGGACGGCGGAGGTCACGGTGTCGCCGACCTTGGACTGGCTGACGTCCTTCGCGCCGGTGATGATGTAGCCGACCTCGCCGGCGCCGAGCGCCTTGGTGGGGGTCATGTCGGGGCTGATGACGCCAATCTCGATGGGCTCGTGCGTCATGCCGATGCCCATCATGTGCACCTTCTCACGCGACTTGAGCTCACCGTCCTCCATACGGATATAGGTGACGATGCCGCGGTACGAGTCGTACACCGAGTCGAAGATCAGCGCACGCGCCGGCGCCTTCGGGTCGCCGTGCGGAGCGGGAACCTCCATGACGATGTGGTCGAGCAGATCGGCGACGCCTTCGCCGGTCTTGCCCGACACGCGTAGCACGTCACTCGGCTTGCATCCGATCAGTCCCGCGATCTCCTCCGCGTGCTTGTCCGGCTCGGCACTGGGCAGGTCGATCTTGTTGAGCACGGGGATGATGGCCAGATCATGGTCGATGGCCATGTACAGGTTGGACAGCGTCTGCGCCTCGATGCCCTGCGTCGCGTCGACGAGCAGCACCGCGCCCTCGCATGCGGCCAGCGCGCGCGACACCTCATACGTGAAATCCACGTGGCCGGGGGTGTCGATCATGCCGAGCGTGTACTCGGTGCCCTCGAAGGTCCACGGCACGCGCACGGCCTGCGATTTGATGGTGATGCCGCGCTCCTGCTCGATGTCCATGCGGTCGAGGAAGCGGTCACGCATCTCGCGCTCAGGAACGATGCCGCTCAGTTGCAGAATGCGGTCGGCCACCGTGGACTTGCCGTGGTCGATGTGTGCGATGATGCAGAAATTCCGGATTAGCGACTGATCGGTAAACCCTGGCTTGTTCTTCGGCTCAATCACCCTGATCCGGTTCCTTTCGTCCGTGGTGCTCGTTCGTCGCGGGCCTTTGGCATCGTAAATGTGACGCCATGTGCCGCAAGTCACCAAGTTTACCGGTCACCGTCGGCAATTTCCCGACGACACACGGAACACGGGGTCGGTTTTATCCGAACATCGTGGTAGCATGACTCCCTGTATGTCCTTATAGCAAACGTCGTTTGGAGAAAACGTGGCAAACATTAAGTCGCAGAAGAAGCGCGTGCTCACCAATGAGAAGGCGCACAAGCGTAACGTGGCCGTCAAGTCCAGCCTGAAGACCGCCATCCGCGCAACCCGTGAGGCCATCGCCGCCGGCGATAAGGCCGCTGCCGAAGCCGCCTACAAGGTCGCTTCCCAGAAGCTCGACAAGGCCGCTGGCGCTGGCGTGATTCACAAGAACCAGGCCGCCAACCGCAAGTCGGGCATGGCAGTCGCCATCAACAACATGTGAGCATGACCGTCTGACGGTCGTCACAGCATAAGACCCCCGCGGAACCGCAAGGTTCCCGGGGGTTCTTTCGTGTTAGCCGGCCACCCCCACCCGCCAGCGGGGTGGTGCTCGAAGCGGGTGGGGGTGGTCCGAAAGCGTCAAGCCCGAGACTGGTCTTTGTCGTCATCGCCGCCATCGTGGGCATCAGGATGGATGACCGGGCGTTTCAGATACCGCGACTCGCTGGGAAGATACGTGTTGTGCCGCTTGACCGCGCCGGGAAGCATGATGCTGAACTTGACCGACAGCAGACGCATGACCACGACCAGCACGACAATCGCGCAGTCGAGCACCACCTCGGCCGTGAAATCCAGCATCTTCCATTGCACTCCCCTGCACACGAACACGGTGAGCACGCATCCGACCGCGGAAGGAACCGCGTACAGGTGCTTGTCACGGATGATCATCGGCACGTCGTTCAGGAGCATGTCCCGGACCAGACCGCCGCCCAGCGCGGTGAACATGCCCATGAACACCGCCGTCATGCCGGAGGTTCCCAAATCGAGCGCCTTCGAGGTGCCGTTCACCGCGAACAAGCCGACCGCCAAGGCGTCGATGGTCAGCATCGACCATCTGAGCTTGTCCACTTCCGGATGGATCACGGCGATAGCCAGGCCCGACACCAGCGCGGTCAGCACGAACCCGCGGTCGGAGATGCCCACCGGCGGCAGGGAGCCGAGCATCACGTCACGGATGATGCCGCCGCCCAACGCGGTCAGCCATGCGGTGATCAGCATGGCGAACAGGTCATAGTTCTTGCGAACCGCGCATAGACCGCCCATCAGCCCGCTGCAGAACACCGCAAGATATTCGATGCCCATGAAAAAGGCATTGCTTTCCAGTGCCAGTTCCTCCACGTGCCACTCCTCGCCAACATCACAACCATCCGGCCGTACATGAGCCTACCGCAAGCCGGCTACCCGAAACTAGAATCGGCTCCGATCCGGGTCAGGATCTCGCCGACCTTGATCCGATGTCGCGTTCCTTGGAACGCCTGTCGCTCATAGGTCAGGTCGATGCCGTTCTCCTTGCGCTCCACGCGCACGAGGAATGATCCCGGGGATGTGTCGCCGTGCGCGACCACCGTGTCATACTTCAGAGCCCGCGGGCGTTGATCGTGCGCGTGTTCCAACGTCCTTCGAGGAACGCCTCTCGAGTGAAATTGCAGGCGAATACGTCGCTCTCGCCGCGCACCGGCGTGACCCGGACGTACGGGTCGGCGATCATGCGTTTAAGCAGGTTGCCGTTCGGGTCTTCGGGATTGAGCGGGCGGAACATCACGTGGTGGAACCGCTTCCACGACGAGCGGATGTACTCCTCCGGCACATGATCGGCGCGCGGCCGGGCCTCGTTGCGGCGCAGCAGCTCGTCCAGGGGCACGTCGAAATCCTCCGTCCGCCAGATTGCCCCGTGCCGTGTGGCGAGCCGCGCCAGCTCATTCGCATACTCCGGGTTCGCATGCTGCGCGTCGACGACCACATCCCAGCCGGTGTCGAGTGAGATCACGCAATGCGGCCACGTGTTGGCGGGGTCGGACGCCCAGTTCTGCGCCCATGTCGACTTGCCGGAGCCCGGCAGTCCGCGCAGAATTGACGTTGAGCGATTCCGGCCGCGCACCCGCGGCAGACAGCTGATGCGTGTGACCGTACAGCAGCTTGCGTCCGTCGAACGGCAGCGCCTGATCGTGGAATCGGACCGCGTCATCAGGCCATCCGTACGCGAGGTCTTCGCGATATGGGAAGTGCGACAGGTTGACCGTTCCAAGTCCTTCCAGTTCAACGGTGCCGTTCGGTTCGATGCTCTCGAACAGGTTCAGCGCTGGCTTGTTGTCCATCCACCAGTCATCATGGTTGCCGATGACCGCGTGCAGATGACGGCAACGCAGCTGCCGCAGGCAATCCTTATGGGCATATAAACACCACCCTCAGTCTCGCTACGCTCGACAGCTCCCGCCAGCGGGAGCGGGTTCTATACGAAAAGCCCCGCCGGGCTCGATCGAGCCGATGGGCGGGGCTTCACGTAGGACTGGACTGCGCTCAGCAGACCTTCCACATCCAGTTGTGCGGGTCTTCGACCTCGCCGAGCTGGATGCCGAGCAGCTGGTCGCGCAGGTCGACCGTGAGCTTGCCGGATTCGCCATTGGCCACGGTCACGTCGAACTCCTTGGACTTGAAGCGGCCGATCGGGGTGATGATGGCGGCGGTACCGCAGGCGAACACCTCGGTGACCTCGCCGGACTTGATGTCGTCGAGCAGGTCAGTGAGCTTGATCATCGTCTCGACCACGTCGATGCCGCGATCCTGCATGAGCTGGATCAGGGAGCGGCGGGTCACGCCCGGCAGGATGTTGCCGGTCAGGGACGGGGTCTCCACGTGGCCGTCCTTGTGCACGACCATCATGTTCATGCCACCGAGCTCCTCAAGGTAGGTCTTGGTGGCGGCGTCCACGAAGCACACCTGCTCGCAGCCGTTGTCGATGCCGGTGTATTCGCCGAGCAGCGAGGCGGCGTAGTTGCCGCCGCACTTGGCGAAGCCGGTGCCGCCGGGGCCGGTGCGGAACCACTTGTCTTCCACCCAGATGCTCACCGGCTTGACGCCGCCCGGGAAGTACGGGCCGGACGGGGAGGCGATCACGCAGTAGTCGACCTCGTGCGGGGCACGCACGCCGAGGAACGGCTCGGAGGCGAACATGAACGGACGCATGTACAGCGTGTACTCGCGGCGGGTGGGCACCCAGTTGACGTCGCGCTTGACGAGGGCCGCCACGGAGCCGAGGAAGTCGTCCACGGACAGCTCGGGCAGGTACAGGCGCTTGGCGGAGTTCTGGAAACGCTCGGCGTTCGCGTCCGGGCGGAACAGCCAGGTGGAGCCGTCGGCGTGGCGGTATGCCTTCAGACCTTCGAAGACCTCCTGGGCGTAGTGCAGCACGGATGCGCCCGGATCCAGCTTCAGCGGCGCGTACGGCTCCATGGGGCGGGAGCCCCACGCCCCCCCCGGTGCCAGAA
>OAWA01000932.1_pt1 | contig 16335 bp, 14 predicted proteins | sample 1516971 | NCBI WGS metagenome assembly OAWA01 (sample SAMEA2580097, study PRJEB22360) | human gut metagenome | biome: human gut; feature: human-associated habitat; material: faeces | place: Denmark | collected 2008/2010
AGAACGATCCCGGTGAATGTCAGAGTCATTGCCGCCACCAACCGTGATTTGTGGCAAATGGTTGAAGATCGCCAGTTTCGCAGCGATCTCTTTTATCGCCTGAATGTCTTCCCACTGGAATTGCCGCCGCTACGCGATCGTCCGGAAGATATCCCTCTTTTAGCAAAGCATTTCACGCAAAAAATGGCGCGCCATATGAATCGCGCAATTGACGCAATCCCGACCGAGGCGCTACGCCAGTTGATGTCGTGGGACTGGCCGGGCAACGTGCGCGAGCTGGAAAACGTGATTGAGCGAGCGGTACTGCTGACTCAGGCGATTGACTCGTGGTAACAATCTAAATTTACATCTAAATGCCCGACAAAGCCGTTTACTGCCGACGCTAAATGAAGATTCAGCGCTTCGCAGTTCAATGGCGCAGTTGCTGCACCCGACGACGCCAGAGAATGACGAAGAAGAACGTCAGCGCATTGTTCAGGTATTGCGAGAAACCAATGGCATTGTTGCCGGGCCCCGTGGCGCGGCGACACGATTAGGGATGAAGCGCACCACGCTGCTGTCACGAATGCAGCGTCTGGGGATCTCGGTTCGCGAGGTGTTGTAATCTGCTTTTGCAGGAGTATGCATGAGAAACAAACTCTCTTTCGACTTGCAGTTGAGCGCCAGAAAAGCGGCAATCGCTGAACGGATTGCCGCCCATAAAATTGCCCGCAGTAAAGTGTCGGTCTTTTTAATGGCGATGTCCGCTGGCGTGTTTATGGCGATCGGATTTACTTTTTACCTTTCCGTTATCGCAGATGCCCCGTCTTCACAGGCATTAACCCATCTGGTGGGCGGCCTTTGCTTTACACTCGGCTTTATTTTGCTGGCAGTTTGCGGCACCAGCCTGTTCACCTCGTCGGTAATGACGGTGATGGCAAAAAGTCGGGGCGTTATTGGTTGGCGAACTTGGCTGATTAACGCACTTCTGGTGGCCTGCGGTAATCTGGCAGGTATTGCCTGTTTCAGTTTGTTAATCTGGTTTTCCGGGCTGGTGATGAGTGAAAACGCGATGTGGGGAGTCGCGGTTTTACACTGCGCCGAGGGCAAAATGCATCATACATTTACTGAATCTGTCAGCCTCGGCATTATGTGCAATCTGATGGTTTGCCTGGCGCTGTGGATGAGTTATTGCGGGCGTTCGTTATGCGACAAAATCGTCGCCATGATTTTGCCCATCACCCTGTTTGTCGCCAGTGGCTTTGAGCACTGTATCGCCAATTTGTTTGTGATTCCGTTCGCCATTGCCATTCGCCATTTCGCCCCTACCTCCTTCTGGCAACTGGCGCACAGTAGCGCAGACAATTTTCCGGCACTGACGGTCAGCCATTTTATTACCGCCAATCTGCTCCCGGTGATGCTGGGTAATATTATCGGCGGTGTAGTGCTGGTGAGTATTTGTTATCGGGCTATTTATTTACGTCAGGAACCCTGAAAAATCAGCCCGGCGAAACAGTTCGTCGGGCTGAAGATTATTCTTGCGCGATTTGCCCATCGGGCCAGGCGTGGATCACGGCTTTGATCAGCGTCGCCAACGGAATGGCGAAGAATACGCCCCAGAATCCCCACAAACCACCGAAGATCACCACCGATAAAATAATCACCAGCGGATGCAGGTTAACCGCTTCGGAGAACAACACCGGTACTAACAGGTTGCCGTCCAGCGCCTGAATAATCAGATACACCGCGAAGCAGCTCCAGAATTCCGTGCCTGCACCAAACTGGAATAGCGCCACGCCAACCACCGGAATGGTCACCACAAATGCGCCAATGTACGGAATAAGTACCGAGAAGCCGACCAGCACCGCCAGCAGCAGCGAATAGTTCAGCCCGAAGAGTAAGAATCCCAGCCAGGTGGCAATCCCCACCACGATCATCTCCAGCACTTTGCCGCGGATATAGTTGGTGATTTGTTGATTCATCTCCTTCCACACCTGTCCTGCCAGTCCACGGTTACGCGGCAGCACCCGGCGAACGGCGTTCAGCATCTGCTCTTTGTCTTTCAGCAGGAAGAAGACCATCAATGGTACCAGCACCAGATAGACGGCAATGGTCAGCAAACCGACCAGCGAGGCGAGGGAAATTTTCACCACCGAATCGCCCATGGTCAGCATCCGACTGCGCATATTTTCGGCCATTGCATCAATAATGCCCGCATCCATCAACGCCGGATAGCGGCGCGGCAACGTGGCGGCAAAGTCAGAAAGCTTATTGAGCATCCCCGGCATATCGCGAATTAAGTAGATGCCCTGCTGCCAGGCGATAGGCAGTACCACGAACGCCATCAATAGCAATATACCGACGAAAACCACCAATACAATCGACGTCGCCCAGCGGCGGGCCAATAGATTGCAGGCGCACGGTTGGCCATTCCAACAAATAGGCCAGCACAATAGCCACCAACAGCGGAGCAAGCAGGCCACTAAAGAAAAAGATAATGCCAAATCCGGCAACTAAAATAACCAGCAAGGCAATCGCTTCCGGGTCGCTAAAACGGCGGCGATACCATTGCATCAACATTTCGAGCATAAAGACCTTCCCTGAACCTCAAGAGCGGGATTGCGATCCGCAATTGTATCGAAATGTCACAAAAAAGACTTCGCTTTTTATGACGGATTCAGGAAACTGAAAAGTCATTTGAGTGGACTAATCTTCGCCGTTACACTCAAAGGCGGCGCGGTGGGAACGATATTTCACAGTATCGGTCAAATGACTATCTCCAGAAATACAGGATAGAGGTTATGTTCAGGCAGTTGAAAAAAAACCTGGTTGCAACCCTCATTGCTGCCATGACCATTGGTCAGGTAGCCCCGGCGTTTGCCGATAGTGCAGACACCTTGCCGGATATGGGAACCTCCGCAGGAAGCACGCTTTCCATTGGTCAGGAAATGCAGATGGGCGACTATTATGTCCGCCAGCTACGCGGCAGCGCGCCGTTAATTAATGATCCACTATTAACGCAGTACATTAATTCACTAGGAATGCGTCTGGTTTCGCATGCCAATTCGGTTAAGACACCGTTTCATTTTTTTCTGATCAACAACGACGAAATTAACGCCTTTGCTTTCTTTGGCGGCAACGTGGTACTGCACTCTGCCCTGTTCCGTTATTCCGATAACGAAAGCCAACTGGCTTCAGTAATGGCGCACGAAATCTCCCACGTCACCCAACGTCACCTGGCGCGAGCGATGGAAGATCAACAGCGCAGCGCGCCGCTGACCTGGGTCGGCGCGTTAGGTTCTATTTTACTGGCGATGGCCAGTCCGCAGGCGGGGATGGCAGCGCTGACCGGTACACTGGCGGGAACGCGCCAGGGGATGATCAGCTTCACCCAGCAAAATGAACAGGAAGCGGATCGCATTGGTATTCAGGTGCTGCAACGCTCGGGATTCGATCCGCAGGCGATGCCAACCTTCCTCGAAAAATTACTCGATCAGGCGCGTTACTCCTCGCGCCCGCCGGAAATTTTATTGACTCACCCGTTGCCGGAAAGTCGTCTGGCAGATGCCCGCAACCGTGCTAATCAGATGCGCCCGATGGTGGTGCAGTCGTCGGAAGATTTCTATCTGGCGAAAGCGCGCACACTGGGGATGTATAATTCCGGACGTAACCAGCTCACCAGTGATTTGCTGGATGAATGGGCGAAAGGAAACGTTCGTCAGCAACGAGCGGCGCAATATGGTCGTGCTTTACAGGCGATGGAAGCCAATAAATACGACGAGGCGCGTAAAACGCTGCAACCGTTACTGGCGGCAGAACCTGGCAACGCATGGTATCTCGATCTGGCTACCGATATCGATCTTGGGCAAAACAAAGCCAATGAGGCAATCAATCGCCTGAAAAATGCCCGTGATTTGCGCACCAATCCGGTGTTGCAGCTCAACCTGGCGAACGCTTATCTACAAGGCGGTCAACCACAAGAAGCGGCCAATATTCTGAATCGCTACACCTTTAATAATAAAGATGACAGCAACGGCTGGGATTTGCTGGCACAGGCGGAAGCCGCGCTAAATAACCGCGATCAGGAGCTGGCTGCGCGAGCAGAAGGTTATGCGCTCGCCGGACGACTCGATCAGGCCATTTCGCTGTTGAGTAGCGCCAGTTCGCAGGTGAAATTAGGCAGCCTGCAACAAGCGCGTTACGATGCGCGCATCGACCAGTTGCGCCAGCTGCAGGAACGCTTTAAGCCTTATACCAAGATGTAATTCGCATTAAAGGAAGAACAATGACCAAACAGGTAAAAATCTACCATAACCCACGCTGTTCAAAGAGCCGGGAAACGCTGAACCTGCTGAAAGAAAACGGCGTGGAGCCAGAAGTGGTACTCTACCTTGAGACACCCGCCGATGCGGCAACGCTGCGCGATTTGCTGAAAATGCTGGGGATGAATAGCGCCCGTGAATTGATGCGCCAGAAAGAGGATCTTTATAAAGAACTGAACCTGGCTGACAGTTCGCTTAGCGAAGAGGCGCTGATTCAGGCAATGGTGGATAATCCGAAGCTAATGGAGCGCCCGATTGTGGTCGCGAATGGCAAAGCGCGGATTGGTCGTCCACCGGAGCAGGTACTGGAAATCGTGGGTTAAGATGTGCTCCATCGCTAGTTGAAGCACATTGCCGGATGCGACGCTTGCCACGTCTTATCCGGCCTACGAATACTATGGATTAACTTCGCGTAGTTCGGATAAGGCGTTCGCGCCGCATCCGACAATAAACACCTTATCTACAACTTCAGAATTTCTTTCACAAACGGAATGGTCAGCTTACGTTGCGCGGTAATCGACGCACGATCCAACTGATCCAACGTCATAAATAGCGTGCGCATTTCTCTGTCGAGCCGCTTCAGCAAGAAACGCCCCACATCTTCCGGCAGTTCAAAACCACGCAAACGCGCGCGTAACTGTAGCGCCTGCAACTTATCTTCATCAGAAAGTGGCTGCAATTTGTAGATCTGCCCCCAGTCGAGTCGCGACGCGAGATCCGGTAATCCCAGATTCAACTGCCGCGGTGGACGATCGCCGGTGATCAACAATCGTGTTTTGCCCGATTCCAGAATTCGATTGTAGAGATCGAAAATCGCCATCTCCCACAACTCATCGCCTGCAATACACTCAATGTTGTCGATACAGACCAGTGACAAATGCTCCATACCGTCGAGCACTTCCGGAACAAACCAGGTGCGTTTATCCAGCGGGACATAGCCCACCGCATCGCCACGCTGCGACAATTCCGCGCAAGCCGCGTGCAGCAGATGGCTGCGCCCCGCGCCTTCGCGTGCCCAGAGATAGATGTAACCGCTATGTTCCTGACGCAGCACGTTTTGCAGCGCGGCCAGTAAAGAGGAGTTATCCCCCGGCCAGAAACTTGCAAAGGTTTCGTCGTCAGGAAGATAAAGTGGCAAAGAGAGCTGTGCCGGTGTGTTCAGAGATACCTCAACCAGGATTTCACAAAATCGCGAGAAGTTTACCACAGAATCCCATGATGTTTGAACCGGGCAGCAACACTGCCCGGTCGGTACATTATTTGTCTGTTATATCCGCGTCTTCTGCGTCCAGCACCACTTCTTCAGGGCGCAGCACACTGATCAGTTTGAAAATCAAACTTAAGCCGATACCGACGATGGTCGCCAGCGCCATACCTTTTAACTCCGCCGCGCCGATGTTTACCTTCGCGCCACTGACGCCGATGATCAAAATCACGGAAGTCAGGATCAGGTTCTGTGCTTTGTTGTAATCCACTTTCGATTCGATCAAAACACGAATACCGGAAGCACCGATGACACCATAAAGCAGCAGCGAAACGCCGCCCATCACCGGCAATGGGATCATCTGGATAGCGGCAGCCAGTTTACCGACGCAGGAAAGCAGGATAGCGAAAATCGCCGCCCCGCCGATAACCCAGGTACTGTAAACACGGGTGATCGCCATCACGCCAATGTTTTCTCCGTAAGTGGTATTTGGCGTAGAGCCAAAGAAGCCGGAAATCACGGTCGACAAGCCATTAGCAAACATCGAACGGTGCAGACCTGGATCGCGCAGCAGATCTTTTTTGACGATATTAGCCGTTACTACCAGGTGCCCTACGTGTTCGGCAATAACCACTAACGCCGCTGGCAGAATAGTCAGAATGGCAAACCACTCGAAGCGCGGCGTATAGAGGGTTGGCAGCGCAAACCAGTGAGCATTAATAATCGGCGTGGTATCGACAATTCCCATTGCGAAAGAGAGCGCGTACCCCACCAGCACGCCAATTAAAATCGGGATAATTGCCAGGAAACCACGAAACAGCACGGAACCTAAAACCGTGACCGCCAGGGTGGTAATAGAGATGATGATGGTTTTGGAGTCTGGCGTTTGCCCTTCAGCCGGGAGTAAACCCGCCATACCGGCAGCTACGCCCGCCAGCTCCAGACCGATGACGGCAACGATTGCGCCCATTGCCGCAGGTGGAAACAGCACGTCCAGCCAGCCGGTCCCCGCTTTCTTCACGATAAAAGAAACCAGGCAGAACAGCACGCCGCACATAATAAAGCCGCCCAGCGCGACTTCATACCCTAACGGCAACAGTAACAATACCGGTGAAATAAAGGCAAAGCTGGAACCAAGATAAGCCGGAATTTTCCCTTTACAGATGAAGAGATACAGCAGCGTTCCAATACCGTTAAATAACAGTACAGTCGCCGGGTTAATATGAAATAAGACGGGCACCAGGACGGTTGCACCAAACATGGCGAACAAATGTTGCAAACTAAGCGGGATTGTCTGTAAAAGTGGCGGTCTTTCACTCACCCCGATAGCACGGCGCGTCATAGTATTATCCTCTGTATTATGTGTTATAGGCGCTTTACTCAAAAAAAAGCCGACTCTTAAAGTCGGCTTTAATTATTTTTATTCTTTATTTCGTACCAAAGATTTTGTCACCGGCATCGCCGAGGCCCGGAATAATGTATCCGTGCTCGTTCAGTCCCTGATCAATCGATGCGGTATACAGTTCGACGTCCGGGTGCGCTTTTTCCAGCGCAGCGATACCTTCTGGCGCAGCGACCAGCACCAGAACTTTGATGCTGCTGCAGCCCGCTTTTTTCAGCAGGTCGATGGTCGCGATAACGGAACCACCGGTTGCCAGCATTGGGTCAACGATCAGCGCCATACGCTCATCGATGTTAGAAACCAGTTTCTGGAAGTACGGTACCGGCTCCAGCGTTTCTTCATTACGGTACATACCGACAACGCTGATGCGCGCGCTCGGAACGTTTTCCAGCACACCGTCCATCATACCAAGACCCGCACGCAGAATTGGCACAACGGTAATTTTCTTACCTTTGATCTGGTCGATTTCTACCGGGCCGTTCCAGCCTTCGATAGTTACTTTTTCCGTTTCGAGGTCGGCGGTCGCTTCGTAAGTCAGCAGGCTACCCACTTCGGAAGCGAGTTCGCGAAAGCGCTTGGTGCTGATATCTTGCTCACGCATCAGTCCCAGCTTGTGTTTGACGAGTGGGTGTTTGACTTCCACGATCTTCATACTCTTTCTCCTTTGAGGGGCAGCCACAAAAAAAATCGACGGATTATACCTCCTTTCTTCAAGGCGGCAATATTCTTTTCGTTGACTTTAGTCAAAATGATAACGGTTTGAGATAAAGTTATTTTATATTCAAATGGTTATGAAAGAAGATTATTCCATCCGAAAACTAACCTTTACCCTGGCACAAGTCTTCTTTCGCCGCGTGCCTGGGCAAAAGACGTGCAAAAAGGTTGTGTAAAGCAGTCTCGCAAACGTTTGCTTTCCCTGTTAGAATTGCGCCGAATTTTATTTTTCTACCGCAAGTAACGCGTGGGGACCCAAGCAGTGACCGATAAAACCTCTCTTAGCTACAAAGATGCCGGTGTTGATATTGACGCGGGTAATGCTCTGGTTGGAAGAATCAAAGGCGTAGTGAAGAAAACGCGTCGTCCGGAAGTGATGGGCGGTCTGGGCGGCTTCGGTGCGCTGTGTGCATTGCCGCAAAAATATCGTGAACCCGTGCTGGTTTCCGGCACTGACGGCGTAGGTACCAAGCTGCGTCTGGCAATGGACTTAAAACGTCACGACACCATTGGTATTGATCTGGTCGCCATGTGCGTTAATGACCTGGTGGTGCAAGGTGCAGAGCCGCTGTTTTTCCTCGACTATTACGCAACCGGAAAACTGGATGTTGATACCGCTTCAGCGGTGATCAGCGGTATCGCGGAAGGATGTCTGCAATCGGGCTGTTCACTGGTGGGTGGCGAAACGGCAGAAATGCCGGGGATGTATCACGGTGAGGATTACGATGTCGCGGGTTTCTGCGTTGGCGTGGTAGAAAAATCAGAAATCATCGACGGCTCTAAAGTCAGCGACGGCGATGTGCTGATTGCACTCGGTTCCAGCGGTCCGCACTCGAACGGCTATTCGCTGGTGCGCAAAATTCTTGAAGTCAGCGGTTGTGATCCGCAAACCACCGAACTTGATGGTAAGCCATTAGCCGATCATCTGCTGGCACCGACCCGCATTTACGTGAAGTCAGTGCTGGAGTTGATTGAAAAGGTCGATGTGCATGCCATTGCGCACCTGACCGGCGGCGGCTTCTGGGAAAACATTCCACGCGTATTGCCAGATAATACTCAGGCAGTGATTGATGAATCTTCCTGGCAGTGGCCGGAAGTGTTCAACTGGCTGCAAACGGCAGGTAACGTTGAGCGCCATGAAATGTATCGCACCTTCAACTGCGGCGTCGGGATGATTATCGCCCTGCCTGCTCCGGAAGTGGACAAAGCCCTCGCCCTGCTAAACTCCAACGGTGAAAACGCGTGGAAAATCGGTATCATCAAAGCCTCTGATTCCGAACAACGCGTGGTTATCGAATAATGAATATTGTGGTGCTTATTTCCGGCAACGGAAGTAATTTACAGGCAATTATTGACGCCTGTAAAACTAACAAAATTAAAGGCACCGTACGGGCAGTTTTCAGCAATAAGGCCGACGCGTTCGGCCTTGAACGCGCCCGCCAGGCGGGTATTGCAACGCATACGCTCATCGCCAGCGCGTTTGACAGTCGTGAAGCCTATGACCGGGAGTTGATTCATGAAATCGACATGTACGCACCCGATGTGGTCGTGCTGGCTGGTTTTATGCGCATTCTCAGCCCGGCGTTTGTCTCCCACTATGCCGGGCGTTTGCTGAACATTCACCCTTCTCTGCTGCCGAAATATCCCGGATTACACACCCATCGTCAAGCGCTGGAAAATGGTGATGAAGAGCACGGTACATCGGTGCATTTCGTCACCGATGAACTGGACGGTGGCCCGGTTATTTTACAGGCGAAAGTCCCGGTATTTGCTGGTGATACGGAAGATGACATCACCGCCCGCGTGCAAACCCAGGAACACGCTATTTATCCACTGGTGATTAGCTGGTTTGCCGATGGTCGTCTGAAAATGCACGAAAACGCCGCGTGGCTGGATGGTCAACGTCTGCCGCCGCAGGGCTACGCTGCCGACGAGTAATGCCCCGTAGTTAAAGCGCCAGCTCTGCCGCTGGCGTTTTTCAATTCACCTGTAAATCGCAAGCTCCAGCAGTTTTTTTCCCCCTTTTCTGGCATAGTTGGACATCTGCCAATATTGCTCGCCATAATATCCAGGCAGTGTCCCGTGAATAAAACGGAGTAAAAGTGGTAATGGGTCAGGAAAAGCTATACATCGAAAAAGAGCTCAGTTGGTTATCGTTCAATGAACGCGTGCTTCAGGAAGCGGCGGACAAATCTAACCCGCTGATTGAAAGGATGCGTTTCCTGGGGATCTATTCCAATAACCTTGATGAGTTCTATAAAGTCCGCTTCGCTGAACTGAAGCGACGCATCATTATTAGCGAAGAACAAGGCTCCAACTCTCATTCCCGCCATTTACTGGGCAAAATTCAGTCCCGGGTGCTGAAAGCCGATCAGGAATTCGACGGCCTCTACAACGAGCTGCTGCTGGAGATGGCGCGTAACCAGATCTTCCTGATTAATGAACGCCAGCTCTCCGTCAATCAACAAAACTGGCTTCGTCATTATTTTAAGCAGTATCTGCGTCAGCACATTACGCCGATTTTAATCAATCCTGACACTGACTTAGTGCAGTTCCTGAAAGATGATTACACCTATCTGGCGGTGGAAATTATCCGTGGCGATACCATCCGTTACGCGCTGCTGGAGATCCCATCAGATAAAGTGCCGCGCTTTGTGAATTTACCGCCAGAAGCACCGCGTCGACGCAAGCCGATGATTCTTCTGGATAACATTCTGCGTTACTGCCTTGATGATATTTTCAAAGGCTTCTTTGATTATGACGCGCTGAATGCCTATTCAATGAAGATGACCCGCGATGCCGAATACGATTTAGTGCATGAGATGGAAGCCAGCCTGATGGAGTTGATGTCTTCCAGTCTCAAGCAGCGTTTAACTGCTGAGCCGGTGCGTTTTGTTTATCAGCGCGATATGCCCAATGCGCTGGTTGAAGTGTTACGCGAAAAACTGACTATTTCCCGCTACGACTCCATCGTCCCCGGCGGTCGTTATCATAATTTTAAAGACTTTATTAATTTCCCCAATGTCGGCAAAGCCAATCTGGTGAACAAACCACTGCCGCGTTTACGCCATATTTGGTTTGATAAAGCCCAGTTCCGCAATGGTTTTGATGCCATTCGCGAACGCGATGTGTTGCTCTATTATCCTTATCACACCTTTGAGCATGTGCTGGAACTGCTGCGTCAGGCTTCGTTCGACCCGAGCGTACTGGCGATTAAAATTAACATTTACCGCGTGGCGAAAGATTCACGCATCATCGACTCGATGATCCACGCCGCACATAACGGTAAGAAAGTCACCGTGGTGGTTGAGTTACAGGCGCGTTTCGACGAAGAAGCTAACATTCACTGGGCGAAGCGCCTGACCGAAGCAGGCGTGCACGTTATCTTCTCTGCGCCGGGGCTGAAAATTCACGCCAAACTGTTCCTGATTTCACGAAAAGAAAACGGTGAAGTGGTGCGTTACGCACACATCGGGACCGGGAACTTTAACGAAAAAACCGCGCGTCTTTATACTGACTATTCATTGCTGACCGCCGATGCGCGTATCACCAACGAAGTACGGCGGGTATTTAACTTTATTGAAAACCCATACCGCCCGGTGACATTTGATTATTTAATGGTGTCACCGCAAAACTCTCGCCGTCTGTTATATGAAATGGTAGACCGCGAAATCGCCAACGCGCAGCAAGGGCTGCCCAGCGGTATCACCCTGAAGCTAAATAACCTTGTCGATAAAGGCCTGGTTGATCGTCTGTATGCGGCCTCCAGCTCCGGCGTACCGGTTAATCTGCTGGTTCGCGGAATGTGTTCGCTGATCCCCAATCTGGAAGGCATTAGCGACAACATTCGTGCCATCAGTATTGTTGACCGTTACCTTGAACATGACCGGGTTTATATTTTTGAAAATGGCGGCGATAAAAAGGTCTACCTTTCTTCCGCCGACTGGATGACGCGCAATATTGATTATCGTATTGAAGTGGCGACGCCGCTGCTCGATCCGCGCCTGAAGCAGCGGGTGCTGGACATCATCGACATATTGTTCAGCGATACGGTCAAAGCACGTTATATCGATAAAGAACTCAGTAATCGCTACGTTCCCCGCGGCAATCGCCGCAAAGTACGGGCGCAGTTGGCGATTTACGACTACATCAAATCACTCGAACAACCTGAATAACCCTATGCCAATACACGATAAATCCCCTCGTCCGCAGGAGTTTGCTGCGGTCGATCTTGGTTCAAACAGTTTTCACATGGTCATAGCCCGTGTGGTAGATGGTGCCATGCAGATTATTGGCCGCCTGAAACAGCGGGTGCATCTGGCGGACGGCCTGGGGCCAGATAATATGTTGAGTGAAGAGGCAATGACGCGCGGTTTGAACTGTCTGTCGCTGTTTGCCGAACGGCTACAAGGGTTTTCTCCTGCCAGCGTCTGTATAGTCGGCACCCATACGCTGCGTCAGGCGCTGAACGCCACTGACTTTCTGAAACGCGCGGAAAAGGTCATTCCCTACCCGATTGAAATTATTTCCGGTAATGAAGAAGCCCGTCTGATTTTTATGGGCGTGGAACATACCCAACCGGAGAAAGGTCGCAAACTGGTTATTGATATTGGCGGCGGATCTACGGAACTGGTGATTGGTGAAAATTTCGAACCTATTCTCGTTGAAAGCCGCCGGATGGGTTGTGTCAGCTTTGCCCAGCTTTACTTCCCTGGCGGGGTCATCAATAAAGAGAATTTTCAGCGCGCTCGTATGGCGGCAGCACAAAAACTGGAAACTTTAACCTGGCAATTCCGTATTCAGGGCTGGAACGTGGCAATGGGCGCTTCCGGTACCATAAAAGCCGCCCATGAAGTGTTAATGGAAATGGGCGAGAAAGACGGGATAATTACCCCGGAACGTCTGGAAAAACTGGTAAAAGAAGTTTTACGTCACCGTAATTTCGCATCGCTGAGTTTACCGGGTCTTTCCGAAGAGCGGAAAACAGTCTTCGTTCCTGGACTGGCGATTTTATGCGGTGTGTTTGATGCTTTAGCCATCCGTGAACTGCGCCTTTCTGACGGGGCGTTACGCGAAGGCGTACTGTACGAAATGGAAGGACGTTTCCGTCATCAGGATGTGCGTAGTCGCACCGCCAGCAGCCTCGCCAACCAGTATCACATCGACAGCGAACAGGCCCGACGGGTGCTGGATACCACTATGCAAATGTACGAACAGTGGCGGGAACAGCAACCGAAGCTGGCGCATCCGCAACTGGAGGCGCTACTGCGATGGGCCGCCATGCTGCATGAGGTCGGGTTGAATATCAACCACAGCGGTTTGCATCGCCACTCCGCTTATATTCTGCAAAACAGTGACTTGCCGGGTTTTAATCAGGAACAGCAGCTGATGATGGCGACACTGGTGCGCTATCACCGTAAAGCGATTAAGCTCGACGATCTGCCGCGCTTTACCTTGTTTAAGAAGAAACAGTTCCTGCCACTGATACAGCTATTGCGCCTTGGCGTATTACTAAACAATCAACGTCAGGCAACCACCACACCGCCAACATTGACACTGATTACTGATGACAGTCACTGGACACTGCGTTTCCCGCATGACTGGTTTAGTCAGAATGCGCTGGTACTGCTTGATCTGGAAAAGGAGCAAGAATACTGGGAAGGCGTGGCTGGCTGGCGGTTGAAAATTGAAGAAGAAAGTACACCTGAAATCGCCGCTTAATGCTTTGCGGGCCGACGAGAAATGTCGGCCCGCATTATTCAGGCACTTTCGCGAATGGGTTCGATTTCATTCAACGTATCAATTAACGGCTGCGGCTTACCAATAAGATAACCCTGCATATAATCGATCCCCAAAGAGAGCACCGCCTCGCGGATCTCTTCGTTTTCAACGTACTCTGCCACTACCCGCATTTTCTTCATTCGCGCCAGGTGGCAAATCGATGCCACTATCTGATAATCCAGACTATTTGACACAATATTGCGGATAAAACTGCCGTCAATTTTAAGCAGATCGGCATTCACATTTTTAAGCCGTGCATAGCTGGCGTAGCCGGTGCCGAAATCATCAATCGCAATCTGGCAGCCTAATTCCTGAAGATGCTGCAAGGTGATTTGCGCCTGCTTAACATTGGTCAGAGCATTACTTTCGGTGACTTCAAAAATAAGTTGCCACGCTTCAATCTGATATTTAGCCAGCAACTGACTGACTTCAACAGGAAAACGAGCCTGACATACCGAGGTTGGAGACAGATTAATAGCAAAACGGTGAGCGGGCATCTTCGCTCTGTTTTCAGCCATAAATTGCAGCGTATGCTCAATGACCCACATGTCGATACTCGACGATAAACCAAATTCGTGCGCGACCGGCAAGAAGCTATCGGGGCTGATCAGTTCATCATTCTCACCTTTCATGCGCAGAAGAATTTCATGGTAAACATCACCACGCATACCGGTAATCGGCTGGGCCATCAGGAAAAAATGGTTGTGTTCCAGCGCCTGCTGTAGTCGATTCATCATCGCGACTTTATCTTTCAATTCGCGTTGCAAATACATTGCCCCGCGACGCTGCATATTTTCCGGGGCGTTGGTCACGATGGAAAGTTCGGCGACCGTATTTAGCTCTCCCAGCAGCAGGTAGATATGATTCACTGGCGAGCGCACATAGCAGTAACTGACGCCAATCTGCGGTTGCATCGGCATGCCATCCCAAAAGAAACGAAATTGCTTGAGATGGCTATCCAGTGCGGTAATGCGCTCCTGGTGCGATTCTGTATTCAGCCGCAGCGCGAGATCGTTACCCGAAAGCTGATAAACATCTTCACCCGGTTCCAGCAAGGGTGACAGCCAGTGAGAAAGTTTTTGCTTGTATTGAATCCGCAGCATGATGCCATAGTTCTTAACCAGCATTTCCATGCCAGGGATGCGTAAATAACAAAGCGCAGACCAGGGGGCATCACGCAACGCGCGATTCAGGGCGCGAACATTTGGCAGATGAACCACCGGGTCCACATACGCAAGCCGCTGAATGCGTCTGACTACCGCTCGCTGACGAGTTGCCAGTACAGCCATATAATTGACAATAAAAGAGAATACCAGATAACTGGAGGAGGTTATGGTCAGCTGCGTGGTATAGCCAGGATAAATGGGAATGTAATTTTGATAGCTGTGGATGCTGATCATCAACACGACCGCCCAGAGCAGCGAAATCAGCTTATAACCATAGCGCATCGCTCCCCACATCATCAGGGGCAGCAATAATGACAAGGTATAATTGGTGCTAAAAATTGTGCTTTTTTCATTTAACGGCATGCATAACAGCAACAATAAAGCACCTAATGCCAGTAGCCAGAGCGCGAACTCTTTTTTGGTGACTTTGGCATCAACCTGCTGTTTTAATTGCGAATAATAGCTACGTAAATAAAATGGATTTCGCACTACCCGAATGATGAAGTAGCACAGCGGGACACCGATCAGATTACCCACCAGTAAGGCCTGATAATTGATTAAAGTCCCGAGGTTAAAAGGCATGACACCGACCAGATTTTCTCTGCTCGCCAGCAATCCTACAAATGCAGCAAACTGGAAAAGTATCAGAAACAGCGTTGCAGGAAACACTATCTGCCAGAATATACGCTGGGAAATTAAACGGGTATCACCATGTGAAACGTTGTTACGCCGGGGAGTAAAGACCCTGTAACCGCCCCAACAGAGAATGATAATGATAATAAAATTAGCCGTTAATGAGAGCGTTTCGTAAAAACCCAGCTCTGCATATTTGCGGACAAAAATCCCTAAGGTGATCCCTGGCAATGCCGCCCAGCTGAAAAACATCATCATGCTGATCATCAGTGCCAAAGGCAGATAAAAGAGAAAAACCTCACCGGAAGAAATATGCGCGAAAGTATTAATGTGGGCGAAAATGGGCAAGATTAAAGAAGGCAGGAACAGCGGAAGCCCCCACCATTTATCACGTATTTTTATATAAGTTGCATTCAGTTTCATAGATGCTCAGCAGAATCCCCCACATCCTGAAGGAGGTGTATTCAGACAGGCATCCCACCTGACTTCGAATGATGATTATTCATCACTATAGAGAGCATTGATTCTAAGTGTCATATGAAAGTTCCAATTGATATATATCAAACAAAATAACCCTGATTAATGAATTATTACGTTTATCATGTTAATTCATCATTATTACATCATCATTGTAAATAATTAAATTAACTTCCATAACATTAAAATATGTATCCACTGACGCTTTTTTACATAACGAAGAATTGACCATTTTGTCCTGTTGTGCCTTAATGTAAGTACCGTCCACAGCGTGGGACATACTTCAAGGAACCTTTTGTGAGTCAGGCAACCAGTATGCGAAAACGACACCGATTTAACAGTCGCATGACCCGTATCGTACTGCTCATCAGCTTTATCTTCTTCTTTGGCCGTTTTATCTACTCGTCCGTCGGTGCCTGGCAGCACCATCAGAGCAAAAAAGAAGCTCAGCAATCCACACTCTCCGTCGAATCACCGGTACAACGTTAGCGGTTACCTTCTCCACTTTCACAGAACCTAACGGCACTTCGCTGTCGGATGCTTTTGCTCTTTGGAATTATCAAAGCGGCAGATATTCTTTCATCTTAAATTTTACGTCTTTGTCCTGACTGATGTTTATCCTGTTTGGCTGCGAAATAAATATAAAATTAATATATA
>OAWA01000936.1_pt1 | contig 16179 bp, 20 predicted proteins | sample 1516971 | NCBI WGS metagenome assembly OAWA01 (sample SAMEA2580097, study PRJEB22360) | human gut metagenome | biome: human gut; feature: human-associated habitat; material: faeces | place: Denmark | collected 2008/2010
TAATAAAGATTCTGCAGCTATAGAACACTTTTTTGAACAAGGTAAAAAAATTCGTCAAGCCATGGAAATTCATAAAGGGGCTCTGCCAAACTTTTATGATTTATTTATTTCGGTTCCCGATGAAAAAGGAGTTGTTTTAAAGGTTTTAGGCTTACTAGAAGATTTCTCAATAACAAATGTAAAAATTAATGAAGAAAATCGCGAAGATATTCATGGTCAACTTCAAATTTCATTTAAGAGAGCGGAAGATTTAAAAGAAGCACGAGAAATTATTGAAAAAGCAACTGATTTTACAGTTGTTTGATAAAGATTAAAGATAGGACTTTCTTAGTCTTAAAATCTTAGGAAAAATTGTTGAAAATAAAAGGGCTCTGAGCGCCCTTTTATGCTATAATAAATACTAAAAAATGTTTAGGATAATATAATGAAATTAAAGATAAATTCGCAAGGCTTAAAAGGACGTTTAAAAGTTCCAGGAGATAAATCAATCTCACATCGTAGTATTATGTTTGGCTCTATTGCTAAAGGAAAAACTGTTATTTATGATATTTTACGTGGAGAAGATGTCTTATCTACTATTGAAGCTTTCCGTGCGATGGGAGTTGAGATTGAAGATAAGGGTGAGGTGATTACTATCCACGGTAAAGGAATTTCAGAACTTAAGGCTCCTGAAAAAGCACTGGATATGGGAAATTCCGGAACTTCAACTCGTCTTTTATCGGGAATTTTAGCAGGCCTTCCTTTTGAAACTACTTTGTTTGGTGATGACAGTTTATCAAAAAGACCAATGGATCGTGTAGCAACTCCTTTACAATTGATGGGGGCAGAAATTACTGGTCAAACCGATAAAGTTAAATTACCGATGACAATTAAAGGAAGCACGCATTTGAAGGCAATTGACTATGTTCTTCCGGTGGCTTCGGCTCAGGTAAAATCAGCTGTAATTTTTGCTGCTTTGCAGGCAGAAGGGCTGACGAAAGTTGTTGAAAAGGAAAAAACACGCTCACATACCGAAGAAATGTTAGTTCAATTTGGTGGAGAACTAATGGTTTCTGATAAAATAATTCTTGTACCTGGTGGACAAAAACTTGTGGGTCAAAAAGTAGTAGTTCCTGGAGATATTAGTTCGGCAGCTTTTTGGTTGGTTGCGGCCTTGGTTGTTGAAAATTCAGAACTTATTTTAGAAAACGTTGGAGTTAATGAAACAAGAACTGGAATTATCGAAGTCATTCAAGCAATGGGTGGACAGTTGGAAATTTTAGAGCAAGATAATGTGGCAAAGGCTGCTACTCTAAAAGTAAAAGCTAGTCAATTGAAAGGAACTGAAATTTCAGGTGATTTGATTCCTAGATTAATTGATGAATTGCCAATCATTGCTCTCTTAGCAACGCAAGCTCAAGGCGAAACAATTATTCGAGATGCGGCTGAGCTTAAAGTGAAAGAAACTGACCGAATTGCTGTTGTCGCGAATGCTCTTAATAGTATGGGGGCCAAAATTCAACCAACAGATGATGGAATGATTATTCAAGGTGGAACGAAACTCCATGCTCCAGAAAATTCAATTAATACTTTAGGTGACCATAGAATTGGAATGATGGCTGCAATTGCAGCACTTTTGGTTAAAAATGGGGAAATTGAGCTTGAACGTGCCGAAGCAATTCAAACAAGTTATCCAAGTTTCTTTGACGATTTAGAACAATTGTCGGAAAATATTTGAACTTAAGTGATTGGAAGTAAAAAATGAGTATCATTTTAATTGGATTTATGGGTGCGGGAAAGTCCACAGTAGCAAAACTTTTAACAGAAAATTTTACTGATTTGGATCAATTAATTGAAGAAGAAATTGAGATGCCAATTGCTGAATTTTTTGAATTATTTGGGGAAGCTGATTTTCGTAAAATTGAAAATGAGGTTTTTGAACTTGCGCTGCAAAAGAATATAATTATTGCAACGGGTGGTGGAATAATTGAAAATCCAAAGAATTTAGAGGCTCTTGATAGAGAAGCTGGAGTTGTCTTTTTGACCGCTGATTTTGAAACGCTTTGGGAACGAATTTCGATGGATTTGCAGAATGTTCGTCCTCTAGCGCAGGATAAAAAGGCCGCTCAACTTTTATTTGAAAAAAGAAAAAATGACTATGCAAAAGTGGCCGATTTAACGATTGATGTTACTGATAAGAGTCCTGAGCAAATTGTAGAAGAGATTCGTGAAAAATGGGGGATAAATTAAGATGAAAATTGCGTATTTAGGACCTCGTGGCTCTTTTTGTTCGGTGGTGGCTGAGACAGCATTTGTATCAGAAGAATTATTTGCTTATGATAGTATTCTGGATGTTATTGAAGCTTATGATGAAGGAAAATGTGATTTTGCTCTTGTTCCTATTGAAAATTCGACTGAAGGAACTGTGAATATGAGTATTGATAAAATTTTTCATGATTCTAAGGCGACAGTTGTGGCTGAATTTGTTTTGCCAATTTCACAAAATTTGCTGGCTCTTTCAAAAGAGGGGAAAATTGAACATATTTATTCACACCCTCAAGCGCTTGCACAAACACGAAATTATTTACGAGAGCATTATTCACAGGCAAAGGTTGAAATTACTGATTCTACTTCAGCAGCAGCTGAATTTGTGAAAAATCATCCAGATTTGCCAATTGCAGCTGTTGCTAATTCTTACGCGGCTAAAATGTATGATTTAGAGATTGTTTCCAAAAATATTCAGGATTTAGCAGGAAATTCTACTCGGTTTTGGTTATTGGGAAAAGAGAAAAAATCATTTGATTTACTAAAAACAGGTGAGAAGGTGAGTTTGGCTTTGACTCTACCTGATAACCTGCCAGGAGCGCTTCATAAAGCGATTTCTGTTTTTGCTTGGCGTGATATTGATATGACAAAAATTGAATCACGTCCTTTAAGAACAAGGCTAGGTCAGTACTTTTTTAATATTGATTTAGTAAATAATGAAAAAAATAATTTAAAAATTCCTTATGCTCTTGAAGAACTATCAGGATTGGGAGTAAAGGTTCGTTTATTAGGAAATTATGCAGTCTATTCATTGGGAGAGGTGTAAAGGTGAGAATTTATTTTGTACGACATGGTAAGACGGAGTGGAACTTGGCGCGACGTTTGCAAGGACAAAAAGGAGATTCACCTTTATTGCCAGAATCTTATGAAGCGATTGAACGAGTTCATAAGTTTTTAGAACCAATTGACTTTGACAAAGTTTTGTCGAGTCCACAAAAAAGAGCTTTGATTACGGCAGATTTACTGACAAATCAAAGTGTGAGTACTGACAAACGATTGTCGGAGTGGAATTTCGGGGAATTAGAGGGTTGGTTCATTAGCGATGCAATTGCTAAATATCCTAAAGAAATGCATGATTCACGTTTTGAGTTGGATCAATTTGATGGAAGTGTTTTTGGAGCTGAATCTGTGAGTTCTGTCTTGAATCGCTTTGATTCTTTGGCTCAGGATTTGTTGAATTCTAAAATGGACAATGTACTTTTAGTTGGTCACGGGGCTTCTGGAACGGCTGGAATGCGCCATTTAGCTGGCTTTCCAATTGCTGAATTACGTTCAGTTGGTGGTTTATCCAATAATACGGTCACTGTTTTAGAATCAAATGCTGGCCATTTTGACTTAAAAATTTGGGATAAACAGCTATGATTGAAAAAACTTATTTTACTGGTTCGATTGAGGCAATATTTTTCTCCAATCCCAGTAATTTTTATAAAGTTCTACTCATTGAAATTGATGAAACTAATGCTGAATATGATGATTTTGAAATTGTGGTTAACGGGACAATTGGGGATGTGGTTGAAGGAGATTCTTATACATTTTATGGTCAATTGACGCAGCATCCTAAGTATGGGGAACAATTACAGGTCAGTCAATATGAAAAAGCAGTGCCGACTTCTGGTGCTGGTTTAGTTAAATATTTTTCTTCAGATAAATTTCCTGGAATTGGTAAGAAAACGGCAGAAAAAATTGTTGAAACTTTTCCTGAAAATACAGTAGATTCAATTTTAGAAGCTCCGGAAAAATTGGATGGCCTATTGACCCTAGCCAGAAAAAATTCATTTATCAAACGATTACGTGAGAATCATGGAATGGAAAAAGTGCTGACCAAGCTTGCAGAATATGGCTTACCAAGTAAAATCACTTTTCAAATTTATGAACTTTATAAAGAAGAAACGATTGAAAAAATTGAGGAAAATCCTTATCAGCTTGTGGAAGATGTTAAGGGAGTTGGTTTTAAAACAGCTGATAAGATTGCAAGTAGTTTAGGAATTGAAGCGGATAGCCCTAATCGATTTCGAGCAGCATTGATGCATGAGGTCAATACGCATTCGCAATCAACAGGCGATACTTACATTGAAGCCAAAAATTTACTTGAGATGACGATAGACTTACTTGAAGAAGCTCGTAATGTCGAGGTCAACCCGTCTGCTGTTGCGGAGGAAATTAATGGTTTAATAGTTGATGGAAAAGTGCAACAAGAAGGAACAAAAATATTTGAGAATTCCTTGTACTTCGCTGAGGACGGGATTCGGAAATCACTGACAGCATTAACTAATCGTTCGGGTAAAGATTTTGCTGATGAAAAGTTACTGACAGTATTGGCTGAAGTTGAAAGAGATTTAGAAATTACTTATGATGATTTGCAAAAGCAAGCCATTATTGGTGCAATGAATCAGCAATTTTTCATTTTGACTGGTGGACCAGGAACTGGTAAAACAACAATTATCAATGGTTTTATTGAAACTTATGCCCGTCTTCATCAGCTAGATTTGGACCCAGACCATTATAATGATGACGTCTTTCCTATATTACTGGCAGCACCGACTGGTCGAGCTTCAAGACGGATGAATGAGTTGACTGGTCTTCCAGCAGCGACGATTCACCGCCATTTGGGTTTGGGACAAGATGAAGCAGAAGATGCTCTTGGAAATGAATTGTCTGGTGCTCTTTTGATTGTTGACGAATTTTCTATGGTTGATACTTGGTTAGCTAATAAACTTTTTCAAGCGATTCCTGGTTCAATGAAAGTTCTCCTTGTTGGAGATGCTGACCAGCTTCCTTCTGTGGGGCCAGGACAAATTTTTGCGGATTTACTAAAAATTCCAGAAATTCCGTCAGTAAAATTGGATAAGATTTTTCGTCAAGGGGATGATTCTACCATTACTGATTTAGCTCACCACATCAAAGATGGGCAATTGCCAAGTGATTTCACGGCGAAAAAACCTGACCGTTCTTATTTTGAGGTCAGTGCTAATTTTGTTCCTCAGATGGTTGAACAAATCGCAAGTGCATGGCAAAAAAGAGGGAATAATCCTTTTGAATTACAAATCTTGGCACCTATGTATAAAGGAATGGCCGGAATTAATGCAATGAATGTTCTTTTGCAAAATCTCTTTAATCCGCTTAATGATCGACTTGAATTTGCTTTGGGTGATATGAAATTTCGTGAAGGAGATAAAGTTCTTCATTTAGTAAATGATGCTGAGGCCAATGTATTTAACGGAGATTTGGGACAAATCGTAGAATTGATAGCAGCAAAATATACTGACAGTAAACAAGATGAGTTGGTGATGGATTTTGATGGTCAAGAATTGACTTATCCAAGAGCGGAGTGGTATAAAATTACTCTGGCTTATGCTATGTCCATTCATAAATCTCAAGGTTCGGAGTTTTCCACGGTTATTGTGCCGATGGTTTCTTCTTATTCACGGATGTTAGAGCGAAATTTGCTTTATACGGCAATTACAAGGGCCAAGCAAAGTCTGATTTTACTTGGTGAAGAACGAGCTTTTGCACAAGCGGTGGCGCGTGAAGGAGCGAATCGAAAGACCTATCTGATTGAGCGATTTATGGGAGAAAATCCAGCGGCTAAAAATCTGTCAGTAGAAATTGTGAGTGAAAAAGTTACTGACAAAAAAGAAAGATCTGACAAAGAGAAGAAGCCTGCAGTGCCAGTAGAATTACAAGGGCAAATTCGTTCTGTCAGTAAAAAAATGCCAGCACAAGTAGAAGAAATTTCTTTATTTGAAGATGAAGAAATTGAAACACTGGATCAGGGAAGCTTGACAGAAGCACTTATTTTGTCAGGAAATTTTGACCCTTTAATTGGTTTAACTCAACAAGACTTTGCAATCTTTAATAAATAAAAAAATACTGACAGAAATTGCTGTCAGTATTTTTTTGTTTCTATCAGTACTTTTTGATATAAAAAAATCTGCCAAAGAGACAGACATTTTTAATTAGCCAAGTTTAGCAGCAAGACGTGCTTTATCACGTGATGCTTTGTTAGCATGGATAAGGCCTTTTGAAGCAGCTTTATCAATTGATGAAGAAGCAGCTCTGTAAAGTTCTTCAGTAGGTGCAGCTTCAAATTTTTTGATAAGAGTACGCATTGCAGATTTTTGTTGTGCGTTGCGTTCGTTTGCTACTTTATTCAATTCAGCACGTTTGATTGCAGATTTAATGTTTGCCATTTTTTGTCTCCTTTTATTACTTTTCATAGAAAAGCGGTTGATGTGATGTCCCAGGTGGGCACACTACACCCTCCAAGATTTTTCTAATACTTATCAATTATACAGGAAATTTGAGTTTTTGTAAACTATCGGCCTTACTTTTTTAGAAAAAATAGAAAAAATATTTTTTACTAAAATAATAAATAAATAAAAATGGAAATCAAGTAAAATAGCAAATTTTCAAAATTTTACAAGCATTAAAAATAAATTTCTAAGCATTTAAAAAGAAAAATTTAATCTAAAAACTAAGTAAATCGTATTGACAAAGAGAATTATCGTGTTATAATCAAGTCATGAATTTAGAAGAAAAGCCGTGGTTTAACGACGCAGAATATATGAGTTATGTCGGTCATCTATTAGAAATGGATGAGCTTAAAAAGCTTGATGGGATTACACATCACTATACTTCAACACGCTTGCAACATTGCTTAAGAGTAAGTTATGTCAGCTATCTCATTGCGAAAAAACGTGGCCTCAATGCTAAAGCTACAGCTAGAGCTGGACTTTTGCATGACCTTTTCTATTATGATTGGCGCAATACAAAATTTGCTAAGAGCCATGCCTATGTGCATCCTCATATCGCCTACCGTAATGCGCGCAAACTGACAACCTTGTCAGCTCTTGAAAAAGACATAATCATCAAACATATGTTCGGTGCGACAATCAATCCGCCACGCTATAAAGAAAGTTGGATTGTTACTGCTGTTGATAAATATGTAGCTACCCTTGAAGGGTCAGTTAACCTCAAGTACAAATGGAATCGCCGTAAGCATTTTAAACGTTTACCTTATTTCAGTATTGATTAAAAAAGTAAAAAATAAAACCTATCCATTGATAGGTTTTTTTATTTAGAAATAAGTCTGTCAGTAAAATAAAGCAAGTCTTGTCAGAGATTTTTCATAATATGATAAAATTAGTATGTAAGCAATAAATTCCATTGCACTAAAATAAGGAGGTATTTTATGAAAAATGTAAAAGTATTTTATAATGAAAAATCTGGTAATAATGATGAAGACAAAGTTTTGAAAACAATTAAGGACTTTTTTGCAAGACCAGAAAATTCAGCCTCTAAACTTGAATTTATCAATCCAGAAAGCCCAGAGGATGCAATCCGTCTTGCTAAAAAAGCCAGTCAAGACCAAACAGACCTTGTGGTTGCTTTAGGTGGCGATGGAACCATCAATAAAATTTGTGGAGGAGTATTTGAAGGAGGAGCAAAACCGATTCTAGGCATTGTTCCTAATGGTACGGTTAATAATTTATCAAAATCACTTCATATTCCGCAAAAATTAGAAGAAGCACTTAATAATTTAAGTCAAGGCAAAATTCAAAAATTTGATATTGCCAAAGTCAATAATGATTATATGACATCAAGTTTAACATTAGGGATTTTAGCAGATATTGCCCAAAATGTCAGCGGCTCTGAGAAGAAAAAATTTGGACCTTTAGCTTATCTAAAAGATGCTTATAAAGTTATTCGCTATAATAAAACCTATCGAATTAAAGTAAAATATAATGGTAAAACCAAGTCATTAAGAACGAAACTATTATTGATTACAATGACAGATACAATTGGTGGAATGCAAGCTTTGTCCCCCAAAGCTAAAGTTGATGACGGACTTATCCGTGTTTATTCATTAAAAGAAATCAATTTATTTAACATTCTTTTTCATTTGAATAAACTTCGCCGAGGAAAATTTGATGATTTTCTTGAAATGACTCATTTTGATACTGACCATTTAGAGATTCTCACACATTCAAAGAAAAAGAAAGATAATCCATATTCAAGAATTGATGGGGATAAAAGTGATCCGCTTCCATTAGATATCAAGGTTTATCGAAAAGCACTGACAACCCTTGTTCCTAAAAGTGAATAAAAGGCTGTCAGTAAATAATAGAAATAAAAAATCAGACCTAAGACTTATGATATAAAGTCTGTGTGAGCCTGATTATAAAAGGGTTTAAGAGTTTCTTGGGAAATAATGTTACGTTTTTTGTTACGCTTGGTTTGAATAATTAAGGTATTTCTCAAATAAGCTGAGTTCATTTTTAGCTGTTTCAGGTTCAAGATGAGCATAAATATCCATAGTCATTTGTAATGTTGAATGACCTAGCCTAGTTTGGATTGCTTTATAACTCATTCCAGCACTTAAACAGAGTGTAGCGTGAGTATGTCTAAAGCCGTGAAAGCCGATATTTGGTAGGCCCACATTCTCAAAACAATCAAGTAAAGTATTTCTAAGTAGTCGACTATTAAGCACAGAGCCATTGAGATTTGGAAAAATCAAAGGCTGATTAGGTTTTCCATATTTGAGGAACTCTTTTTTTATTTCAAGCTGCCATTTAGATAAAAGATTTAGTGTAGACTTATCTATATCTATTGTTCGGTTACTTGTTTCTGTTTTGGGTGAAAATTGAATTTGATTGCTGTCATTTACCGTTTTTGATACCGTAACAGTTCCCTGTTTGAAATTGATATCAGACCAACTCAATGCAACCGCTTCGCCAATTCGGAGACCAGTTGAAGCTAGAAAAGGCAAAAGATTTTTTAATAGTCGCATTTTCCATTGGGGGGAATCTTGACTATTTAAATAATCAAATAAACTTTGAAGTTGAGATTTAGTAAAAAACTTAATCTCTTTTTTTGTAGATTCTACTTTGACATTAGGCATCAGAACAGTTAAACATGGATTAGATGAAATAAGGCCATTTGAAATAGCATACTTCATAATTCTATTTATTATAGTATATAATCTCTTATAATCGCTCATTTCGCCTTTTTTCCGTGCCTGACGTCCATTTAAAGGTTTACTAGCTATCTTTGCCCATACATTTATCTGGTGCTGTAAAATGGCAGTTGTGAGTTTATCTATCTTATACTTCCCAAATGCTGGGATAAGATATAATCTTAAATTTTTTTCTGTTTGCTTGACAGTTGCTGATTTTCTATTTATTTTATAAAAATCAAACCATGCTGCTGCAACTTCATCAAAAGTTTTTAAGACTTTAATTTTTTTAGTACAACCATTTTTTATGAACTCATTTTGAAGACGTGAAAGTTTAACTTTTATGTCTTTTTTTGTACGCCCAGTAATGGAAGTCCGCACTTGCTTACCTGTCAGCACATCAGTACCGATATAAGCGCCACGGAGAATATAGCGTACTTCTCCGTTTTTTGTTTTGTATTCTTTTATATTTAGTTTGTTCATGTTGATTCTCCTCTTTGCATTTGGCCGTGCGCAAAAGTCAAAACATGAAAATTTTATGCTGATTAGTTATAAATTTTTAACTATTTAATTCTTTGGTCTATTTCTGCTGTAAGATCACGAAGTGAATCAAGATTAGATGCTATTTGGGGATCATCCAAAAAACGTAAAGCATCAAAATATGCACCTAAGAAATCCTCTAGAGAATGTAGCCTTTCAAGTATTTCACTAGAATTCTCTGTTAAATAATCCCCAGCACTTGTCTCTTCATTATCGTTATTATAGTAACTTTTGTACGAATATTTCATGGTGTCCAGGATTCTGGTACGCAATTCTCTACTAAGATTTGTTAATATTTTGCGTTCCAAACTTTCAGGATCCGACCAAGATTCAATAGTATATTTTTTAGTCTCATTAAACTTTTTATCTGCTTGTTCAGTATTTAAGAAACTTGAAGCATTTGAATACATTATACTTTTTACTTCACTCACAATAAAAGGAATGACAGCGTTACTTATACTTTTATCTGCTAACAGGTCTGTTTGAAGTTTGGTTATAAGATTGTCAATATATTCATCCATAGTGCCATGAAGAATATATTCTATAGTAGTATCTCCAAGATTTGAAATCTTTAATAAGTTTTCTTTATTTGGAAGATTACGTCCTTTTTCCCAATTATTTACAGTTCCTTTAGATGTATTGAATAGCTTTCCGAATTGTTCCATAGATAAGCCCAAAGAAAGTCTGATATCATTGATTCTTGAGCCGACAGATTTTGCATTTATATCCATATATTATTACCTCTTTTACTATGATAAACTTTTTTTGTAAAAAAGTAAATAAAAGTATTGACAAAATAAAAAAGAAGGTTTATAATTGTCGTATGCAAAAGTAAAGGAGGTGTTCATTATGGGGTATAGAAATAAAGTTCGTGGTTATAGAAATATGTTGGGGCTTACTCAACAACAACTTGGAGAAAAATTAGGTATGACCAAACAAACTTATTATAACAAGGAGACAGAAAAAACAGCATTTTCTGATTCTGAGAAAATTGCTTTTAAAAAATTACTTATTCCTATTTTTCCAGATATCACAATAGAAGATATTTTTTTTAACTGAAAAGTATGCAAAAGTAAACAAAAGCATTTGGCCGTGCGCAAAATTGAAAGTATGAAGTCAGTCGTTGAGATACGATATTGCGTATTAAACGCTAGAAAGAAATTTAATAATGAAAGACTTAGCATTTTTAACCAGTCCTGACATGAGTAAAGCGGAAGTTGTGACTAACCATATCGTTATTGCTGAATATGCAGGAATCGAAAGGACATCGTTACGTTTACTCATCAATAAACATAAAAAAGATTTTGAGCAATTCGGTAAGTTGATATTTGAAATATCGACCTTGCCAGATAGTCGAGGTCAAAAAGTAAAAATCTATCAACTTAATAGAAATCAAGCCATGTTGATGATTACTTATCTGGATAATACAGAAGTAGTTAGAAATTTTAAAATCGCTCTTGTAAAACGATTTGATGAAATGGAGAAGGAACTCTATGCAAGAAAAATTGCAAGAGCAGTTGAAAAGCCGAAAGGAATTACTCTTCATCAAGCTATTTCTGAGTGGAATCATTACTCACGACATGGTAATACATGGCATACGATTATTAGAAGTTTGCTTGCTACAACAGTAACAGGACTGACAAAGAAGCAAATTCAAGCTAGAGATACTGACTGGAGAAAAGAAAAAACGCTCCTAGACCTCCTTGATTCGGTGGAAATGGAACGTTACAAAATGCTTGAAAGTATCGCAATAGCCATGATTGAAGCTGGTTCCGATTACGAACCACTCAAAGTTGCTATTAAAGCAACAATGACAACAAAAAAAGTCCACACCGACCAAAGTAGAGACTTTTAAACTATAAGTAAGGCAAGATCTTCATGAGTTTTGCTTTACTCAAATTATAACATATTTGAGGAGAAACACAAATGACAGAATTTATAACCATTGATGAAGCGAAGCTATTATTCACAGAGTGCCTAGCTAGAGCAAGACACCATATTGAAGTGGATGATGTCACTGACAAACTTTTTGATGGTAAAAGCGTAGCCACCTTTACTTTTATGGGGAATGGCTATCAAGTGGAATTGGAGGCTTAAAATGCAATCATCTACTTTCAAAATAGAAGATTTAGAGAAAGCACGAACTTTTGAAAATAAACATTTTTTAATTCTCTCTGTAAAAATGAATTCTGAAATTGGACATCAAGTTTTTTTAAAAAGCGTAAAAAACAAAAAAACAGTAATTATTTTCAATCAAAATAAAGCACCTCTTTGTATCAAAGTATCCCATGAGTTTGCACAAAGGTGGAAACTGAAAAAACAAGCCGAAATTAAGAAAAGAGATAAAGTATGAAATTTATAAAAATGGACGTTATAAGCACAGAAATACTGCCTATTTGGTGGGTTAAACCTAGTCGTGCTGAAGTAAAAAAAATATTAATTGTCAATGAATCTAAAGCTCCAAAGTTGCATATAAGACTTAAACGAGGAGGGAAGAAATGAGCATCTTATCATTTGAAGCAGAGCAGGAACTGACTCAATCAGTATTAAATCGTGTTGATAAATTAGTTGAGGCAAGAGTTGAACAAAGTCGTGAGTTCCCATATGTGCAACAAGCTGAATTATTGAAAGAACTGAACATTTCAACCACATATTTAGCTAAACTTCGGGCACACGGATTAAAGCAAGTGATTTTAGAAGATGGAGATCGTACTGTTTGGTATAAAAAAAGTCAATTGGAATCCTTGATGGATTCATTGGCTGAATAGGGGGAAGAAGTGACAGAAGTTAAAACTGATTACGGAGATTTGGAAAAACAACGCAAAGCATGGGAACGGTTAGAAAATAATCTAAAAAAGGTGATTAATCTTCCCTGGGAAAAATTTGGAAACATTGATGGCGCTAAGATTCCTCAAAGTCTTGATTTAGTCCATATCTTGCATCGTGATATTTATGAATATCCTTACCTGTCAGTAAAGTCTACAGGAGAAAATAAAAGAATCAAAAGACCTAGTTTGCATTTAAACAATGGTCAAAATACTGTATCTATTTTCTACGGTGGAGTTAATAAAAAAGCTGAAAAAACTGACGATGGAGAAGATAAAGAAGTAGTTACATTAAAATCAAGTAAAAGTATACCTCGTTTTGTCAATGTGATCCTAGATTATCTATTTGGAAAACTTGCTTTGCATAATGGATATTTATATGATATTTCAACCTCACAATTCAAACGATTGTCGGAGATGGATATTGCTCATGAATATAAGTTAGGCAAGCGTTCTGATTTCACAGCTAGTGAGGTTGTAGAAATTATATCTTTTATAGATGAACAGATAAAGCTAAAACCTCTTAAGGAAATTAAAGCATCCATTATTGCTTGTCATGACTTTCAAATGGATCTACATCAAAAGAAAATTTTAAAAAATTGTTCTATCAAAGACAATGAATGTTACTTTAAAGTGTTTGATTGTCAGCTCTCTGATGTAATTGAGATGTCAATCTTGAACGCTAATTACTTAGGAATGGTGATAGATGATGTAGACAGCTTGCATAATGCACAACTACAACCCATCTATCAAATGTTGGTGGCATGTCGTGAGATTACTAAGACAAGGTTCTTTGTCAGCAAATCTGGAACACGTACTGGTAAAGGGTTGCGCCATAAAGTAATTTCATCAATTTTTGATACGAAACATGTCAATCTAGACGAACTCTCAAATAAAGCAACGGCTGCAATGGCTTGGGCTGGATTTGATGGCGGAGAAATGTTACTGGTGACTGAATCAGGAGAAATTGGAAAGAGCTTAGAACGTTATTTGAAAATACTGGCTACTGAAAGTACATATCGTGGTCGAGGTATCGGTCAAAACTATGCGGATATTAATCTTACTGGTGTGCTGTCTATTGATTCAAATGAAAAAGTTCTGTTTTCTTCTGAGATGAATAGCAGGGCTGTGAACATTGCTTTTAAGAATCGTCCTAAAGGGGAAACTGATAGCGAACGTGAATCAATCTTTTCGCCCTACTGGGAAGCATTTACTGAACAGCGAGTATCTGAGACCAGTAGAGAAGCAACGGCGCTTGCAGGAGTGGCTGCTTTGTATTCTTCATTTGTCTATTGGAGACAGAATAAATTTAAGTTTAATTTTAAACAAGTGGAGATGGATAACTTCAGTAGTGATCACTTCGATTTTGATGACGTGCAAATTTATATTATTGAGGAGCACATCAAAGGTAACAAGACAATAATCAAAACGGATGAGGTTCAGAAGCTATTGAAAGAAACCTATTACGGTGCTGGAAGTCCTAAACGAAGAAAAGAAGCTCTTGATATTATTGGTTATTTCGAGACGGTTCGTACATTTCCAACTTTTGAAGGAAAAAGAAAATCTTTTCGTGTTATTGCAATTGGTAACCCCCAACGTACTGCAAAAGCAGTTGAAGCATTTCTTGAAACAATGTATGAACCACCATAAAAGTGTAATTTAGTTACAAATAGTTATGTTTTTTTGATACTCATAAACAGCTATATAAAAGGATAGTTACAGAAAATACGCAAAATACACTTTTAATATTGAGTAAAATAGTAATTTATTATAAAAGAGTTTGAGTTAATTATACCAATTATGGATACTAGATTTTAATATTCTATATTATATAAAGGAAAAATGTGTAATTAATGTATTTATCGTAACTATGGCTTTATAACAGGGTTTTGAGAGGTTTTAAAAGTGTAATTATTCATAACTATTTTCTTAAATAATATGTAACTATTGGGGTGATTTTAGAAACTAATAGTTAGCAAATGAAAAAAGCTATACCAATTTAGAAAAAGAGGTTTGATAATGAGCTTTAATTTTACAAAGACAGTAGTCTTTACAGTCAATGAAAAAATGCCATTTAATATTCCTTATGATGAAGAGGAATTTGAGAAATTTAGTCATGCACTTTTGGTCGATAAAAATGCGGAGTGGCTAGGTGGCTACTTATTTAACATAAAAAATATTGTTTCAATAAAACGAGTTTAAACATAGGGAGATAAATAATGAGCGATAAAGTAATTATGGTTTATACAGTCAATGACTCATCAGCATTTGTCTTTAATCAGACACTGGATAATATGAAAGTCATTGGCAAATGGCAAGATAACCCTGACCAGTTATTTAGACTAGGCACTACCGTATTTAATGGAAGCCATGTCGTGGCAATTAAAGTCTCAAAACGTGGGCCACTTGGTACAGTACCGGAATAATAAAGGGGAAATAATGAGGGTAAGACACCCACCGAAATCAGTTGTTTTTACTATTTTACAAAAATAGTTATCAACCTAATAAACACAAGGGATTACAGGGACTGTCAATAGTTCCGATTATAATATATATTTACTAATAAATAAATACAGGAGAAACCACAATGAAAACATTTGAAGAAATTGAAGCAGAACTTATCAATCAAAAAGACGGTAATTTATTGGAAATTGAGAAGTTTAAAAATAATAAAGAAAAAGCGGAAAGAGCCTTAAAAATCGCTAATGAGGAATTAATCAAAGCCGAGGAGACCGCTGACTTAGTAGCTTATGATAAAGCAAAGGGGGATATATGGACATCACAACACGCTATTGAATTGTATCAAAAACAGTTAGACAAATTGGAAAGCACTCCATTAGTGACCAAAGATGATTATAATCAATTGGTCTCAGATATTGAAAAGGCTGCCGATAAGTTACAAGATGAGTTGAATATTAAGGGCGCTAAGCTAATGGCAGAACTCAAGTCATTGGCTGATGAATCTAATGCGGTCTACCATAAAGCTGATGAGTTGTTACATATTGCGCAGTATGATGTTTACAAAGACGCTGACTGTTTAGTCGCGTCAAACGGTACCAGAATAACGCGAGCGGTAGAGTATAAACGAAACAACTCAGTCCGAAATGTTTATAACTTTAAATATCTTGGCAACACATTTCTTGATGATATGAACGCATAATAAAGGGGGGATACCATGACAGAAACAATCAAAGACAATAGCCAACAACATACAGGCAATTGGGTTGAGGACATCCGAAAAGGCGCAGAGATTGAACGCAAAGAACGAGAGGAGACGAGCAGACAGCGGAGCAAAGAAGCCTTTGACAAGATGAGAGATAAGGCGAACGCCGAACGTGATGAGATTAATGGATTGATGAAACAAGTTGCCGAAAGAAATTACAATGATAATAAGTTAAAGCGTGACAAAGAAATTGAAACTGCTAAACAAAAAGCTATGCAACAGATTGAATCTGAATATGAAAGCAAGTACGGAGTCAATACCGACAAGACGGAACGAACTAAGCAAGCATTGAGCAACTTACTAAAAGGTTTATGATTAATAAAAATAAATAA
>OAWA01000943.1_pt1 | contig 16046 bp, 16 predicted proteins | sample 1516971 | NCBI WGS metagenome assembly OAWA01 (sample SAMEA2580097, study PRJEB22360) | human gut metagenome | biome: human gut; feature: human-associated habitat; material: faeces | place: Denmark | collected 2008/2010
CATCAAGATCCTTTTCTCCCACCGGGGCTCCGTCTACAGCCATATCATACTGGGATTTGGCAGCTTTCTCAGTAGCGGCCATTGCCTTGTAACTGGCTTCTGCCTCATCGCGTTTCTGGGCAGACATTACCCCTTTATCGAACAAGTTTTGTACGCGCGTATATGATTTCTGGGCAATATCCAATCCAGCCTTCGCCTTCTGCCACATTTCATATGCTCCAGCTATCTCTTGTGCACGGGCACCTTTAATAGCCTTTGCGTTCTGAGCTTCAGCGGCACGACGTACAGCCTCCGCTTGCTGAAGCTTGGCAAGAACTTCGGGCGTATCCAGGAAGACAAGCGTGTCACCCACTTTCACCTTGTCGCCCTCACTGAAACGATATGCTTCGATTCGTCCGGGAACTTTTCCCGAAATACGAACTTGCGTAGCCTCCGCTTGCCCCATGATGATATCATCCGGCGGCGTCAGTAAAAAGAAACCGGTTAATGCAACTAATCCGACCACACCTAAGAATGTGATAAATGCCAATAGCATATTATTGATTGAGTATTTTTTATTCTCGTTCATGAGTTTATAATTTGAGATTTATGATTGTATGATTTAGATAGTGTCCTCAAAAGTATCAAGTCCGTGTTCATCCACTTAATCCGCGTTCCTGGTTCTTCCAGAGAGCTCATCCCCCAGCTTTCCCATCGCTTTCGTCAAGTAGACTTCCGTCAATTTCACCTCTATCTGTGCATCTATCAGGCAGGAACGCGCCGACACCCAAGCCGTCTGCGCCTGCATCAGGTTAAGAGCCGGGATTACGCCTTCCTCAAATCCGAGATTGGCATGACGAAGATTCTCTTCCGCATTCTCCATATTGCGGGTGGAAACGATCAGCTTCTTGTTTGCTTCATTGACCTTGTAAACGGATTGATTGACCTGCAATTCCACCTTCTCGCGTGCATCCTGTAACTCCAAAGACTTGATGCGTGTCTCGGCACGAGCCGAATTGCGCTTATAACTGCCCTCCCACCAGCCGGAAAGCGGAACTTTCACCATTACACCGACATTGAACATCCCGGCAAATTCATTTTTGAAGCCGTTCATGGAATTAGGGTTCGTGACCAAGTAGTTTGCCATAAATGCCACATTCGGCAACATATCCGACAAAACAATCCGTTCCTTCCTCTTATAAATCTTAGTCGCCAAGTCAAGGCTCTTCAGCTCGTTACGATTCATAAAGGCCTCGTTCACATCGGCCGCCGTAACGGAAGGCTCTGTCAGAAAACTTTCGATATCTTCATCTGCTAAAACAAGCGGGTCTTCTAATGGCAACCCGCATATCTGTGCCAATAACATGCGGGAAAGAGCCAGACCGTTATCGACTTTCGTCTGTGCCATCTCTGCCTCATTCAGTTTGACTTTGACGGAGAGTCCGTCGGCTTCGGTCGCTACTCCCTCATTGATCATCGCTGTCATATCATGATCGGTCTTACGGAGCAAATCGACATAGGCATCAGCTAACTTCTTCTTATTTACTAATGAAATCACCTGCCAATAGGTTTCATCGGTTTTACAGATGACATCCTGCAGTTGCTGGTCATTCATCGACTCGGCCAATTGCTTGGCGTACTTAGTAATCTGATTGTAATTGATAATCTTGCCTCCCATAAACACAGGTTGCACAAGTGAAACGCTTCCCACCCAGATATTCTGAATGTCGAGGTGTTGCAAGTCATCCACCCCTTCCATCAACTTTCCAAACACCGGCAATTGGGCGATCGGCCCGAGAGCCCCTCCAATAGAAGCGCCGAGTGCTCCCATATCCAGCAGATTAATATCTTTCTGGTTCCACATATACGCGCCAGTCGCCGATAGTTGAGGAAAATATTTGGTGAAAGCGGCGTTTTTCTCATAGCCGGCCATTTTAATCTTTTCTCCCGAGATCTTCAACTCTTTGTTGTTCTGAATAGCCAATTCACGACATTCCTCCAGCGTCAACGTACGCCCGGCACTTGCATAGCCCGACGAAACCAGTAATGCAACTAATACGACAAATCTCTTCATCTTTATCTTGTTTTATTCGGATTCTTTCCTAAACGGTGCAAAAGTACTGGTTCGCTTTAAATATACAATTGAACTAATTCAATAACTGCTTTCTTATACGTTCACAAGCATATAGTTTCACATGGTTTCATCCTGAAGAAACCGTTGTTTCCCACCGATGAAAATATAGTTTCCCACCAGTAAAAATACAGTTCCATGCCCATGAAACTTGTTCCGCCACCTATTCTGTTCTAGTGAATGAGAGGACTTTCCGCTTCAACTTGCAATACCAGGCATTACTAATTCCCATATAATGGGCGATATACTTATCGGGAACCCGGTTGATCATCCAGGCATAGTTCGTGTAGAGAAACTGGATGAACTCTTCCGCTGTGGAAGAGAGGCGAACGGCCAACAGAACATCCAGTTTATAGATGATCGTCAGCATGATATTCTGATAATAAGATGCAAACAAAGGATAACGGAACGAAAGGCTCTCGATATGATCGCGGGAAAAGCAGAGCAACTCGCCGGCTTCAAGCGCCTTAATCTCAAATTCAGAAGGTTGCTTGGTAAAATAGCCAATGGCGGAAAGGAACGGAAACATATTATCAGCCGCAAAACCGGTGACACATTCATTACCGTTCTCGTTTACATATAAATTGATGAAAAGACCTTTGTTGATGAAATAGGCATCCTGACACAACTCACCTGTACGCAACAGATAATCTCCTTTCTTCACGGAGATCAACTTTGCGTTTTTTGCCAGTTCGCCGAGAAAAGCTTCATCACAGACGAGGGCTTCCGGAAGGTCGGCAAGTAGTCGCGCAAAATGGATATCTGTTTCCATTGCTATTTTTCGAGTGTGAAACTTTTACGGCCGATCAAATTGCCATCCGCAAATATATCGACCCGATATGTACCCGGAGAAAGAAATTCTTCGATATTCCAGTACATCGTAACCGGCAATTCCTCACCGTCATATTCGACCAGTTTCTTCATGGAGTAATTGATTTCTTTTCCTTCGAAGGTAAATACATCGGCACGGCTCTTCAACAGGATATCGTCGTCCGGCTTCATGATACGCACAAAGATCGTCTTCTCTCCGACCGGAGCCGTAATGTTCTTGCTGATCCGGAAGTCAACGACAAATTGTTCCATCTTCTTGATCACCTTTGCCTTTTTTCCGCGACCATTGACAGGAGTTACATTGATACCCGTCGCATCCAAACGGCTTGCCAATGTGACACGTTCCGTCAGTTTCTCTTTTTCCTTCTTCAAAGTGGTTAGCCGTAGAAGAAGCCTGCTTGTATTTCTTTACCGCTTCATTCTTTTCCACTTTCAATTGTTCGTTAGCACGATTCAGAGAGTCGATCTGAACTACATAATTACGCATGATCTTACGCAATGTCTGCAATTCCTTCTTTAGACGGGCAATCTCTTTCGTATTTGTCGCCTTTACAGTACGAAGTTCTTCCTGTAAGCGTTGTACTTTAGCTTGCTCGGTAGACAATAGATTCAGTAAGGAGTCGTTACCTATATTAAATTTATATCCTTCATATTGGAGAGACAATTCGTTAAATTCGTCTTCCAATGATTCCTTATCCAGAACATAAGCCTGCTCCAAGTCCTCCATCTGCTGATTCTGATGGAAAATATAGTAGGCAGCACCGGCGATAATCAACAATAACACAACCACTGCCATGATCAGCAATGACATCTTATTTATTTCTTTTGTCTCTTTCTTTTCAGCATCCATACGGTTACGATTAAAAATGAACACGCAAAGGTATGAAAAATGATTTAAATTTCGAATATTATTCCTACCTTTGTGCCACTCAATTAAATAATAATTTGCATGCACGAGAAACTTATTATTCTTGATTTCGGCTCGCAAACAACTCAATTAATCGGGCGTAGAGTCCGTGAGTTGAATATGTATTGCGAGATTGTCCCCTACAACAAATTCCCCCACGATGCTACAGGTGTAAAAGGCGTAATCCTTTCCGGAAGTCCCTATTCCGTATATGACGCCAATGCGTTCAAAGCTGACTTAAGTGAAATACGCGGTAAATATCCTGTATTGGGAATCTGTTACGGAGCCCAATTCCTGGCTTATACATCCGGCGGAAACGTTGAACCGGCCGACTCCCGCGAATACGGACGTGCCAACCTGTCGTATATCGACAATACAGACGAATTGCTGAAAGGCATCAATGTAGGTTCACAAATCTGGATGTCACACGGAGACACCATCACGGTCCTTCCTGAAAACTTCAAAGTAATCGCCAGCACGGACGATGTAAAAGCAGCTGCCTATCATGTGGAAGGTGAACAAACCTGGGGCGTACAATTCCACCCGGAAGTATTCCACTCAACTGACGGTACTAAATTATTAAACAACTTCCTGAATATTTGCGGATGCGCCAAAGACTGGACACCGGCCTCCTTTATCGAATCGACCGTTGCCGAACTGAAAGAACAATTGGGAGACGACAAAGTAATCTTAGCGCTTTCCGGCGGTGTGGATTCTTCGGTTACAGCCGTTTTACTACACAAGGCTATCGGCAAGAACCTGACTTGCATCTTCGTCGATCACGGCTTGTTGCGCAAGAATGAATTTGAAAACGTGTTGAAAGATTACGAACACTTGGGACTGAACGTGATCGGAATCGACGCCAAAGAGAAATTCTATAAGGAACTGGCAGGTGTCAGCGAACCTGAAAAGAAACGTAAGATCATCGGCAAAGGTTTTATCGATGTGTTTGACGAAGAGGCCCACAAGTTGAAAGATATAAAATGGTTAGGTCAAGGTACCATTTATCCGGACGTAATCGAATCGCTATCCATTACCGGAACTGTTATCAAGAGCCATCATAATGTAGGCGGTCTGCCTGCCAAAATGAACCTGAAACTGGTCGAACCGCTACGCCTTCTGTTCAAAGACGAAGTACGTCGTGTCGGTATGGAGTTAGGTATGCAACCACATCTGATCAAACGTCATCCGTTCCCCGGTCCCGGTTTAGGTATTCGTATTTTAGGTGATATCACCCCGGAAAAAGTACGAATCTTGCAAGAGGCCGACGATATCTATATGTCGCTGATGCGTGAATGGGGCTTGTACGACAAAATCTGGCAGGCCGGAGTGATTCTCCTCCCGATCCAGTCCGTAGGTGTTATGGGAGACGAACGGACCTACGAAAATACGGTTGCTTTGCGTGCTGTAACCTCGACGGATGCCATGACGGCTGACTGGGCGCAACTCCCATACGAATTCCTTGCGAAAGTGTCCAACGAAATCATCAACAAAGTCAAAGGAGTAAACCGCGTTGTCTACGACATCAGCTCAAAACCGCCCGCAACAATCGAATGGGAGTAAAATTCCATATCCGCATTTCAAGTATACATAATGTAAAACCAATAAAAAATAAAGAATCGTATGAAACAAGATATGATTGTTATCCTGGATTTGGGCAGTCATGAAAACACAGTGTTGGCACGAGCAATCCGCGCATTGGGTGTCTATAGCGAAATCTATCCGCACGACATTACGGTTGAAGAACTCAAAGCACTTCCGAATGTAAAAGGTATCATCATCAACGGTGGTCCTAACAATGTAATCGACGGTGTCGCCATCGATGTAAATCCGGGAATCTATTCGATTGGAATCCCTGTTATGGCAGCCGGCCACGACAAGGCTCTCTGCGAAGTAAAATTAAATGAATTCTCCAGTGACATGGAGGCTATCAAAGAATCGGTAAAAACATTCGTATTCGACACTTGTAAAGCCGAAGCGAACTGGAATATGACGAACTTCGTCAATGACCAAATCGAACTGGTAAGACGTCAGGTCGGTGACAGAAAGGTATTGTTGGCACTTTCTGGCGGAGTCGATAGTTCCGTTGTTGCCGCATTGCTTCTGAAAGCTATCGGGGACAAGTTGGTTTGCGTACACGTAAATCACGGTCTAATGCGTAAAGGTGAATCGGAAAATGTCGTTGAAGTTTTCAAGAACCAGTTGAATGCAAACCTGATTTATAAAGACGTTACCGATCGTTTCTTAGATAAGCTGGCTGGCGTTGCCGATCCGGAAGAAAAACGCAAAATCATCGGTGGCGAATTTATCCGTGTCTTTGAAGAAGAGGCACGCAAACTGGATGGCATCGACTTCTTAGCGCAAGGTACTATCTATCCCGACATCGTGGAAAGCGGTACAAAGACAGCCAAGATGGTGAAATCCCACCACAACGTAGGTGGACTGCCCGAAGACCTGAAATTCGAATTGGTCGAACCATTACGCCAGTTGTTCAAGGACGAAGTTCGCGCTTGCGGTCTCGAATTGGGCTTGCCTTACGAAATGGTCTTCCGCCAGCCGTTCCCCGGTCCAGGTTTAGGAGTGCGTTGCTTAGGTGCTATCACACGCGACAGACTGGAAGCGGTTCGAGAAGCGGATGCCATCCTGCGTGAAGAATTCCAAAAAGCTGGATTAGACAAGAAAGTTTGGCAGTATTTCACCGTTGTGCCTGACTTCAAATCCGTAGGTGTACGCGACAATGCACGTTCCTTTGAATGGCCTGTTATCATCCGTGCCGTCAATACGGTAGATGCCATGACGGCTACTATCGAACCCGTCGATTGGCATATCCTAATGAAGATTACGGACCGCATTCTAAAAGAAGTCAAAAACGTCAACCGCGTTTGCTACGATATGTCTCCGAAACCCAATGCGACGATCGAATGGGAATAAGATAAAAAGGAAACATTCAAAAATATTACTCGTCTATTCGCTTGATCACCCGGCAAGGGTTTCCGACAGCAAGTGAATAGGCGGGTATATTTTTTGTCACCACGCTACCGGCTCCGATCACCACGTTATTACCTATTGTAACACCAGGAAGGATGATGGCTCCGGCACCGATCCATACATTATTACCGATCGTGATCGGGTAAGCATACTCCAAGCCCTTGTTGCGATCGGATGCACCCAATGGATGTCCTGCCGTATAAATGCCGACATTGGGGGCGATAAAAGCATTATCTCCTATACAAACCTTTGCCCCGTCCAATATAACCAGATTGACATTCGCATAAAAGTTCTCTCCCACTTCTATGTTATACCCGTAGTCACAGGCAAAAGGAGGTTCTATGATCAAGTTCTCCCCGGTCTTCCCCAAAAGTTTTTTCAGAAGTTCCGTCCGCCTGATCTGCTCGAAAGGACGTAAACGGTTATAATCATAAAGTAACTCTTTTGCACGCTCACGATCCGCCAATATTTCTGGATCATAATTAGCATCGTACAACAGGCCGAGACGGCATTTTTCTTTTTCGGTCATTGTTTGTTATTACTGATTCAACACATGTATCGTATGGCAAGCGACCAATGCCGCCGTTTCCGTACGCAAACGACTTTCGCCTAACGAAATAGGTTCGAATCCACATTTTAAGGCAAGCGCTATTTCTTCGGGACTGAAATCGCCTTCCGGACCGATCAGGACAAGTGCGTTTTCTCCCGGATGATACGTTTGTTTCAAAAGAGGTTTTACCCCTTCCTCGCAATGGGCAATAAACTTACGACCGGCAAAAGGCAGACTAACGAACGTGCGGAAATCGGTCATTCCGTTTAGTTCCGGCAAAGTCGCTTTCTGTGATTGCTTCATTGCACTGACCAAAATCTTTTCCAAGCGGGCAGGCTTAATTTCCTTCCGTTCGGAAAAACGACAGTTCAAACAAGTAATGGCATTAATACCGATCTCGGTCGCTTTCTCCGCAAACCACTCCATACGGTCCATATTCTTGGTCGGAGCCACTGCTATATGAAGATTGAAGTTCCATAAAGCAGGCTGTTCCCACTGTTCCAGAATATTCACTTCGCAATGCTTAGGATGGGCACGGCTGATTGCCGCTTTAAAAAAAAAGCCTTTACCATCCGTCAACAAAATCTCGTCACCTTCAGTCAACCTGAGTACACGAATACAATGCCCGGCTTCTTCTTCCGGAAGCTCTAGGTTCACAGCTATCTCCGGCGTATAAAATATCTGCACTTGAATAAATTAAAAGTTAAAAATTAAAAGATTTCCCCATTGTCAATTGACAATTAACATCATTCCTATTATCGTAGCCGAAAGTACCGATACCAACGCACCGGCAATCATAGCCGGAAAGCCGAAACGAGTGATCAGTTCCCTCTTTTCGGGAGCCAACACGCCCATCCCTCCCAGCAAAATACCAATAGACGAGATATTAGCAAAACCACATAAGATATAGGTAGACATTAAAATAGATTTCTGATACAGAAACAAACCGGCATCTTTCCATTCCTGTAACTGGAAATAAGCGACAAACTCGTTTAAAATGGTTTTCTGTCCCAACAAAGAACCGACCAGCATCACATCCTGATAAGGAACTCCGATCAGCCACATAAAAGGAGATAAGATCACTCCCAATATAAACTGGAATGTCAGTCCTTGAGCCTTCCCGCCTGTAATGGATACGATCCAGTCATTCAGTCCGGTATAGCGTCCGATCACACCCTCCAAAATATAATTGGCAAGTGCGACCATTGCTATGAATACAAGCAACATCGCTGCGATATTCACCATCAGACGTACCCCCGTCGACGTACCGGCAGCCATCCAATACAGTGGAATGCTGTCCGACCTTCTCCATCTTCACCAAGCGGTCGTCGACCTTTTCTGTTTGCGGACAAAGAATTTTAGCCAGAACAATAGAACCCGGAGCAGCCATCAGCGAGGCCGAAAGCAAATGTTTCGCAAACAGAACCCTCGACACAGGATCACCTCCCGCCAACATACCGATATAAGTTCCCATCACTGTTCCGGCTATCGTCCCCATTCCGGAAACCATAACCAGAAATATTTCCGACCGGTTCATCGCCGGCAGATAATTCTTGATCAAAACAGGGGATTCCGTCATTCCCAAAAACACATTGCCAGACGCAACCAATCCTTCGGCTCCGGAAATATTCATGAAACGTCGTAGCAGCCAAGAAAATCCTCCCACTACGCGCTGGATAATCCCCCAATAATAAAATAAGGAAACCAAGGCCGAGAAAAAAATCACCACCGGAAGTGAGTTCAACAAAAAGATAAACCCTTCACTTTTAGTTACCAACGGCCCTAAAAGGAAAGCAACCCCGGACTGAGTAAAATCCATCAACTTAATAAAAGCCTTGCCCACCCATTCCAGAACAATTCCGACTACAGGGACATACAATACGGCAAGAGCAAAGACAAACTGCATAAACAATCCGCCACCCACCAATTTCCAATCGACCCGTTTCCGATCGTAACTCATCAGATAAGCAACCCCCAACACCGTAGAAATCCCTACTATACCACGTAAAAAAGACTCAAGACTAAAACCAAGTTGTTGTTCTATCATCTAGACCTGCCCTCCTCTTCACGACGCCGGATTTCATCTTTGTACATCTTTGCATACTCGTAGTTCTCATCGGCTATCGCTTCATCCAAACGATCCGACAATTCATCGACATCCAAAAGAGAAAGCCATTTTTTCAGCTTTGTTTCATCATGTATTTCCTCCGGCTCCAGAGCCAATATGGAATCATCATCCTTGTCTTTCTCCTCTGCGGAATTTTCAAGCACGACACCACATTCACGGACAATCTCAGGTGTCGTATAGATATCGCATTTCACACGCAAAGCGATGGCGATAGCATCGGAAGTACGCGAATCCAAGCGAATCTGTTTTATTCCATCCTCAAAAAGCAGTTCGGAATAAAATACACCATCTTCAAACTTATAGATAAAAACCTCACACAAACGAACACCGAATGCCTGTGCAAAAGTTGCAAACAAATCATGCGTCAAAGGACGAGGAGGCGTGATGCGTTCCAAAGCGATCGCAATAGACTGGGCTTCCGACGTCCCAACAATGATAGGTATGCGGCGAACCCCATCTTCTTCAGCAAGAATCAAGGCATAAGCACCTGACTGTATCTGGCTGTTCGTTAAACCTTGCACCCGCAATTTTATTCTTGTATCCACACTATTTAGTTTTTTAGTCAATACACAAAAGTAATATTATTTCGGAATCTTAAAAACTTTCGAAAGAAAAATACAAAGGGCCTAAAAAAAGAAAAGGTTGTCATCACGACAACCAATCTTCATTGCTAACCTTAAATCTAATACCATGAAAAACACAGTGCAAATATATAGATTTTATGTTATTCAGCATAGTTTTACGGCAGAATATTTATTTTTTTAGCATTATTTTAGCCTGCAAATCGACTGTTTAAAGGTGATTAACAGTTTATTGCTGATTCTTTGTATATTCATCCGCTTTTTCTTTCATCCTTTTGACACGCTTTTGTGTTTCGGGATGACTCGAAAACAGTTGGCGGAACTTAGATGATTTGGGAGCTTCCACACTTAATTCCAAGAGTTTATTAAGCGAATTATACATACTATAAGGATCGATACCGTTCGCGATACTGAACTCAAAGCCATAATCGTCTGCCGCATTCTCCTGCTTTTGCGAATACTGTGCACTGGCAAGCGTTTCGGCCAAACTCCCCAATTGCGAATCGGTCAGCTTGGCAACCGTATTGTTGGCAGCCCCGACAGCATTCTTGGAGGCCGAAGTCAGATAAGCCTGCTTCATGGCGTCTTTCGAATCCGTATGTAAAACATGACCGATCTCATGACCGATAACGGCCAGCACTTCATTATCATCCATAATCTTCATCAAGCCTCCACAAACACGAACGCTTCCGTCGCCGCAAGCAAACGCGTTCACGTCGATCACATTATACACCTTAAAATTCAGATCGAGACCTTCGACCTTGATATCTTTCGTCAGATTTGCCAAACGCTGTCCCATCGCCGTTTCCGGTCCGGCAATCTCATTATGCGTATCCATCCACTGGATATACTCGCGAGCCATGGCAGCCACGTCCTCGTCCGACAAAGTCACCGCTTTTGCTACATCGGATGCTGCATTCACTAATTTTTTAGTATTGATGGATTTACCTCCGATTTTAAACTGAGCCGAAACATTCAGGCTGACTCCGGCAACTAAAACCATTGATAATAAAATAGTCCTTACTTTCATATCGTTTGTTATTGTTTTAAATAATTCTCTACCTGATTAAATGTCACATCCTTCAATACAACTTTTTTATCCTTGTCCAACAGATAAAGGGTCGGTATCGCTTTCAGATCATAAATCTCATCATTTTTCAAACTCACCGTACTGTCATAAGAATTGATCCAGCCTGCAGGCATATAGGAAATATGTTTTTTCCAGGCCTCCAAATCCTCATCCGGGTAAACAGCCAGGATTTTAAGCTTGTTATTCTTGATCCACTCCGTCACAAACGGCGAAGCAGCGAGCTGATCCGTAATTTCCTTACAGGCATGGCAATCCGGATTATAGAAAAACAAGAGTAGACAATCAGCTTTCGTACGATACAAAGTTCCTTTTTTACCGTCCACCAGCGTGTACGTGAAATCTGTAGCCGGTTCTCCCACCCTGTTCTTAAGAGCTAATTCGAGCAAATGGGCCGGACGTATTTTACTGACTTCATCCAGAAACGGAGCTTCCAATACAGCATCCAATACATAAATATACAAAGACTCATCCCTCATGGGAGAATTCGGATCATAAAGATATTTTTCATACAGGCCGGAAAAATAGACGAACATCGAACTATCGGTCGACGCTTTACTCATCATCTCTTTGATAGAAGAAGCGGCCACTTTCGCCGGGACATATTTCATCATATCGATATAATTGGAAGTCGCTTGCTCCGTAATTTCCGGGAAATGAATCAGAGTTGTATCCGTAAAATCGAACTTATCCCAATAATGTTTTACCAAGTAAGCGGCGCGTTCTTCCGGTTCTGTAATGACACTGGGAACAGAAACCATTTGAAAAGTATGTTCTTTCGTGTTTCCTGCTTCCGTTTTCTCCACCTGTTGGCCGTTGCAGTTGCAAAAGATCAATATAAAAAATAATAGGTAAAGTATTCTTATCCTCATAGTATCTTGTTTTTATTCCCGCAAAGATATGATTTATCAGCAATTAAAAAACCAGAGAAACAAATAATTAACGGTCTTATGGAAAAAAGTAAGAGGTTATCCGAAAACCGACTGGCTCATTCAGAAAAAAATGTCGGTGTTCTGTAGATAACCTCTTACGAGCTACAGGTTAAAATTCGAGGTACCTTATATTTTTTTACCTTATCGATAAATCAAAATAAATTATAGTTCGTCCGCAAGACTTTAAATTCCGTCCGACGGTTTATCTGATCTGCAATCTCTTGCTGCTCAGGAGTCATTCTTTCTATGAATTCTTCGGTCAGGACATCTCCTTCATTCAGGAAATCATAATTCTTGGCCATCCTCTTATTGATTGCTTTAGGAACACTTTCGCCATACCCTTTAGCCTCAAGTCGGTCTTGGGCAATTCCTCCGGCAATCAGATAGTCGACAACCGACTGTGCTCGCCGCTGCGCCAACCGTTCGTTGTACTGCTCCGAACCTTTCCGGTCAGTATGCGCTCCTAACTCGATCGTTACATTCGGATTGTCGTTCAGCATCTTAATCATTTCATCCAACGCTTTCTTCGATTCCGGACGCAAAGTCGCCTTGTCGAAATCATAGAAAATATTTTCGATCACGACAGGTTTACTGATCGGGGAAAGGAAAAAGTCCACGATATATGTTTCGTTCTTCTCCTCCGGCCCTGTTTTCAACTCAAAATTCTGATTCAAGTATCCACGTGCGCTTGCCATCATCACATAGCGGATATCACGTTCCAGTTCAACCCTGTACTTACCGTCTTTCTTTGCCAAAACTTTTTCGTTCAAACCATCCCTTCCGACAATACGGACCGTAGCATCTTCTATCGGGTTCTCGTCCACATCCGACACGATACCTTCGATAAAGATAGTGATAACCGGCAATTCGAAAGAATACAAATGGTCATATCCACGCGCATCATTGCGATTGGAACTAAAAAAGCCACTTTCTTTATTTCCGGCAAACGTGATACCGAAATCATCGCCGGACGAGTTGATCGGCGCCTTCATATTCTCGACATTCCACTTGCCCGTGCTGTCCAAGGTTGCTTTGAAAATATCCAACCCACCCATTCCCGGATGTCCATCGGAAGCAAAATAAAGCGTTACGGAATCCCGCACATAAGGAAACATCTCATCACCAGGCGTATTAATATCAGGCCCCAGATTTTCCATCGGTCCGAAGTCACTGCCCACGACACGCGCCCGAAACAGGTCTTTGCCTCCATAACCACCTACGGCATCCGACACAAAATACAGATACTTGCCGTCCGGCGATATCGAAGGGTGGCCGAGAGCCGTCACCGAATCTTTTACGATATTCGCCCTGGTTCCTTTTCCCCATTTGGCACTGCTGCGGGAAGATATATAGATTTCAGAAGTACGCGGCCCTTCCGGATCCTGTGCGCAATAGGTGTAATACATCGTATTCCCGTCTTTGGAAAAAGAAGGCGTTCCCTCGTCAAACTCGGTATTCACCTCGTCTTCGAGTTCGACCGGAGCCAACCAAGCTCCATTCTCGTCCTGCTTTACCAGAAATAAATCGTTGTTACGCTGTCCGGTGATGGCACTATTCGTTTCTTCCTTATCTTTCCCGGCTCCTTTCGGGGTACGGGTAGAAGCAAAATACAGTTGATCGTACTTTTCACCGTACAACATCGGACTGAATTCGGAACGGCGGGAGTTAAACTTGTCCATCCGCTTCACCGTATAGCGGGTCGGCGACTGTTTCCATTTCACGCCCTCCTCGCAACCGGTCACGCCGTTAAAGGCCAATACGCTGCCCGGTTCCGCCAGCAGGTAGTCGTTGTAATATTTGACTGCTTCTCCATAACGTCCGCTCTTCTGGTACATCTGTCCCAAGCGAAGATTCACGATACTGTCCGGATACTTATACCTGAGCGCGTTCATATAAGCACTGGTCGCACGCGGTGTATTGTTGATCAGACGGTTACACTCTGCCATCCTGAAAGCGATATATCCACGCAAGTCTCGCTTGGCAGGAGGAGTCTTCGTATATACTTTCCGGTAAATGGCCGCCGCTTCAAAATATTCGCCGATACGCTGCTTCTCTTCCGCATCGCTCAACTTCGCTGATTTACAGGAATACAGAAAAGACGCAGCCAACAACAGGAACAAATATGGGGTAAATTGTCTCATTTGCTATAATCTATGTTTTATATAAACAGGATTATGTACTATTTATTGTATGATCATTACAACAACAGCGAGCTGTCCCCGTAACTCAAAAAACGGAAATCATGCCTTAAGGCATAATCATAAATATTTTTCCAATCCCCTTTCACAAAAGCGGATATCAGCAACAACAACGTGCTTTTCGGCTGATGGAAATTGGTCACAATACCACGTACGATCTTGAACTCATAGCCTGGAGCGATAATGATCCGGGTAGCCGTCACCAACTTGTCCGCCTGGTGTCGGTCCAGATAATCCAAAATATTTTGCAAAGCTTCATCAGCTGTTAACCTGTTATTCGTCTCTTCGTAAGGCATCCATTGTTTGACGATCAGTTCATCGGCTGTGGCATCCGGATTCGAAGCCAACGTGACACCCATATAATAGAGGCTTTCAAGCGTACGGACCGAAGTCGTGCCGACCGCAATAATCTTACCGAGGTTATTCTTGATCCGTTCGATCGAACTCCGGCGCACCGAAATAAATTCGGTATGCATCTCATGCCCTTCGATCGTCTCGCTTTTCACGGGTTTGAACGTCCCGGCTCCGACATGGAGCGTCAGTTCTTCCCGTCCGATTCCCTGAGCATCGATAGCAGCCAGAACTTCCGGTGTAAAATGCAAACCCGCTGTCGGGGCGGCCACCGAACCTTTTATCTTGGAGTAAACCGTCTGGTAGGTCTGCAAATCGCTTTTCTCAGTTTCGCGATTCAAATAAGGAGGAATCGGCAATACGCCCGCTGCATCTAACAGATCAGCAAACGTACAAGTCGGATGATCCCACGTAAACTCGATGAGGTAGCTGTCCCCGCAGGTCTGCAATTTTTCCGCTTTCAGTATAACAGTCTCACCGTCGAGCTGCACCTCCTTCTTCAAAAGTCCTTCTTTCCATTTCTTCAGATTGCCGACCAAACAAGTCCAGCGGCAACATTCAGTCTGTTGAAAAACCAAAGCATAATCATGCGGCTCGACCGGCTCCAGACAGAAAATCTCGATCTTCGCCCCTGTCTCTTTCTGAAACAGAAGACGTGCCTGGATCACCCGTGTATTATTGAATACCATCAGAGAACCCTCCGGCAAATAATCCGTAATATGCTTGAATATACTCTCGCTGACTTTTCCTTCTTTATATAATAAGAGCTTCGATTCATCCCGTTTGGGTAACGGGAACTTGGCGATCCGCTCGTCAGGCAGCGGATAATCAAAATCTTCGATGCGTATCTGTTGCGTCTTTGTTGTCATGACTTTTACTATTACAGGCTCTTTTAATCGAACCGGATTGCAAAAGTACAAATTTATTGACATTTTGTCGTATTCTTCTTATCTTAGCAGAAAATTATAAACCTAAAGATATAAACCGATGGATTTCAATATCAGACAAGAACAGATAAAAGACTATGAAGCAGTTCATAAAGTAGTAGAACTCGCTTTCAGAGATATGGAAGACAGCGACCATAACGAACCTTTTTTAGTAGATCAACTACGTCAAACAGACGCTTTTATCCCAGAGCTTTCATTGGTTGCCGAGGTTGACGAAGAAATTATCGGCCATATCCTGATGACAAAAGTCGAAATCGTTTCAGAAAACAAATCCGTCACCTCTTTAGGGTTAGCTCCCGTTTCAGTTCTCCCTGAATATCAAAATCGGGGGATCGGATCAGCCTTGATCCGTGAAGCACACAAACGAGCCACCGAACTGGGATACGGTTCTGTCGTCTTACTAGGACATAAGGACTACTATCCGAGATTCGGCTAT
>OAWA01000962.1_pt1 | contig 15890 bp, 10 predicted proteins | sample 1516971 | NCBI WGS metagenome assembly OAWA01 (sample SAMEA2580097, study PRJEB22360) | human gut metagenome | biome: human gut; feature: human-associated habitat; material: faeces | place: Denmark | collected 2008/2010
AGAAGGCGGTATTGCCTGGGGCGATATGCGTAACTGCCTCAACCAGCTGATAACGGAACCGAGCGTCGCCTCCGCGATGTTTGAATACCGTTTTGGTGGCAATGGCGAACTTTCCGGTCATAATCTCGGAAACTTGATGTTAAAGGCGCTGGATCACCTTAGCGTGCGGCCTCTGGAAGCCATCAATTTAATTCGTAATCTGCTGAAAGTGGATACGCATTTGATTCCAATGTCAGAGCATCCTGTTGATCTGATGGCGATTGACGATCAGGGGCATGAAGTTTACGGCGAGGTCAATATCGACCAGTTAACTACGCCGATTCAAGAGTTATTGTTAACGCCTAATGTACCCGCAACGCGTGAGGCGGTTCACGCTATCAATGAAGCGGATCTCATCATTATTGGGCCTGGCAGTTTTTATACCAGCCTGATGCCAATTCTGCTGCTGAAGGAAATCGCCCAGGCATTACGCCGCACGCCAGCGCCGATGGTTTATATCGGCAATCTGGGGCGTGAGTTGAGTTTACCTGCGGCTAATTTGAAGCTGGAAAGCAAGCTGGCAATTATGGAGCAGTATGTTGGTAAAAAGGTCATTGATGCGGTCATCGTCGGGCCAAAAGTGGATGTCTCGGCGGTGAAAGAGCGGATTGTGATCCAGGAGGTACTGGAGGCCAGCGATATTCCGTATCGTCATGACCGCCAGTTGTTACATAACGCGCTGGAAAAGGCGTTACAGGCTTTAGGTTAACGGAAATCCGAAGGAAAATTCCGGCTTCCTATTGAAGACAAAGTGCGCGTTGTTTATGCCGGATGCGGCGTGAACGCCTTATCCGGCCTACAAACCGCGCAAATTCAATATATTGCGGAGAAAATGTAGGCCTGATAAGCGTAGCACATCAGGCTGTTTTCCGTTTGTCATCAGCCTTCTTCGCTATCCTGTTACGATGCGGCAATAAACAACTCACGCAACTGATGCAACTGGTCACGAATTTGTGCCGCTTCTTCGAACTCCAGATTCTGCGCGTGTTGCATCATCAGCCCTTCCAGTTCATGGATTTTCTGCTGCAACGCTTTCGGCGACATATCCATCGGCACATTATCCGGCTCAACAATCGGGCGCGATTTTCCTCTGCCCTTCGCTTTGGTTTTGGCAATGTTCTGCCCCAGCGCCAGGATATCGACCACTTTCTTGTTCAAGCCTTGCGGCGTAATGCCGTGTTCCTCGTTGTACTTCTGCTGTTTCTCACGGCGACGTTCGGTTTCGCCAATCGCTTTCGCCATTGATGGGGTGATCTTATCGCCGTAGAGAATCGCTTTACCGTTAACGTTACGTGCCGCACGACCAATGGTCTGGATCAACGAACGTTCGGAACGCAGGAAGCCTTCTTTGTCAGCGTCGAGGATCGCCACCAGCGACACTTCCGGCATATCCAGACCTTCGCGCAGTAAGTTGATCCCTACCAGCACGTCGAACTCACCCAGACGCAAGTCGCGGATAATCTCCATACGTTCGACGGTGTCGATATCTGAGTGAAGATAACGCACGCGCTCGCCATGTTCTTCGAGATATTCGGTAAGATCTTCCGCCATCCGCTTGGTCAGTGTGGTGACCAGTACGCGTTCGTTAATTGCCGCTCGCTGACGAATCTCCGAAAGAAGATCATCAACCTGTGTCGCCACCGGCCGCACTTCGATAATCGGGTCAAGCAATCCGGTTGGACGCACCACCTGATCCACCACATCGCCGCCGGATTTTTCCAGCTCGTAATTACCCGGCGTCGCCGAAACATAGATGGTTTGCGGCGCTAATGCTTCGAACTCTTCAAACTTAAGCGGACGGTTATCCAGCGCTGATGGCAGGCGGAAGCCGTACTCCACCAGTGTCTCTTTACGCGCCCGGTCACCGCGATACATGCCGCCAATTTGCCCATCAGCAGGGAGGTAATCAAACAGCGTCGGCGGTGGCTCACCCGGTCCACGACCGGAGAGGAAGCGCGAGTAGTTTTCAATCCCCGAACAGTAGCCCAGCTCGTTCATCATCTCCAGATCAAACTGGGTACGCTGGGTCAGCCGCTGCTCTTCCAGCAGTTTGTTGTTTTCCAATAGCACTTTGCGTCTGGCGGCCAGCTCTTCTTTGATCTCCTCCATCGCCTGTACGATGCGCTCGCGCGGTGTGACGTAGTGCGTTTTCGGGTAGATGGTAAAACGTGGAATGGTGGAAACAATCTGCCCGGTCAGCGGGTCAAATAACGACAATCGTTCCACTTCCTCGTCAAACAGTTCCACGCGAAGTGCAATGTCATCCGATTCTGCCGGGAAGATATCAATCACCTCGCCACGAACGCGGAAAGTACCACGCTGGAATGCTTGATCATTACGAGCGTATTGCAGCTCCGCCAGTCGGCGCAGAATCGCGCGCTGATCGATAATCATACCGACCGTGAGATGGAGCATCATCTTGAGATATAAATCAGGATCGCCCAGACCATAAATCGCGGAAACAGACGCCACTACAACCACATCACGTCGCTCCAGCATCGCTTTGGTGGCGGATAAACGCATCTGCTCAATATGTTCGTTAACCGAGGCATCTTTCTCAATGAAGGTGTCGGAACTCGGTACATAGGCTTCCGGCTGATAGTAGTCGTAGTAGGAGACGAAATACTCCACCGCGTTTTCCGGGAAGAACTCTTTCATTTCGCCATACAGCTGGGCCGCCAGCGTTTTGTTGGGCGCAAGTACCATGGTTGGGCGCTGAAGGTCAGCAATGACATTGGCAATGGTGAAGGTTTTCCCGGAGCCAGTCACGCCAAGTAACGTCTGGTGCGCCAGGCCATCTTCCAGCCCCTCTTCGAGACGTCGAATCGCCTCTGGCTGATCGCCAGAAGGTTTAAAAGCGGAATTCAGTTTGAACGGTTTACTCATGAGTCGCTACCTGAAGGAGTTGGGCGGGCAGGTATGTAATTTTACTCGTCGTACTTAATTATGCCAACAAATTATACTGGATAAAAAAACAGTTCATCACCATAATATTTCTGTTACAGCGTAAACTCCGCTGTCAATCATGAGCAAAATTTACTCTGTGGCGAGATAAAACTCCGGCCTTACCGGGTTATCCCCAAAGCAACGGCTTTTTTAACATTTGTCAAGATGAGTGATGACAGTTTTATGGCAAGAGATGCCTGTTCAGTGACTGCCATTGCATTTATCTAACCAGTTAAAAAATAAAAGATATTTCTTTGAGCCGTCTTTAACGCCAATTCGCGTGCAAGCCGCGTATTCTCTCGCTTGCCTCGTGTTTTCTAACTCTAATACACATGGTTATCCACAGGAATAGTGGATAACTGTCTCCAGCCCCTATCCCCCGCCGCCTGGGCAATTCCCACATTCGCCGCATGAGGCGGAAGTAAAATTTTTTTCGTGATTATTTTAGAATTTAATTGGTTAAATTGCAGTCAATCGAAGACGCGATCTCGCTCGCAATTTAACCAAATACAGGATGGCTACAACAAGGCAAGGTTTATGTACTTTCCGGTTGCCGCATTTTCTGGATTTTCTGCAAGCCAGGGGATCTCTCCCAGCAGCGGCGCGGGAATCATGCGGGTGAGCGTGGTCATATATTCAGCGTGACGTTTTCCCGGAGGCGTAACATCGTTCGCCACCCAACCCGCCAGAGTCAGTCCGGCGTGTTGTATTGCCTGCGCAGTCAACATCGCGTGATTAATACAGCCGAGTTTCACACCAACTACCAGTATCACCGGCAGTTGTTCCTGTGTTACCCAATCTGCAAAAGTGAAAGTGTCAGAAAGCGGCGTAAACCAGCCGCCAGCACCTTCCACTAACACCCAGTCAGCCTGTTGTTCAAGCGCGAGTAATCCGGCGCTCATTACCAATGATTCTATCGGCCTGCCCTCTTGCGCGCTGATGATGTGCGGCGAGGTGGGTTCTGCGAAGGTGTAAGGATTTACCGTTGCGTAATCCAGCTGCAGGCTGCTGTTGTGCTGTAACGCCAGCGCGTCACTATTACGTAAGCCTTCCGGGGTCTTTTCGCTGCCAGAGGCGACCGGTTTATAACCTGCCGTCCGATAACCTACTGCCTTTGCGGCTTGTAAAAGTGCACAACTGGCGACAGTTTTCCCCACTTCGGTATCCGTTCCGGTGACAAAATAACGTTTACTCACGAGCAATCACTCCCAAAAAAAGATGATACGTCAGGGGATATCGCCCCTGTTTTTGTGGCCAGGCCAGTTGCAATCGCTGCAACTGCGAACGCGTTAATATTCGCGGGTCGCGCCCTTCATGAAGATGCGTGGCTCCAATGCCTTTCAGCGAACGCATGGCACTGAGCGCATCATCAAACCACAGCGTGATGGGCTGAATATGATGTTGATAATGCACGCCGTTCAGTGACTGTTCGATTGCACCTGGTGGTAAAAAGCGATTAGCATGCGGACGCTCGTCCACTGCCTGCCACGCCTGATGCAGTTCGGGTAACGATCCCTGCACCAGCGTGGTAAACGCCACCACGCCTCCGGGGCGCACCACCCGATACAGCTCGCGGAGTGCCGTGGATAAATTACCGCACCACTGCACCGCGAGATTGCTCCATGCAAGATCGAACGTCGCAGTCGCTAACGGCAGGGATTCGATATCTCCCGCCAGATAATGGTCTGCGGCATCCTTCTGGCGTGCCTGAACAAGCATTGGCGGCGAGAGATCTAACGCCGTCACCTGCGCGTGACGCTCTCGCCAGTGGCGGCTCATCCAGCCAGGTCCACAACCCGCGTCCAGTACGTGGGTGTATTTACGCTGTGGGAGCATTGCCAGTAAGACGTCAGCACTCTGGCGCTGTAGATCTGCGTGTTGCTCATAGTGCGCGGCTGCCCGACCAAATGCCGCTGCAATGGCTTGTTTATTAACCGTTGCCATGCAGCATCTCCAGCAAACGGTCAATATCCTGCATTTCATGGGCGGCGGTTAAGGTCAGGCGTAGCCGCGCGGTGCCAGCGGGTACGGTTGGCGGGCGAATCCCCGTGACCCAGCAGCCTTGCTGGCGCAGTTTTTCTGCCAGCTGTAACGCACGGCTGTTATCACCGACGATCAATGGCTGGATGGCGCTACGTGAATCCGCAAGCGTAAACGGCGAACCCTGCACTCCGGCACGAAAACGCGTAATGAGTGCCGCCAGTTTTTCGCGCCGAGCGTCCCCCTCTTCACTGCGAATGACCGCCAGCGACGCACGTAATGCCTGCGCCTGAGCGGGCGGCATACTGGTGCTGTAGATAAGGTGGCGGGCGAATTGCAGCAGATAATCCGCCACCGTACTGGAGCAAAGCACCGCTGCCCCGCTGACGCCAAATCCTTTGCCAAAAGTCACTACCAGCAATTCTGGTTTTACCTTTTGCAGCCAGCAGCTGCCGCGCCCCTGCTCCCCGATAACGCCCGTGCCGTGGGCATCATCGACCATCAACCAGCCATTGTGCTGTTGCGTTACCTGCTGGATTTCCGCCAGTGGCGCACTATCGCCGTCCATGCTGAACACGCCTTCTGTCACCACCATTTGCTGCCCCGGACAGGGGGAAGCAAGCAATCGCGCCAAATGAGTGACATCGTTATGAGCAAAACGGCGAAGCTGCGACGGGCTTAAACTGGCAGCCTCCAGCAATGAGGCATGGCTAAGCCGGTCGGCAGCAATACGGTCCTCTTTCGCCATCATCGCGGCAATAACTGCCTGATTAGCGGCAAAACCAGAGATAAATAGCAGTGCCCGCGAATAGCCCAGCCACTCGGCCAGTTCTTCTTCCAGCGCCTGATGCGCAACGCTATAACCGCTGACGTGACCGGAACCGCCGCTACCGACGCCAAATTGCTCCGCACCCTGCTGCCAGGCACGGATAATTTGCGGATGATGGCTTAAACCTAAATAATCGTTACTGGAAAAGTTCAGATACTGGCGATCATCCGCCACCAGCCAGCGTCCGGCTCCTTGCGCCACTGGATAACGGCGACGCAGGGCATCGGCAGCACGCCGCGCATCGAGCGCCGCGTTGATTTTCTCCTGCCAGCTCATAATGCTGCCGCGTTGTAATATTCGTCGGTGTCCGGGGTCATCAGCGCCTGTTCAAGACGTTGCTGTTGTTCGTTATCCCCTGCCAGCACGGCAGTTTGCTGCGGATTTAGCCCCAGTTTGCGGAACAGTTGCAGGTCTTTATCTTCTTCCGGATTCGGCGTGGTCAGCAGTTTGCAACCGTAGAAAATCGAGTTTGCGCCTGCCATAAAGCACATCGCCTGAGTCTGTTCGTTCATCTGCTCGCGTCCGGCAGAAAGGCGCACGTAAGAGGTTGGCATCATGATCCGCGCGACCGCAATGGTGCGAATAAAATCAAAGGCATCGACATCATCGTTATCCGCCAGCGGCGTGCCTTTCACCTTCACCAGCATGTTGATTGGTACGCTTTCCGGCGGCGTCGGCAGGTTTGCCAGTTGCAGCAATAATCCGGCGCGATCTTTTACCGTTTCGCCTAAGCCCACAATGCCGCCAGAACAGACTTTGATCCCGGCATCGCGCACTTTTTCCAGCGTATCGAGGCGTTCCTGATAAGTGCGGGTGGTGATGATATTGCCGTAAAACTCCGGCGAGGTGTCCAGGTTGTGGTTGTAGTAATCCAGCCCGGCATTCGCAAGGCGCTGCGCCTGAGATTCACTCAACGTGCCCAGCGTCATACACGCCTCCAGCCCCATCGCTTTTACCCCCTGCACCATTTGTTCCAGGTACGGCATATCGCGTTCGTGGGGATTCTTCCACGCCGCGCCCATACAGAAGCGCGTCGATCCTGCCGCTTTCGCTTTGCGCGCCGACTCCAGCACCTGTTCAACTTCCATCAACCGCTCGGCTTCCAGCCCGGTTTTGTAGCGCGAGCTTTGCGGGCAGTATTTGCAATCTTCCGGACAAGCTCCGGTCTTAATCGACAGCAAAGTGCTGACCTGCACCTGACGAGGATCGAAATGCTGTCGATGCACCTGCTGCGCTTCAAACAGCAGATCCAGCAACGGTTTTTCAAATAATTCTGTGACTTGCGACAATGTCCAGCGTGGGCGGTGAGCCATGGGGCTTCTCCAAAACGTGTTTTTTGTTGTTAATTCGGTGTAGACTCGTAAACCTAAATCTTTTCAATTTGGTTTACAAGTCGATTATGACAACGGACGATATTGCCTTTGACCAACGCCATATCTGGCACCCATACACATCCATGACCTCCCCTCTGCCGGTTTATCCGGTGGCGAGCGCCGAAGGTTGCGAGCTAATTTTGTCTGACGGCAGACGCCTGGTTGACGGTATGTCGTCCTGGTGGGCGGCGATCCACGGCTACAATCACCCGCAGCTTAATGCGGCGATGAAGACGCAAATTGATGCCATGTCGCATGTGATGTTTGGCGGTATCACTCATGCGCCAGCCATTGAGCTGTGCCGCAAACTGGTGGCGATGACGCCGCAACCACTGGAGTGCGTTTTTCTCGCGGACTCCGGTTCCGTAGCGGTGGAAGTGGCGATGAAAATGGCGTTGCAGTACTGGCAAGCCAAAGGCGAAGCGCGCCAGCGTTTTCTGACCTTCCGCAATGGTTATCATGGCGATACCTTTGGCGCGATGTCGGTGTGCGATCCGGACAACTCAATGCACAGCCTGTGGAAAGGCTATCTGCCAGAAAACTTGTTTGCTCCCGCCCCGCAAAGCCGCATGGATGGTGAATGGGATGAGCGCGATATGGTTGGTTTTGCCCGCCTGATGGCGGCGCATCGTCATGAAATCGCAGCGGTGATCATTGAGCCGATTGTCCAGGGCGCAGGCGGGATGCGCATGTACCATCCGGAATGGTTAAAACGAATCCGCAAAATGTGCGATCGCGAAGGTATCTTGCTGATTGCCGACGAGATCGCCACCGGATTTGGTCGTACCGGCAAACTGTTTGCCTGTGAATATGCAGAAATCGCGCCGGACATTTTGTGCCTCGGTAAAGCCTTAACCGGCGGCACAATGACCCTTTCCGCCACGCTCACCACGCGCGAGGTTGCGGAAACCATCAGTAACGGCGAAGCCGGTTGCTTTATGCACGGGCCAACTTTTATGGGCAATCCGCTGGCCTGCGCGGCAGCAAACGCCAGCCTGGCGATTCTCGAATCTGGCGACTGGCAGCAACAGGTGGCGGCTATTGAAGTACAGCTGCGCGAGCAACTTGCCCCCGCCCGTGATGCCGAAATGGTTGCCGATGTGCGCGTACTGGGGGCAATCGGTGTGGTCGAAACCACTCGTCCGGTGAATATGGCGGCGCTGCAAAAATTCTTTGTCGAACAGGGTGTCTGGATCCGGCCTTTTGGCAAACTGATTTACCTGATGCCGCCCTATATTATTCTCCCGCAACAGTTGCAGCGTCTGACCGCAGCGGTTAACCGCGCGGTACAGGATGAAACATTTTTTTGCCAATAACGAGAAGTCCGCGTGAGGGTTTCTGGCTACACTTTCTGCAAACAAGAAAGGAGGGTTCATGAAACTCATCAGTAACGATCTGCGCGATGGCGACAAGTTGCCGCATCGTCATGTCTTTAACGGCATGGGTTACGATGGCGATAATATTTCACCGCATCTGGCGTGGGATGAAGTTCCTGCGGGAACGAAAAGTTTTGTTGTCACCTGCTACGACCCGGATGCGCCAACCGGCTCCGGCTGGTGGCACTGGGTAGTTGTTAACTTACCCGCTGATACACGCGTATTACCGCAAGGGTTTGGCTCTGGTCTGGTAGCAATGCCAGACGGCGTTTTGCAGACGCGTACCGATTTTGGTAAAACCGGATACGATGGCGCAGCACCGCCGAAAGGCGAAACTCATCGCTACATTTTTACCGTTCACGCGCTGGATGTAGAACGTATTGATGTCGATGAAGGTGCCAGCGGCGCGATGGTCGGGTTTAACGTTCATTTCCACTCTCTGGCAAGCGCCTCGATTACTGCGATGTTTAGTTAATCACTCTGCCAGATGGCGCAATGCCATCTGGTATCACTTAAAGGTATTAAAAACAACTTTTTGTCTTTTTACCTTCCCGTTTCGCTCAAGTTAGTATAAAAAAGCAGGCTTCAACGGATTCATTTTTCTATTTCATAGCCCGGAGCAACCTGTGAACACATTTTCAGTTTCCCGTCTGGCGCTGGCATTGGCTTTTGGCGTGACGCTGACCGCCTGTAGCTCAACACCACCCGATCAACGTCCTTCTGATCAAACCGCGCCTGGTACCTCTTCTCGCCCGATTCTGTCGGCAAAAGAAGCGCAGAATTTCGATGCTCAACACTATTTTGCATCCCTGACACCAGGTGCTGCAGCGTGGAATCCTTCCCCGATTACCCTGCCTGCGCAACCTGACTTTGTTGTCGGCCCGGCGGGTACTCAAGGTGTAACGCATACCACGATTCAGGCGGCGGTAGATGCGGCAATTATCAAGCGCACTAACAAGCGCCAGTATATTGCCGTGATGCCTGGTGAGTATCAGGGAACGGTGTATGTCCCTGCTGCTCCGGGTGGAATTACTCTGTACGGTACAGGTGAAAAACCGATTGATGTGAAGATTGGGCTTTCCCTTGATGGGGGCATGAGCCCTGCCGACTGGCGTCACGACGTCAACCCGCGCGGCAAATATATGCCAGGTAAACCAGCGTGGTATATGTACGATAGCTGCCAGAGCAAACGCAGCGACAGTATCGGTGTTCTCTGCTCTGCGGTCTTCTGGTCACAAAACAATGGCCTGCAACTGCAAAATCTGACCATCGAAAACACGCTGGGCGATAGCGTAGATGCAGGTAACCATCCGGCGGTGGCACTGCGTACTGATGGTGACCAGGTACAGATTAACAACGTTAACATTCTCGGTCGTCAGAACACCTTCTTTGTCACCAACAGCGGTGTGCAGAACCGTCTGGAAACCAACCGTCAGCCGCGTACGCTGGTGACCAACAGCTACATTGAAGGGGATGTGGATATCGTTTCTGGTCGCGGCGCAGTGGTGTTCGATAACACCGAATTCCGCGTGGTGAACTCACGTACTCAGCAAGAAGCGTATGTGTTTGCACCGGCTACGCTGTCCAACATTTACTACGGTTTCCTCGCCGTAAACAGCCGTTTCAATGCTTTCGGTGATGGTGTGGCGCAACTGGGCCGCTCGCTGGATGTTGATGCCAATACCAACGGTCAGGTGGTGATCCGTGATAGCGCCATCAACGAAGGTTTTAACACGGCTAAACCGTGGGCCGATGCGGTGATCTCTAATCGTCCGTTTGCGGGTAATACCGGCAGCGTAGATGATAACGACGAAATACAGCGCAATCTGAATGACACTAACTACAACCGCATGTGGGAATACAATAACCGCGGCGTGGGTAGTAAAGTGGTTGCAGAGGCGAAGAAGTAAGAGCTATTAACTATTTGCCGGATGCGGCGTAAACGCCTTATCCGGCCTACGGTTCGATGCGATTTGTAGGTCGGATAAGATGCGCAAGCATCGCATCCGACAATAAGTGCCGGATGCTGCGAAAATGCCTTATCTGGCCTACAGATTCGATGCGATTCGTAGGTCGGATAAGATGCGCAAGCATCGCATCCGACAATAAGTGCCGAATGCGACCTACATTCACATGGCGCTTTTTACATCTGACGGTTTTTATTGAAGTTAATCAAACTACCCGCCTTGATAATCTCGCGCTCTTCAGCAGTCAGACTTTCCATATAGAGCGTAATTTCCGTTACCGGCGCATCTTCATGGATCACATAACCTTTAAACGTCGTACCCGGATTATCCAGCGCCGCTTTAATGCCAGGGATGTAAATGTAATCCCCCACTTCAAAGGTTGGCACTTCCGCCATCTGCAGCGGTAACATCCCCCAGTTGATGACGTTAGAACGGTAGCGTTTAGTCGCGTACTCTTCGGCAATATTCGCCAGACCGCCAATCACACGCTGGCAGCTCGCCGCCTGTTCACGCGCAGAACCATCGCCTGGTTTCACCGCATATACCATGCTGCCAATTTCAGTTTGCAGCGGATCAATATGCTCCTGACCAGCAATCTGCTTAATGCGCGCAAACACCTCTGTCAGCTCGCTGACATTCCCCGCCAGACGCTGATTTTCCAGCTCAGCAGTCGCTTTACTTCTGCCAACATAACCGGGATCGCGGCGTGACAGGGTAAACTCCGCCAGACCAATCGGATTTGAACGATAAGAAGAGGTTTCACCGGAAGGAATCAGTTCGTCGGTGGTGGTCACTTCGTCGAGGATCTTCGAGCACACTTTCAGGACGATATTGTCAGTCAGCGCACCCAATTCCGGCCAGTCTTTAATGTTCGGTCCGTAAATCAGCGGTTGCTGAGTTGCCCCTTTCACAAAGCCCTGATAAACACGGTTTTTATACGGCGTTACATCGAAGGCGTACTCCGGCACGTTGTCCCAGCAATCAAGTTCGCTGGCAGAGGTTAAATAGCCACCGTTTGCCGCAGTCGCAGCGATAGAACGAGCGTCCATCAACGCCACCGCTGACATCTGCCCATTAGCTGGCTTAGAGCCTTCGCGGTTCGGGAAGTTACGCGTGGTGTGGCGAATACTTAATCCGTTGTTGATTGGCGTATCGCCCGCGCCAAAGCATGGGCCGCAGAACGCGGTTCTGATGATTGCGCCTGCGCCAATCAAATCTGCTACCACACCTTTTTTGGCGAGATCCATAAACACCGGCTGTGATGACGGGTAAACTGCCAGCGAGAAGGTGTCATTGCCACAGGATTGACCGCGCAGTGCATTCGCCGCCGCGATGACGTTTTCGTAGTTACCGCCAGAACAGCCCGCGATAATCCCCTGCTGCACTTTCAGGCGACCATTTTCCACTTTATCCAGCAGCGAGAGTTTGGCTTTACCGTGCGCCACGCGTTCGGACTCAATTTCAATCTCACGCAGAATGTCGGTCAGGTTCTGGTTCAGTGTGTCGATTTCATACACGTTGCTCGGGTGGAACGGCAGCGCAATCATTGGTTTGATGGCGCTTAAATCAACGCTGATGCAGCCATCGTAGTACGCCATCGGTTGAGGGTTAAGCTGGCAGTAATCCTGGCCGCGACCGTGCAGCGCCAGCCAGTTATGCACTTCTTCATCAGTTTGCCAGACGGAGCTTAAACAGGTGGTTTCCGTGGTCATCACGTCAACGCTGTTACGGAAATCGGTAGAGAGCACGCTAACGCCCGGTCCAACGAACTCCATGACTTTGTTTTTGACGTAACCGTTTTTGAACACCGCGCCAATGATAGCCAGCGCCACATCCTGCGGCCCCACATACGGCGCTGGTTTTCCGGTCAGATGCACCGCAACAACTCCCGGATAGTCGATATCCCAGGTGTCATTAAGCAGCTGTTTTACCAACTCACCACCGCCCTCACCGACTGCCATTGTCCCTAATGCACCGTAACGGGTGTGGCTGTCTGACCCGAGGATCATTTTGCCGCCGCCTGCCATCATCTCACGCATATATTGATGGATGACCGCAATATGCGGAGGCACAAAAATACCGCCATAACGCTGAGCTGCCGATAAACCAAAAACATGGTCATCACCGTTAATGGTGCCGCCGACGGCGCAGAGTGAGTTATGGCAGTTGGTCAGCACATACGGCAGCGGGAAACGTTCCATACCGGACGCTTTAGCGGTCTGTACAATACCAACAAAGGTAATATCGTGAGAGGCTAATGAATCAAACTTAATTTTAAGTTTATCCATATTTCCGGACGTATTATGCGAAGAGAGAATAGACCAGGCAATAGTGCCTTTTTTGGCTTCTTCTTTTTTAATTTCGCCGGTGAAATGTTCTTCAGCAATTATTTCGTTATTACTGGCGAGAAACACGCCTTTTTCAGATAACTTGATCATCAAATGCTCCAGATATCTGCGCACCGTGAAGTGCGCAGAAAGATAATAAATGGATATACTCTAAATAATTTGAGTTGCAGGAAGGCGACAAGCGAGTGAATCCCCAGGAGCTTACATAAGTAAGTGACTGGGGTGAGCGAACGCAGACGCAGCACATGCAACTTGAAGTATGACGAGAATATTTACAGCATGTTCCAGCCGATCAGCATATTCCACCACCACACGCCGAGGGTGATATGCACCAGGAAGGTTAATATCGTCAGTACCGCACCGACCAACCACCAGGATTTAATATCGTTGTAACCCACGCCAAAGATGACCGGACCTGCCGCGCCGCCATAGTGAGTAACCATGCCGCCATAGGAGTTGGAGAACAACAGTGCCAGCGCGGTTAACATTAACGGTGCGCCGGAGACGTTCGCCAGCATGGCAAATACCGGTAACATAGCAACGATATAGGCACTACCGGAAGCGAAGAAATAACGCACGATAATGCTGAGGAAAATAATAACGAAGAAAGCAACGTTACCGTGACCATCAAATGCCAGGTTATTTTTAAAGACTTCAGCTAACCATTCGAAGAATTTAACTTTCGATAATAAGGAGCTTAATCCGATAATACCGCCGTACCAGATTAAGGTATTCCAGCCGCCTTTATTTTTAACCACGTCTTCCCAGGTAACGATACCCAGCAGCAGCATGGTCGCCATAACAACGATTGCCACAGTGGATTCATCAACCCCCAGAGACTTACTGAAAATCCAGCCCAGCAGCGCCAGCACAAAGACACCGAGCAGCATTTTTTCGCGGATTTTCATCGGTCCCAGTTCGGCAAGGCCCGCTTTAGCGATGGTTTTATTATCCACCTTCTTAATTTCTGGCGGATACATGGTATAAATCACCAGCGGGGTGACCAGCAGCATAATGATGCCCGGCAATCCGGCGGCCAGTGCCCATCCACCCCAGCTAATTTGCAGGTGCAGAATGTCGTTGATCATTTTCAGCGCCAGAATGTTCCCCGCCATTGCGGTAAAGAACATATAGCTGGTGGTTTTGGTGACCATGTAAATGGACATCATCAGGTAATGTCCGACACGACGCGGACTTTTTTCCGGTTCGGACCCCAAAGCCACCGCCACGCTGTTGATGATCGGTAACACAATGCCGCCCGCACGCGCGGTGTTAGACGGTGTTGCCGGAGCCAGTACCAGATCGAGGAATACCGTAACGTAACCCAGACCCAGCGTGGTGTTACCGATTTTACCAATCAGCAGATAGGCAATACGTTTACCTAAACCGGTGGTCACAAATGCGGCGCTTAAGGTAAACGCCGAGAACACCAGCCAGGTAGTACCTGAAGAGTAACCGCTTAATACGGCGGTGGTCTTAAACGCACCGTCGGATAAGTTACCGACCACCACCATTGAGGCAGCAACGGCAATTAACAGTACGACAGGTTCCGGGAAAGGCTTGATAACCAGCCCCACAATGGCCGCCAGGTAAATACCAAAAAGCACCCACGCCAGTTCGCTTAATCCTGCCGGAGCTGGCATAAAACCAATAATACATGGGATCGCTAATATCAGAATTAGCTTCCATAACGATTTCTTATTCATTTAAAATCCTGTTCTTTCTGTATGACTCATACAGAAGTCCTTTATTGATTGTCCTTATCCTGACAACGAATTTTTTCAGGGAAGATAAACTTCACCGGAAAATATTTTTCTGGTCGTCCGAATAACAGATGCGCGTAACGTCGTGGCATCCTGACCTTCATTACTTAAATGAACGTCGAGCGCACCACTGGGGTGTTCAATATTGATATTGCCGTATCCTACAGAAGGGACGATTTGTCGGGTGACGGTGCCTTCCAATGCACAACTACTGGAAATAGCAATAGCACCGGTTATCGCCAGCGCGCGATGGCAAGAATGCGGCATAAAATAACGCACATTAATTGCCCCGCCTTTCTGCGCTGGAGAAATAAGCACAGGTTTAGGGATAACCATATTACTGACATCACCTAAGCCCATTGCTTTACCCGCTTGTAGACGGATAGATTCAATGCGGGCTAATAATGCTTTGTCGGCATCCAGTTCCGCCGGTAATTCATAACCTGTTTTTCCCAGATATTCAGCCGGAATAATGACGACTGGCATCGCCATATCGATACAGGTCACCGGGACATCGTCAAAATAATCAATCTGATTATCAGTCGGGAAGACTTTTCCGGTTTTGGTTCCGGCGGCATTCAGGAAAGTGAGCGCAACCGGTGCGGCAGTACCCGGTACGCCGTCAATTCTGGCGCTACCCTCGTACTCGACAACACCATTTGGCGTTTGCACATCAGCTTCGATGAACGTACCAGTATTGACGTTGCGGATACGTACGCGGGTAACTGGTGAAGTCGCTGCAATCAAACCATTTTCAATGGCGAATGCCCCAACACCAGACAGCATATTGCCACAATTAGGCGTGGTATCGACACGTTGCTCATGGACAATAACTTGAGCAAACAGATAATCGACATCAGCACGCGGATCGCTGGAACGGCTAATAATGGCGACTTTACTGGTCAGCGGGTTAACGCCCCCAATACCGTCAATTTCCAGATCGTTACCGGAACCCATAATTGCCATCAATATTTTATCGCGCTGCGTTTGATCTTCGGGTAAATGTTCCGCTAACAAGAACGCGCCCCTCGAGGTTCCACCTCGCATCATCACGCAGGGTATTTTTTTCATAATAATGCCCTCAATTTAAAAACATAACTTATTGCGATATGGTTACATTAAGGACAAAGCATCTCTAATGACTTTAGCTCAACGATTAATAACATTTTTTCATTAATTTAAGTTGGCTAAATGCAGTTAAAATTTTTAACGACCAGCCACCCAAAATCGTCGCTTCCATTTTCCGGAGTAATAATGAAGCATGAATTA
>OAWA01000985.1_pt1 | contig 15559 bp, 16 predicted proteins | sample 1516971 | NCBI WGS metagenome assembly OAWA01 (sample SAMEA2580097, study PRJEB22360) | human gut metagenome | biome: human gut; feature: human-associated habitat; material: faeces | place: Denmark | collected 2008/2010
CAGCCGCTAAACAGGCGGAAACTAAAACAGGGGAAACTGATGCGGATGCCCCTGAACTGGTATGATGGTCACAGCTGTCATCCCTGTAGATAAGAGAAAGAGCAAAGTCTTCCTGGAGGAAGGCTTTGCCTTTGTTTTATACAGGGGTGAGGTGGAACGGTACAGGATAGAGGAAGGCAGGGAGCTGGAAGATGAGGTGTATGAGGAAATCCTCAGGGATGTACTGCGGCCAAGGTCCAAGGAGTATGCCCTTCATTTATTAAAGGATTCAGGAAAAACAGAGAAGTGGATGAAGGAAAAACTTGGGAAGGCAGGATATCCCAGAGAGGCAGTGGAGTATGCTGTAAATTTTCTGAAGGAATACCGTTTTCTGGATGATAACGCTTATGCACAGAGCTATGTGCGCTCCTATGCAGGGAAAAAGAGCCGACGCCAGATGGTATATGAGATGCAGCAAAAGGGCGTGGATTCGTCTTATATAGAGGAAGCGCTGGACCAGTCGCCTGTGGACGAGGAGGAATCAGCCAGGCAGGCTCTGACCAGGCGGCTTAAAGGAAAACAGGAAGCCTCCTACCAGGAAAAAGGCCGTCTGGCGGCCTTTTTAGGGAGGAAAGGATACTCCTTTGAAGTGATAAACAGGGTATTGAGAGAGATTAAAACCGCTGAAAACCAGGATTAGGCCCTGTTGTAATTTGTCTATATTGTCTGTCTCTGCGGGAAAATAAGGGGAAGATACTTGACATAATTCTGAAAAAAGTATAAAATTAATATGTTGTAGTTCGTACAATGAAAATTAAATAAGGAGGTGCTCCTGTGTCACAGATAATGGTCCCCATAATGATTATCGTTATGATAGTTGTGGCTATTATTACTTGGTTTGCTGCACGCAATTACGAGAGGAAGCAGTATGACAGCAAGGTAGGAAGTGCAGAAGAAAAATCAAGGGAAATAATAGATGAAGCATTAAAAACCGCAGAGACAAAGAAGCGAGAAGCTCTCCTGGAAGCCAAGGAAGAATCTTTAAAGACGAAAAATGAGTTAGAGAAGGAAACCAAGGAAAGAAGAGCGGAACTTCAACGTTATGAAAAACGTGTATTAAGTAAGGAAGAAAACGTTGAAAAAAAGGCAGATGCCCTTGAAAAGAAGGAGGCGGACCTGGTCAGAAGGGAAAACATTCTCAGTAAACGTACTGCAGAAGTGGAAGCCCAGTATGAGCAGGGGATACAGGAACTGGAGCGGATATCCGGTCTAACCTCCGAACAGGCAAAAGAATATCTTTTAAAATCTGTTGAAGAAGATGTAAAACATGACACAGCTAAATTAATTAAGGAACTTGAAAACAAGGCAAAGGAAGAAGCTGACAAAAAGGCCAGGGATTTAGTGGTGACTGCTATTCAGCGGTGCGCTGCAGACCATGTGGCTGAGACAACGGTTTCTGTTGTACAGCTTCCTAACGACGAGATGAAAGGCCGCATCATCGGACGAGAGGGACGTAATATTCGTACCCTTGAGACTCTTACCGGTGTGGAACTGATTATCGACGATACCCCGGAAGCAGTAGTATTGTCTGGATTTGATCCAATACGTAGAGAAGTTGCTAGAATAGCATTGGAGCGTTTGATTGTGGACGGACGTATTCATCCGGCCAGAATCGAGGAGATGGTAGAGAAGGCACAGAAGGAAGTGGAGAACAACATGAGGGAAGAGGGCGAGGCAGCCTGTCTTGAAGTTGGCATCCACGGAATTCATCCGGAATTAGTTAAGTTACTTGGTAAAATGAAGTTCAGGACCAGCTATGGCCAGAATGCATTAAAGCATTCTATCGAGGTGGCCCAGCTGTCAGGACTTTTGGCGTCAGAACTTGGAGTGGATGTACGTTTAGCCAAACGTGCCGGTTTATTACATGACATTGGTAAATCCGTTGACCATGACATGGAAGGTACCCATGTCCAGCTAGGTGCAGACCTGTGTAAGAAGTATAAGGAATCTGCCACTGTGCTGAATGCGGTGGAATCCCATCATGGCGATGTTGAACCTACCAGCCTCATTTCCTGCATTGTACAGGCAGCCGATACCATATCTGCTGCAAGACCTGGTGCAAGGCGTGAGACTCTGGAGACATATACAAACAGATTGAAACAATTAGAAGATATAACCAATTCCTTTAAGGGAGTGGACAAGTCTTTTGCCATTCAGGCAGGCCGCGAGGTTCGTATCATGGTAGTTCCGGAACAGATCAGCGATGACGATATGATATTGCTGGCAAGAGATGTTTCCAAACGGATTGAGGACGAACTGGAATATCCGGGACAGATTAAGGTAAATGTAATTCGTGAGTCAAGAGTTACGGATTACGCGAAGTAATCATTAAGAAGTGTAGATAAATGCCCTAAAAACCGTAAGAATGTAGTATTCATTCATGCGGTTTTAGGGCATTTTTTTATTCGGGCGTTCAGGCCCGGGATACGCTTCTGGTGAAACGGGAATGAAACTGGTAAAAGACAGCAATAGACTGGCGGGCAGCCATGAATATGACACACAGTTGTCATATTAACTGTGTTATCATTAGGCGGAATGTTCTTGATGGCGGCAGCCATGACAACCGTGAGCATTTTCAGCCATTATCCTAAAACGGAGGAAACTTTGAATGAAATATGAAGGTGTATGTATTGCTGTGAAGGATGTGAATCTTTCAAAAAAATTTTATCAGGATCTATTTGATCTGGAGGTATTTCAAGATTATGGTATAAACGTCTCATTTGGCGGACTGTCTTTACAGCAGGAATTTGACTGGCTGACAGGTGTCCCTAAAGAAAGTATATTGGAAAAGGCACACAATATGGAGCTGTATTTTGAGGAGGATGATTTTGACGGCTTTATAGATAGATTAGGACAGCGCAATGACATTCAATACATAGGTGATGGCGTAAAAGAAGCCGGATGGGGACAGCGCACAGTGCGTTTTTATGATTTGGACGGCCACATCATTGAAGTTGGAGAGAACATGAAAATGGTTGTGAGGCGGTTTATCCATTCCGGGATGTCCATGGAGGAGACTTCCAGACGAATGGATGTCTCTGTATCTGATTTGGAAAAACTGCTGCAGAGCTGAATCAATCCCTGGGGGAGTGTATCATGCCATTAAGCGTATGCGGCCCCTGGTCCAAAAAGACATTCACGGAAGGAGGTTCTATGAACTGGGAACCATGGACAGGCTGTTATAAAGCCAGTGACGGATGTACATATTGTTATTTTTATGGGCCTTATGCAAAACGGTACGGTCAAAACATCATAGAGAAGACAGACAAATTTGATTGGCCTGTCAGGAGGAATGCAAAGGGACAGTACAACATTAAAGGAAACAAAATTCTCGCAACCTGCTTTGCAACTGACTTTTTCCTTCCTGAGGCAGATGAATGGCGTAAAGAAGTTTGGGCCATGATCAGGGAGAGGACAGATATTGATTTTTTGATTCTGACAAAGCGTATTGACCGTTTCCTTGTATCGCTTCCGCCGGATTGGGGAACCGGCTATGATAATGTGAATATTGGCTGTACTGTTGAAAACCAGAAAATGGCCGATTACAGACTTCCTCTATTCTTATCCTATCCCATAAAACGGCGTTTTATTGCCTGCGCCCCGCTTTTGGAGGCCATCGATCTGACGCCATATCTTCATGGAGTGGACCATGTTACAGTTGGCGGTGAAACAGGACGCGACGCCCGGGTGTGTGACTATGACTGGGTACTGGACATCCGTGAACAATGTGTAAAAGCAAACAAAACATTTTGGTTTAAAAATACAGGCTCATTTTTCAGATGCAATGGCGCGGTGGAGAAAATTAATCCGTTTAAGCAGACCGGCCTGGCGAAAGAGCTTGGAATAGATATTTCAGATGGAAAAAGGCTGTTTTGACAGAAACAGCCCCATAAACCAGGGCATGTTCGTTAAACTGCATTTGTATCATAAGGAGGGCAGGGGGTAACGCAGGATATTGTGCGTTATCCTCTGTTTTGCGTTCTGCCACGGAGAAAAAAAGATTGTACCGTACTGTGTATCATGCTAAAATATATGTGGACAGAGTAGGACAGAGGTCATTTGCCGGTTTGACGGATTCAAAGAGAGGATATGGTATGGGTAGAAGGATGGTGGGGCTGTACGCAGTGTTTTTGGCAAGCGCCCTTATGCTGGGGGGCTGCGGCACTGGGAATAAGGTTGTTAATTTCGAGATTCCCAATGAGAATGTTACCACAATCACTTTTTTCGGAAATAAATATGAGCCGGAAAACGTGACGGTTATAGAGGAAATCCTGTCGGATTTCATGAAGGAGAATCCTGGCATCCGGGTATCCTATGAAAGCCTTAAGGGAAATGAATACTATGAAGCCCTGGGAAAGCGTTTTGACGCGGGAAAGGGTGACGATGTATTCATGGTGAACCACGATGTTCTGCTGGAAATGCAGTCCAGAGGACAGCTTATGGATTTATCCGGCCTTAAAACCATTCAGGACTACAGTGACCGTATGCTCCGGCAGATGGATGAGCATGGAAAGATTTACTGGGTTCCAACCACTGTGTCAGGTTTTGGACTTTACTGTAATAAGAAGCTGCTGAAGGAACATAAGCAGAAGCTGCCGGAGAACCTTCAGGAGTGGAGGCAGGTATGCAGTTATTTTAAGGAGCAGGGCATTACCCCTGTTATTGCCAATAATGATATATCCCTTAAGACCCTGGCAATTGGCCGGAGTTTTTATTCGGCGTATCAGGAAAACCGGGAAGATGAGATGTTCAGACACCTGAATGAAGGGAAAGAAGAGCTGAGTTTCTGCATGACCCCCGGTTTTTCTCTGGTTAAGGAGTTTATTGACAATGGCTATGTGGATGCAGGGAAAGCACTGGAGACTCGGAAAACCTCGGATGATTTGGAGGAATTTGTAAAGGGGGAATCACCTTTCATGCTGACCGGGGCATGGGCAGCAGGCCGGGTGGAAGGGATGGACCCTGATTTTGATTTTGTGGTGGCGCCTTATCCTGTGCTGGAGGACGGCGGACTGGTAGTGATCAATGCGGATACCAGGCTGAGCGTCAATAGGGCCAGTGAACATATAGATGAAGCCCTGGCCTTTGTGGAATTTTTTACGCGGTCTGAAAACATACAGAAGTTTGCGGACCAGCAGTCTTCCTTTAGCCCCTTAAGGGAGGGGATTCCATCGTCTGTAAAAGAGATACAGCCCATTGTCTCCTGTTACCAGTCCGGAAGGACTGTCATAGGGACGGATGCGCTTCTGGAATTTCCTATATGGGAACTGACAGCCAGGGCATCAGAACGTCTGATGAAAGGGGAAGAACTGGAAGATACCATGAAATGGATGGACCAGGAGGCCGCTGGGAGAAGGGGAGGATGGTAATGGATAAGAACAGTACCAGCATAAAGAAGAAGATTGCCATGGCGGCTGTTTTGGTGGGCGCTGTGCTCAGCATTCTGACTTTCTTATTCATCCATGAGGTGAAGGAGGAGCTGTGGAAGCAGTCTGTCCAGACCATTATAGAGAGCACCCAGCAGGGCTGTAATACCCTGAAGGTCCAGCTGATGGACGATTACCAGTCCATGGGTACCGTCACGCTGAACCTGAGGGAAATTGCTTCGGGGCAGCGGGAGGAACTGGAACTCCTTATGGATAATTATGCACAGATAGAAAACGGGATCAGTCTGTATCTGCAGGACGGAGTATGTATTCCCTCAGGCTCAGTAATTGACGAAAAGGCGGAAGCTGTGCTGCTGGATACGGACCGGGGCAACGGCATCATTGACCCTCATATCAGCAGCGTAACGGGTGTCAATGTATTTGACCTGTTTATGGGAGTCACACTGAAAGACGGGGTGCGGGGATACCTGGTAAAGGAGTATGAGGTGGATTGTATTGTAGACAGCTTCACCCTGTCCTTTTATAACAATGCCGGCTTCTCCTATGTGGTCAACCAGAAGGGGGATGTGCTGATTCGTTCTCCCCACCCCAACAGCAATAAAACAGTGCAGAATCTGTTTGATATGCTTCCGGAGACCCAAAACAGCCGTGAGAGCCTGGACCAGTTTGCCAGGTCTCTCCAAAGTTCCTATACCGGATGGGCCACCTTTAACTACCAGGGAGAGGCCACCGTATTCTGTTATACGCCTTTAAAGCTCCAATCTGACTGGTATTTGATTTCCATAATTCCCCAGAGCGTGGTAAATGCCCAGACCAATGAGATACTCATGCGTTCCTTTACCCTGATAGGCTGTATCTTACTGGGGATTGCACTGCTTCTTGTATTTTATCTGCGCTATGCCAACAGGACCAACCGGAAATTAAAGAATCAGGCCGTTTACATAAGCCGTCTGTACAATGCGGTGCCGGAAGGAATCGCCCTGATGTCCGTGGAAGCTCCATATGACTTCCGGCTTATGAACCAGGAGGGGATGAGACTGTTCCGCTGTCAGGAGGGCGCGTCCAATGAAGCAATGAAGGGAAAAAGCCTTCGGGATGTGATACACCCGGAGGACTATGAAAATCTGGTACAGTTGTTTAAGGACACAGCGGACAGCGGCAGAAAGAACATCTTTGAAGTGCGTGTGATTACATTGGATAATGGATTTTTCTGGGCAGCCGGAATCGTGGAGAGGACCCTGGATGAAAACGGAAATCCGGTACTGATTTCCGCTTTTCATGATATCACGGACGAAAAGCTGGCAGAGGAGGCAGCGGAGCGGGAGAAGCTTCAGGAACGCCTTACCCTGGTGGGAGCTATATCCAATGCCTATCCGGTGATTATCAGTCTGAATCTGACCAGGGATTCGCTGAACTTTATCTATGTAAAACCGGGCCTGATGCTGGAGCTTGGGAACCAGGAATCCTACAGCCAGCTCTATGAGTATGTGGCCGCATCCATTCATCCGGAGCACCTGGAGGAATTTTGCCGCCGCTTCTCGGCAGAGAATCTGAATAAGACTCTGGGACAGGAGAAAAATGAGGTGTTTCTGGATGTGAGACAGATGCTTGGAGACGGCAGGTATCACTGGGTTTCTATGCAGATCATTCATGTGGACAATCCCTATTCCGGGGATAAACTGGCAATCCTGATTTCACGCCGTATTGATGAGCAGCGCTATGAGGAGGAACAGAAACGCAGCGCTCTTCAGAGCGCCCTGGACAACGCCAGGGCGGCCAGTGAGGCTAAAAGCCAGTTCCTGTCCAATATGAGCCATGATATCCGCACTCCTATGAATGCAATCGTGGGCATGACGGCTATTGCTAGCACCCGCCTGGATGACAGGGAACGGGTGATGGAATGCCTGAAGAAAATCAGCCTGTCCAGCAAGCATCTCTTAAGCCTGATTAACGATGTGCTGGACATGTCGAAGATTGAAAGCGGGAAACTATCCATACGGGAGGAACCCTTTAACCTGGCAGAACTGGTGACGGAATCCGCGGAGCTGGTGCGTCCGCAGGCAGAGGCCAAACACCTTGAGATGGACGTACATCTGAAGGGGCTGAAAAATGAGGAAGTGGTGGGAGATTCCCTGCGTATCCGCCAGATATATATTAATATCCTGAGCAATGCGGCCAAATACACCCCGGAAGGGGGGAGCGTTCATGTGGAGGTAAGGCAGGAGCAAGGCGCCGGCAGAGGATATGGGCGTTATGTGTTCCGGTGCGCTGATACCGGGATCGGCATGAGCAGTGAATTTATGAGCAAACTGTTCCAGCCCTTTGAGCGGGCCCAGGACTCCACAAACAGCCGGGTAACCGGCACCGGGCTGGGAATGGCTATCACAAAGAATTTGATAGATTTGATGAACGGTGATATCAGAGTAGAAAGCAGGCCCCGGGAAGGCTCTGTGTTTACGGTGGCTCTTCCATTGCAGTTCCAGGATGCAGCGCCTGAGGCGGTGCCTGAGGAATGGGTAGGCATACACTGCCTGATTGTGGATGACGATGAGCAGACTTGTGAAAATGCGTCGGAGCTTTTAGAGGATATGGGACTGCGGCCCCAGTTTGTCACAAAAGGCGCTGAGGCGGTAAGACGGGTACTGGATCTGAAGGATTCAGACGATCCCTTCCGCCTGGTCATTGTGGACTGGAAGATGCCGGATATGGACGGAGTGGAAGTGGCGCGGCGTATCCGGCAGGAGGTGGGAAGAGAAATTCCCGTTATCGTGCTGACCGCATATGACTGGTCGGAGATTGAGGCAGAGGCCAGGGAAGCCGGTGTATCTGCATTTCTGGCAAAGCCCTTTTACCGGTCCAAAATCTGCTATCTGCTCAGCGGGCTGAGCGGAGAAAAGGAACCGGTGCAATGGAGCGGTTTTACGGGCAAATCAGACTTTACAGGCAAACGGGTTCTTCTGGTGGAGGACAATGAGATGAACCGTGAGATTGCGGGAACCCTGATAGAAGAGATGGGGGTGGAGGTGGAGGAAGCCTGTGACGGGGAGGAAGCCCTGGAACGGTTTAAGCAGGTGCCGGAGCACTACTATAACATGATCCTGATGGATGTGCAGATGCCTAAGATGGATGGGTATGAGTCCACAAGGGCCATACGCGCCCTGGAGAGGGAGGATGCGGCCTCCGTACCCATTATAGCCATGACTGCCAATGCATTTGCGGAGGATGTGCAGAATGCCCTTCACGCCGGGATGACAGCGCATTTTGCAAAACCCATTGACGCCAGTGTGCTGGAACAGATGCTATATAAATATTTGAGGTAAAAGAATGAGAGCTGACAGCGGTTTAAACAGGCTGGTGTACGAATATTTTGAGGCCAGGATACTATATGGATATTATAAATATGGAGAGAGCCTTCCGTCCATTAACAAAATTTGTCAGATGTTTCATTTGGCGCAGGCAACTGTAAGAGCCGGCCTGGCTTTGTTGGAAAAAGGAGGATATGTAAGGGTAGATCCGAGAACAGCGCCCGTGGTGGTTTATAAGGCCGGACCCGCCGGGTTCCGGGAAAGTGCAGCCAGATATTTCGTATCCAGGAAAGCCGGGATAGCAGATTGGGTTCTGTCCGGAAAGCTGCTGTTTGAGCCGCTGTGGCGGGAATGCCTTATGAGGTGGAGCGATGAGGATTGGAAACGCTTTTTAGATAATATGAAGCACCTGTCCGTGGAATCTGTATCCATGCCGGCAGCGTTATATATACTGGTGTTCAAGGCGCCGGACAACCGGCTGTTCCTGAATCTTTACTGGGAGACTGTGCGTTATATAAGGTTTGCTTATCTGATGGTCAGAAAAGACCAGGCGGTATTGACGGATCAGGAGCTGGAGGGACTGTCCAGGGAGGAGGTCATTTCACTGCTGGGGCAGACCTTTGAGACGTTGTACGGCCGTATCACAGCGGATTTGCTGTCTTTTATAGCACAGGCACAGGATGAGTTCGATTTAGGGGATATGGAGCAGGTTCCGTTTTACTGGAACATTTACCGTAAACGTCCCCAGATGAGATATACACTTGTGTCCCGCATTCTCAGGGAGATAGAGAGAGGGGATTACCCCCGCGGAACCTACCTGCCATCACTTCCCTGTATGGCACAGCGTTACGAGGTATCGTTTAATACCGTGAGGCGCAGCCTGTCCATACTTGACAGCATGGGGATAACCAGGTCCCTCCAGGGTAAGGGAACCCTGGTCCTGGCTGAAGCGGAAAAGGCGGATCTGGCAAATCCGGAAATCAGGGAAGGCATGAAACTGTATCTTGACAGCCTGCAGCTGATGACGCTGACCATTAAGCCGGTGGTCCAATATACGCTGGAGAATGCACCGGCGGATGCAGTGGAAAAGCTGCAGTACGATGTCCGGCAGCTCGGGAAGAATAGGAATAGTTATAAGATCTTTGAGGTGGTGCTGACATTTATTGCGGAGAACTGCAGGCTGAATCTGGTAAAGGAGTGTTACAATAAGCTGAGGGAACTGATTGTATGGGGGTATCCCATTGCGTTGCTGCGCCTGAGGGAAAGGGAGTTTCATATGGAATATAATGATATGGTGGCTCAGGCCGGCCGGTATCTGGACGAGGGAAATGCGGAGGCATTTTCCGGCAGTGTAAAGGAGTTTATGGGACGGGAATATCAGGAGGTCAGGATATTTCTGGAGAGTGCAGACACCCGGCAATAAGGTCCCGGAACAGGAGGGTAATATGAAGATAATCCGTAAGGTAGAGCTTAAACCGGGGAGCTATGAAGAGGAACTGCCGGGAATCTCGGCGGAATTCCCTTATATTGCCTCTTATGTGGAGTTGGACAAGTATGCGGGAAAACAGTCTCCCTGGCATTGGCACAAAGAGGCGGAGCTGTTTTACATGGAGCAGGGCAGCCTGGAATATGACACGCCTCATGGAAAGGCTGTTTTTACGGCTGGTTCAGGGGGCTTTGTGAATTCAAATGTGCTTCATATGTCCAGGGCAAAGGACGGGGAGGGGTCAGTCGTCTCACTCCTTCATATCTTTAACCCGCTGCTGATCAGCGGACAGAGCGGCAGCATCATTGACCGGAAATACGTTTCGCCCCTTATGACGGCATCCCATGTAGAGATAATCGGGCTGTACCCGGACCAGCCGTCCCATGTACCTGTTTTAGAGACCCTCCGGCAGTCCTTCCGGATATCAGAGGACGACTGCGGCTACGAAATCCGTTTGAGGTCGGTCCTGTCTGAGATATGGTGCGGCCTTCTTGCCATGACAGAGACCATGGAGAAAAGCCCCAAATAAAACAGCCGGTCAAACCAGAAGATTAAGATAATGCTGGCGTTCATCCACAAGCACTGCGGGGATAAGCTGTCGGTGAAGGAGATTGCGGCATCTGCCTTCATCAGTGAGCGCGAGTGCTTCCGGGTGTTTCGGGACTGCCTGAACATGACTCCGGTAGAGTACGTGACCAGCTTCCGTTTACAGCGGGCATGCTGGATGCTGTCTGAGGGAAACGAACCCATCACCAGCATATGCCATATATGCGGCCTGGGAAGCAGCAGCTACTTCGGCAGGGTATTCCGAAGCAGTATGGGATGCAGTCCGAAAGAGTATCGTCAGAAATGGCAGAATAGTGACACAAGATGACAGAAATTCGATATCTTCAGGAAATATGATACACTATAATGATAGTAGGAAGAAGGGATGGCGCCTTCCTCCCACGGTCATGAAAGGGGCTGCATATTCCGGGAGGTGTTGGATTGTGATAAAACTAAATATATTGAACATGAATGGATTTCTGCAGATTGTGAACCAGTGCAGCGGTGCGGTCAATGCCATTTTTCCGGATGGAAAACGGCGGGATCTCAACAAGTCATACGCTGCCCAGAAGGTGTTATGGGACCAATTCAGGGAGAATCAGGGGAGCCTGGCCCTGAAACTGGATTTCCAGAAGCCGGAGGATTATATTAGCATTGTGTATTATTATATCAGCGAGATTTAAAGCGCTGAGCCAGGAAGGGAAAATGATAAAAAACCAGCCGGAACAGGCTGGTTTTTTATTTGTTCTCAGAATACCGCATAGGAGCGGGTATCAGAGGGAAACCCTACACTATAACATCAGGGATGAAACCTGTGGTATAAAAGAATAGGAGGTGCATCTTTATGAATACATACAGGACAGTGGATCTGGCAAGGATGTTCGGCATTCATGTGAACACCGTACGTCTGTATGAAAGGTACGGCCTGATTCCGAAAGCAGAGAGGACGCAGAGCGGCTAAAAGAATTTTTCGGAGCTTCATGTGGAGCAGTTTAAGCTGGCAAGGGCGGCCCTGCGGGTGGAGGTTCTGCAAAATGGACTGAGAAAGCAGGCAGTCACTATCGTTAAAACTTCTGCGTCAGGGGATTTTGAGACGGCATTGAAGCTGACAAAACGTTACAGTGACCAGGTGGATCAGGAAATAAAACATGCAGAGGAGGCTGTCAGGATATGCAGGAGGATGCTTGCAGGCATCAAGGAACCGTGTTCCGGAAAAGACAGGGAACAGACCATGTATACAAGAAAGGAAGCAGCCGGTATCCTGGGTGTCACCATTGACACGCTCAGGAATTGGGAACTAAACGGCCTGTTTTCCGTCAGGCGGATGGCCAACGGCTACCGGGTCTATACAGGGGAGGATATACAGCGGCTGACCATCATACGCTCCCTCCGGTGCGCCAACTATTCCCTTTCGTCCATTCTGCGGATGCTAAACGCCTTATCCAGAAATCCGTCCGCCGATATCCGGAAAATTATTGATACACCCGGAGAGGACGACGATATTATCACTGCCTGTGATAAGCTTCTCACTTCCCTGGCAGAGGCAAAAGAGAATGCTGGGTATGTGGAGTCACAGATTGGGAAGCTGATGGAGATGAACCGCCGGGAACAGCTGTGAAAGACAGTTATAGCATATACCGATACACAGTGAACTAGGAGGCAGGAAGATGACAAATCGGGAAGAACAGAGGAAAGGCAGGGAAACAGCAGTGAACGCACAAGCTGCACTCCGGGAAAAGGCGGTGACAGTCACAGGGCTGAGCAAGTCCTATTCCGGAAAAAAGGTGATTGATAACCTGAACCTTACGATCCGGCCGGGCCAGATATATGGACTGCTGGGAGCCAACGGCGCGGGAAAGAGCACGGCCGTGGAATGTATACTGGGGACCAGAAGGGCTGATTCGGGAGAAGTGCGGATACTGGGAATGGACCCGGTGACAGAGCGCAGACATCTGTTTGAGCGGGTGGGGGTGCAGTTTCAGGAGGCAAGTTATCCGGACCGCATTAAGGTGCGGGAGCTCTGTGAGGAGACTGCCTGCCTGTATGAGAAAACAGCGGATTACAGGGATTTGCTGCGGCAGTTTAAGCTGGAGGATAAGGCGGATTCCATGTTAAGCCAGCTGTCGGGCGGGCAGAAGCAGAGGCTTTTTATTATACTGGCGCTCATACCAGGTCCCAAGGTGGTGTTTTTAGATGAACTGACAACAGGGCTGGATACAAAATCCCGCAGGGAGGTCTGGAAATGCCTTTTGGAAATGAAGGATAAGGGCCTTTCTATATGTCTTGTATCCCATTTCATGGATGAGGTGGAAATGCTCTGCGATCAAATCGGTATCCTGAGGGATGGAATGTTTGTCTTTGAAGGAACCGTAAAGGAGGCGGTGGATAACAGCCCTTACAGTAAACTGGAGGATGCGTATTTGTGGTGGACACAGGAGGAAGAAAACAGATGAAACGGTTTTATACCATACTGAAAACAGAACTTAAGTTATCTATCAGGGGCATGGATATGATTATCTTTGCCATCTGCATGCCTCTGGTGGCCATATCCCTGCTGGGAATTATTTTCGGCAGCCGGCCCGCTTATCCGGGGGCAGGCTATACATTTCTGGAACAGTCCTTTGGGGCAGTTTCTGCCATAGCGGTCTGTGCGGGCGGTGTTATGGGACTTCCTCTGGTGATTTCGGAATACAGGCAGAAGAAGATACTTAAGCGGTACCAGGTAACGCCGGCCAGTCCGGCCCTCCTTCTGGCGGTCCAGACAGCGGTATATACCGTCTATTCCCTGGCATCCCTGGTTCTGGTCTATGCTGCGGCGGTCCTGTTTTTCGGGGCGCGTTTTCCAGGCTCAGCAGCAGCGTACCTGGCTGTATTCCTGTTTGTGATGCTGGTCATATTCAGCATAGGCATGATGATAGGAGGCATTGCCCCGGATGTCAGGACAGCCGGGATGTGGGCCAGCATACTGTATTTTCCCATGCTGGTTCTTTCGGGTGCCACCCTTCCGTATGAGACCATGCCCTCCGGCCTGCAGAGGATTGCGGATATGATGCCCCTGACCCAGGGAATCAAACTTCTTAAGGCGGTTTCCCTGGGGCTGCCGGCTGAGGGTATATGGAAATCATGTCTGTACATGGCAGTCTGCTTTTTGGTCTGCGGCGGGATTGCGCTGCGTTATTTTAAGTGGGAGTAAAAAAGGGCCCCTTTCAGGAAGGGGCCGCCTTTTCGGGGTATCAGATTGAGCTTGATTTATAGTGGGCTTTGTGTGAAAATAGGAGGCAGAGTATAAGTCGGAGTGAGAGAAAAGGAGCGGTTATGCCGGAATATTCCCTGCCTGTGGGCAATAAGGATTTAATTAATATCGCAAGAAGAGCTTTTAATCTGGTTGACCCAAGGCTGATTGGACACGGTGCCCGGGTCTCCTATCTGGTGTTCCAGATGCTAAAGGAGGATGGCACCTATACACCGTCGGAGATGAGAAACCTGCTGATTCTGGCTGCACTCCATGACATTGGCGCATATAAGACCGAGGAAATTGACAGGATGGTGGAATTCGAGACGAAGGAAGTGTGGAATCATTCCATTTACGGATATCTGTTCTTTCACTATTTTACGCCGTTTGAATATTGGGATTCCGTTGTCCTGTATCACCATATGCCCTGGAACCGGCTGAGAAAACAGAAGGATGTGCCGGAGAGAGTCAGGGAGGCGGCCCAGATCCTCAATCTGGCGGACCGGGCAGACATCTATTTCGGATCATCCGGTTATACAGGCGGATACCAGAGATTCACGGAGTTTTTGAGAAGGCAGGAAGGGCTGGCCTACAGCCCCAGAGTATCAGGACTTTTCAGGCGCCTGGGACCGGAAGTTCTGGACCGCCTGGCTGTCCAGGGCCAGGAATACTGTCTGCCGGAGGATGTGTCCGGGCAATTTGACAGGACCATGGAAGAGGTTCCGTTTACCGAGGATGAGCAAAAGGCGCTTCTGCGCATGCTGACCTATGTCATTGACTTCAGAAGCTCTCATACCGTAACCCATACCATTACAACCACTGTTATAAGCGAGGAACTGGCAGTCCGTATGCTGGACAGCGGCAATGATATCAGGGACGTGATCTGCGCAGCCATGCTTCATGATCTGGGAAAGATAGGAATACCTGTGGAGATACTGGAATTTCCCGGGAAATTAAGCCCTCAGGCCATGCGGGTCATGAGGACTCATGTGGATTTGACCGAGCACATTCTGGGAACAAATGTGTCAGCCAGGGTGAGGGATATCGCCCTGCGCCATCATGAGAAGCTGGATGGTTCCGGTTATCCCAGGGGGTTAAACGCCGAATCTCTGGATATGCCCCAGAGAATTGTGGCGGTGGCTGATATCATAAGCGCCCTGACAGGAACCAGAAGCTATAAGGATGCATTTTCGAAGGAAAAAACAGTGTTCATTCTGGAGGACATGGCGGAAAAGGGGCTTGTAGATTCAGTGATTGTATCCATGTTCGTGGAGAATTATGATACCATCATGGGGGCTGTGAGGCAGCGCTCCCAGCCCATCCTGGATAAATACCATGAGATGCAGCGGCAGTACCAGGTCCTGGAGCGCAGAATGGAGGACAGGAATTCACAGGCGGCTGCCAGGGAATCCTGAGCCGGATAATGTTAAGCCATGGAATCGTAAGGAAATGTATATTGACACAGCTGGCAAAACTGGATAAAGTAGGGTTATATGAGGAACGTAAAAAGGAGGAATCATGATATGCTGCACATGAAGCGGAAATTAATGATGGCTGCGGCAGG
>OAWA01000988.1_pt1 | contig 15537 bp, 15 predicted proteins | sample 1516971 | NCBI WGS metagenome assembly OAWA01 (sample SAMEA2580097, study PRJEB22360) | human gut metagenome | biome: human gut; feature: human-associated habitat; material: faeces | place: Denmark | collected 2008/2010
CCGCCGCCGCAAAAGAGACACCTCACGGCGTAGTCGTACAGGACACAGCATGGGATGGATACGAGGAGATCCCTTCATGGATCATGCAGGGCTACGGAACCATGGCAATGGAAGCCGACGAACAGCTTTCTGAAGACGGCTGCGGACGGCCTACCCATGTGTTCATCCAGGCCGGCGTCGGATCTCTGGCCGGAGCAGTCCAGGGCTACTTTGCCAACCGTTATCCGGAAAACCCGCCGAAAGTCATCGTAGTGGAAGCCGAATCAGCTGCCTGCCTCTACAAAGGTGCCGCAAAAAAAGACGGAAGCATCCAGATCGTGGACGGTGATATGCCGACCATCATGGCCGGGCTTGCCTGCGGGGAACCGAATACCCTCTCCTGGGATATTTTAAAAAACCATGTGGATACTTTCACTGCCTGTCCCGACTGGGTAGCCCGAAAAGGAATGCGGATGCTCTCCGCTCCGCTGAAGGGAGACCCGCAGGTTATCTCCGGGGAATCCGGCGCAGCTCCTTTCGGACTCCTTGCAAGCCTCATGACCATGGAGGAATATAAAGATCTCCGTGAGCATTTAGAACTAGACCGTGACTCAAAAGTTCTCCTCTTCTCAACCGAAGGAGACACAGACCCGGACCGCTACAAACAGATCGTCTGGGAAGGAAAAGATCAATAAGAACCTGAAATCTCAAAGCATTTAGGAGGATATTTAGAATGGATTTTAATAAGATCAAAGAAGCCGCACAAAACTACGAAGCAGATATGACAAAATTCCTGAGGGATATCGTAAAATTCCCAGGGGAAAGCTGCGATGAGGAAGCTCATGTCAACAGGATCGCCGAAGAAATGAAAAAACTTGGATTTGACAAGGTGGAGATCGATCCGATGGGCAATGTCCTCGGATATATGGGAACCGGTGAAACACTCATCGGATATGACGCCCACATAGACACTGTAGGTGTGGGAAATCTTGATAACTGGGAGTTCGATCCCTATGAGGGCTTTGAGTCCGAGACAGAGATCGGCGGACGAGGTACTTCCGATCAGCTGGGCGGCATCGTCTCCGCTGTTTACGGCGCAAAGATCATGAAAGATTTAGGCATGCTCAGCGACAAGTATACGGTCCTTGTAACCGGAACCGTCCAGGAAGAAGACTGCGACGGCCTCTGCTGGCAGTACATCGTCAATGAAGACAAAGTCCGTCCGGAATTCGTCGTCTCCACAGAGCCGACTGACGGCGGCATTTACCGCGGCCAGAGAGGGCGTATGGAGATCCGCATCGATGTGGACGGAGTCTCCTGTCACGGTTCTGCCCCGGAACGCGGCGACAACGCGATCTACAAAATGGCGGATATCCTTCAGGATGTGCGTGCCCTCAATGAAAATGACGCTGAGGACGGAACCGAGATCAAAGGTCTCGTAAAAATGCTGGATGAGAAGTTCAATGATCAGTGGAAAGAAGCACGCTTCTTAGGACGCGGCACCGTGACCACCTCAGAGATCTTCTTCTCCTCTCCGAGCCGTTGTGCCGTTGCAGACTCCTGTTCCGTATCTCTGGACCGCCGCATGACAGCCGGCGAGACATGGGAGAGCTGTCTGGATGAGATCCGCGCTCTGCCGAATGTGAAAAAGTACGGCGCCAAAGTTTCAATGTATGAGTATGCAAGGCCGTCATGGAAGGGACTTACCTACCCTACTGAGTGCTACTTCCCTACCTGGGTGATCCCGGAAGACCACGACGTGACCAATGCGATGGCAGAAGCTTACGAAGGATTATACGGAGAACCGCGCATCGACAAATGGACCTTCTCCACCAACGGTGTCTCCATCATGGGACGGTTCGGAATCCCTTGTATCGGTTTCGGTCCGGGACACGAGGATCAGGCTCACGCGCCGAACGAAAAAACCTGGAAGGCAGAGCTTGTGACCTGCGCCGCTGTATACGCAGCACTTCCGTCCATTTACTGTGAAAAGAAATAAACCATTTTACTGTCATTGATCAGATTTGATTTTTTAGGAGGAATCTACTATGAAAATGAATACATTACAGGACTATATCGACCGCTTAAACCAGCTGAATTTTAAAGAAATGTACCAGAATGACTTTTTCCTGACCTGGGAAAAAACTGACGACGAACTGGAGGCTGTATGGCTGGTAGCCGATGCCCTCCGCTTCATGCGTGAGAACAACATTTCCACCAAGGTATTTGAAAGCGGTCTCGGGATCTCTCTGTTCCGCGACAATTCTACCAGAACACGTTTCTCCTTTGCCTCTGCCTGCAACTTACTCGGACTTGAAGTTCAGGATCTGGATGAAGGAAAATCCCAGATCGCTCACGGTGAAACTGTGCGGGAGACAGCCAACATGATCTCCTTCATGGCAGACGTGATCGGAATCCGGGACGATATGTACATCGGAAAAGGAAATGCTTATATGCACGAAGTGGCTGATTCCGTAGAACAGGGAAATAAAGACGGAATCCTGGAACAGCGCCCTACTCTCGTGAATCTCCAGTGCGATATTGACCACCCGACCCAGTGTATGGCAGATATGCTCCATATCATCCACGAGTTCGGCGGTGTGGAAAACTTAAAAGGAAAGAAATTAGCCATGTCCTGGGCCTACTCTCCTTCTTACGGAAAGCCCCTCTCCGTTCCTCAGGGTGTCATCGGCCTGATGACCAGAATGGGCATGGATGTAGTGCTTGCGCATCCGGAAGGATACGATGTAATGCCGGAAGTTGAGGAAGTCGCAAGAAAGAACGCAGAAAAATCCGGCGGAACTTTCACAAAGACCAACAGCATGGAAGAGGCATTTAAAGATGCCGACATTGTCTATCCAAAGAGCTGGGCTCCTTTCGCAGCTATGGAAGAACGCACCGAACTTTACGGAAATGGTGATTTTGACGGTATTGACCGCCTGGAAAAAGAACTTCTTGCCCAGAACGCAAAGCATAAAGACTGGGCATGTACAGAGGAACTGATGAAAACAACTAAGGACGGAAAAGCCCTTTACCTGCACTGCCTGCCTGCCGATATCACCGGTTTAAGCTGTGAGGAAGGCGAAGTGGATAAGAGCGTCTTTGACCGTTACCGCAATCCGCTCTACAAAGAAGCAAGCTACAAACCATATGTGATCGCAGCTATGATCTTCCTGAGCAAATTTGAAGATCCTCAGGCTATCCTCAAAAAGCTTGAAGAAAATAAAAAGCCAAGAATCTTTAAATAATCTGAACTGCTAATTTCTAGTTTACCGCCACTTACATTCTGACAATGACGTTTGTTCGTGGCGGTTTCTATTTTCAGGAGGTATCCCATGTATACTAGAAAAAGAATCGTCATCGCTTTAGGCGGCAACGCTCTGGGAGATTCACTGCCGGAGCAGATGACTGCCGTTAAATCCACATCCAAAGCTATCTGTGACCTGATTGAAGACGGCCATGAGGTTGTCATTGTCCACGGAAACGGTCCCCAGGTCGGCATGATCAACAACGCCATGAGTGCATTAAGCCGGGAAGATGAGAACCAGCCAAACACTCCTCTGTCCGTCTGTGTGGCCATGAGCCAGGGCTATATCGGATATGATCTCCAGAATGCCATCCGGGAGGAATTGAGGAAGCGAGGATTCCTCCGGACACCGGTAGTAACGATCATTACACAAGTCCGGGTAGATGAAAAAGATCCGGCCTTCGATAACCCATCTAAACCGATTGGCCGCTTCCTCTCCAAAGAAGACGCGGATTTTCAGGCCAAAGAATACGGCCATATCATGAAAGAGGACGCAGGCCGGGGCTACCGCCGGGTCGTGGCTTCCCCAAAACCGAAAGAAATCGTAGAGCTTGGGGCTATCCGCAATCTGGTGGACTCCGGACGTGTCGTGATAACCTGCGGCGGCGGCGGAATTCCTGTGACTTTAAAAGGCGATCATTTATCCGGTGCCAGCGCGGTCATCGACAAGGACTTTGCCAGCGCCCTGCTGGCGAAAGAACTGGATGCGGACGTGCTGATCATCCTGACAGCCGTGGAAAAGGTGGCCATCAATTTTGGCAAAGAAAACGAACAATGGCTGTCTGATCTGACCATCGAGGAGGCAGAGCGCTACATCGGGGAAGGACATTTTGCTCCCGGCTCTATGCTCCCGAAAGTACAGGCCGCTATCGACTTCGCCGACTCTAAGGCAGGACGTACTGCCATGATCACTCTTTTGGAAAAAGCAAAGGACGGAATCATGGGAAAGACAGGAACACGAATCCACAAATAATCAGAGACAGAAAGGACACTCCTTTTCGGGAGTGCCCTTTTCCATGCCTGTTTATACTTCTTTTTTCTTGACCGGAAAACATACTTCTGTTACCAGATCCTCCGGTGTCTTGGCATCATGCGGACTCACATGGTAAATGCAAACCGACGGCCCGTCAAAGTCATACCCGTTTTCACAGATCCATTCCGCTACCGCCTTATTTACTCTCGTAATCTGGTCATAGCTTCCTTTGTATGTCACAGATGCTATCTGCATTGCGTCCACATACTTGAATTTTACATGCTCCGTGTCTTGATAGGTTCCATCGACAGACACCTGGATTTCCACATCCACATCACTTTCCTTAAACCCTTTGTCATGGAACACAGCAAGTCCATAGCCTGGATTTTCCGGTTTCACGTTCTGCCCCGCAATCTCCTTATTTAGTGTCTCCCACAGCATTCCTTCACAGTCGTAGGCAGGAATCACCTGTCTCACGCTTGCCACATACCTCTTCGGCAGTGTTTTTAACGTCACATTATAATCCATAAAGTTTCCATCCTTTCTCAGCCACTGAATCGTATTGTCAAGAAGTCTGAGTCTTTGTTCCGTTTCCTGAGCCTGACAGAGAAGTTCTTCCCTCTTGATCATCAGGAATTGTTCCATCTCTTCCTCATTTTCGTATTTATTCAGGATTTCCCCTATGACAGACAGTCCAAATCCCATAGTCCTTAATGCCTGTATAGTATCTGCCTCCGGAAGCTGGGATTCGCTGTAATATCTGTATCCAGTACTTTCATCTACCGACTCCGGTATCAATAGTCCGATCTTGTCATAATGGCGCAGCATACGGATGCTGACTCTTGACAGTTTTGAAAAATCTCCGATTCTTAACATCATTTACACCTCTCACATATGTGGTTGTTCCTGAGCTCATCTTCAATATAGACTATATCACTGTGTCAGAGTCAAGGGACGATTGAAAAAAATTTTTATTTGCTTACTGTCCGGACTGTGTTTCCTCTTTTCAGAAGCGATATCTCTGTGGAGCTGTTTTAAATTTTGGGAGATAGAAAATCAGCTGTAATTTATAGAGATAAGTTTTTGATATTTTCCACATAATTTCCGTTTGGCTCTTAGAATGCCTCTCTCCAATCATGTGGAAAATGGACGTAATATCTGTTGGAGAAGGACCTCTGTCAAAAAAAGGTTCCGCCTGCGATACTTTTTCTCCATTGTCGGAAGGAGGCCTTTCCAGAGCCGACTGGAGATAATGGAGAAAAACTCGTAACTTTCTTCAAACCGCTGTTTTCCTTCGTCTGTGACACCCGTCTGCTGCCGCAGATTTACCACCGGGACTTTGGCTGCCCCTGTCATGACTCTTGTAATCTTCAGGGTTTGCCCATTTGCCAGCTTAGAGTGGAAAGCTGCCCCTTTATCCGTTAAAACAGTATCTTCCCAACGATTCATAATTTTCCCTCCTGATATTACATCATAGTTTACAGAATTCATTTACTACTTTGCCGGATCATGATCTCTGTAAAAAATATATCATGGTAAATAAGGGCATAGTAGGCATTTTCCATAAAATATTCCGTCCGTTCTTTGAACCCATTGCTAAAATAAAATCTCTCTGTTGATACAATAAAACGCATCCAATATAATCAAAGGGAAAGGAGATGCGTATATAATGTTCAAAATCGGAGAATTTTCCAAGCTCACGCAGGTTACAGTCCGAATGCTCAGACACTATGACCAGACAGGCCTTTTAAAACCTGCACAGATCGATCCAATGACCGGATACAGAATGTATTCCGTGGAACAGATTCCTGTATTAAATAAGATCATCTATTTGCGGGACAGTGGGTTCCAGGTCTCTGAAATCAAGGAAGCCCTTCATGCCGAAAATCCTACCTCTTTGACAGAGCTTCTTGATAAAAAATATACGGCAATACTGAATACTATAGAAATTGAGAAAATACGGCTGAAAAAAATAGAGCTCGCGAAACATGAACTCTTGGACAGTCAAAACGAACTGCATTATCAAGTTTCAATAAAATCTATCCCCAGCTGCCGGGTGCTCTCTATAAGAAAAATAATCCCCGACTACTATGCGGAAGGGGACCTGTGGAAAAACTTGTCCGAATTTGCCTGCAGTCATCATATAGCAATAACAGATGATGCGGCATTCTCTATCTATCATGATACAGAATATAAAGAACAGAATGTCGACGTTGAATTGTGTGTTCCTGTCCAGAGCTTCAGCGAGAACAAAGGCGGCTTTATATTTCGGGATACAGAACCTGTCCCGTTCATGGCCTGTACAATGGTATATGGACCTTTTTCAAATATTGCAGGGGCATATCAATCTTTTGCAGGCTGGCTCCAAAAAAATGAACAGTTTCAAATGTCGGGCCAGAATCGCCAAATTGTACACCGCGGCCCCTGGAATGAACATAATCCTGAAAACTTTCTCGTCGAAATTCAGATTCCTCTAAAACCGCCGCTTTCTGCTTTCCATTTATCCAATGCTCCATTTTCCCTTGACCCTCACATCGTGTGAGGGTCTATATTTATTTTGTTATCAAATCAAACAGTAAAACAGGAGGTACTTTTATGACATCATTTAACATTCGGTCCATAGGAAAAATTTATACTGACGAGAAGGGAACATTCATTAAGATCGATCCGCCGTTTATCCCCGCTCTTGAGGCTTTGGACGGCTTCAGCCATATCAATGTCATATGGTGGTTCAGTGAGTGTGATTCGGACTCTGATAGAGATACTCTGGTGACAGAAAGGCCTTATAAAAAAGGTCCCAGACGAATGGGGATCTTTTCAACCAGATCTCCCCACCGCCCCAATCCGATCGCTTTAAGCACCGCAGAGATTCTTCATGTTAATCATCAAAACGGTGAAATCCAGATTGCTTATATCGATGCCAATGACAATACCCCGGTCCTGGATCTAAAACCCTATACACCAAGCCTTGACCGGATAGAAACACCTGCCGTACCCGAATGGTGCCGTCATTGGCCAAGAAGTTCTGAAGAATCGGCAGACTTTGATTGGGATCAGGAATTTAACTTCCAGGGGCACTCCCCATCCCGGGTTCCGGATTAATAATTAATTAGAATAAAGAGAACAGGGCCGCTTCAACGTCCCCATAGAACAAAAAAACGGTTAAGTTCTAAATTTGAACTTAACCGTTACTTATAATGCAGAAGAAGAGACTCGAACTCTCACGGGAGTAATCCCACTGCCGCCTGAAGACAGCGCGTCTGCCAGTTCCGCCACTTCTGCATGTCTCAAGCATGATTAATAATACACGATTCCAAAGAAAATATCCAGTCTTTTTTTGATTTTTCTTGTACTTTTTTACATACACGCCTGAAACTATTGAAAAACTACTGCTGTTCCTGCATCCACTGTTCGATCTGGTCCCTTGTTTGGGCTGCTACCAAAGGCTCTCCGGCCTTCCCGTCTTTGAATAAAATCATCGTAGGAATCGTCATCACTCCAAATCTCTCTGCCAGTTCTATCTGCTCATCAATATTGATCTTTCCAATCTGAACCGAATCTTCCCGGTCCTCTCCAATCTGTTCTAAAGCAGGGGAGATCCTTCTGCAGTAACCGCACCAGGGTGCCCAGAAGTCTACCAATACCGTTTTTTTTGCTTCTAATACCTCTGATTGAAAATTTTCTTTTGTTATATTTATAATACTCATGCTGTTTCCTCCATCTCTTTTGTAAACTGAAACTTTTTCTGTTACATTTCCTAATGTAACTATATCAGTTACATTTAAACTTGTCAAGCAGTGAATGAAAATAGACAGCCAATTTATTTAAAATTGACTGTCCAATCTCGCATCTAAGACTCCCGCCCCAGCTGTTTTATGATACTCTTATCTCTGTTTCTTTCTCCTTCTGACCACACCAATCATCATCCCTGCGGCTCCTAACATACAGCATATGATCCACATGATCTTGCTTTCCTCTCCGGTCTGTGCAGTCCCTTCCTCTGCGGTTCCCCATCCTTCTCCCGTCTTTTTCCGGGCTCTGCGCTCTGCCACTTCTCTATAGTTCCAGCTGGTCTTGGTTTTCTTCTTCGGCTTCTTTTCTTTTTCTTTCTTCGGTTTCTTTGCCGCAGTTGTCGTCTCCTCTTTCGACGTGGTTCCTTCCGCTTTCTTTTTCCATTTTGCCTTCAGGGTCAGATTCTCATGCACCGGCGTATTAAAGTCCCATTTCACTTCGTTTCCCTCCGCATCGGTGTAATACCAGCCCTCAAAAAGATATCCGGCCTTCTTCGGTTCCTCCGGCTGGCTCGCTTCTTTCCCTCCTGTAACTGCCCTCCGTCCGTATCAAACGTTACCGTGTGTTCTCCGGTCAACGCAACCGCCACTTTCACCCTGGGTCCAGCCTCCATGGAGAATGTCACATCAAAGGAGCCGGTCTTTCCCGCCGCCTTTGCCCGGTTCAATTTCAAAAGCTGTTCCTCATCGATCTTTAAGACCGCGTTGTCTCCGTTTTCATCTTTCCCTCTGGCCCTGCAAAGCTCCGTCAGTTCTTCCTCTCCAAAGCTGTTTCCTCCGGTCGGATGGCTCACACTGTCTGCCCCGCAGCTTGGCTTCCCGCTTCCCTGGGCTGCCCCGTCAAGCCCTTCCTCTGTCAAATAGACTGTGACCGTTGCCTCTGTCCCGTCAGGAGCTGCAAACGTCAGTTCAAACTCCCCGGTCTTTTTGGATGCTTTTGCCTCGTTCAGCTTCTCGATCTGTTCCTGCTTCGGAAAGGTGATCAGATCCGTTTCGATCACACTGTCATCGCCTGTGACCGCCTTGACTCTGCTCAGTTCCTTTAGCTGCTCTTTTGTAAATGGCGCTCCGCTTGTTTTACTTATGATATGTTTGGCTTTGATCATCTCTCCGCTGTCCGCATCCTGCACGATCTCATCATACTCTCCATGGAGGCTTACAATGATCTTTACGCTCTTTTTATCCGGCGAGGTAAAGGTCAGCTCAAACTTCCCGGCTTTTCCCGCAGTCTTTGCGTCGTTGATCGTTTTCAGTTCCTTCTCATTCGGAATCAGATGCTCATCTTTATAGGTGGTCCCCTCAGCATCCTTTCCCTGTACCGAAGACAGAGTCCGCACATCGTCTGCCGTCAGTGCAAGGCCTCCGGTCTCTTTGGAAAAGCTGTTGGCTCCGATCGTAACCTCCAGATGTTCCGGGTCCACCTTCGCGGCATCCGTTCCCTCGGCCTTTAAGCAGACTTTGACTGTCGTCTTTGTCCCGTTGGGCGTCGTAAACACCAGCGGATATTCCCCCAGTTTTTTCTCTGCTTTCGCCTTGTTGATGGCCTCGATCTGCTCCGGGAATTCAAACCGCAGATCATCCATCGAAAAATCCGTCCCGTTTTCCTGCTTTCCTGTGACCTTCGTTAAGCCCTTTAACTGTTCTTTGGTAAATGCTTCCCCTCCAGTCTTACTGATCACATGGTTGGCACCGATCTGTTCTTTCGTATCCTTTTCGATCTGATTGGTGTCACGGAATAGCCCGAAATAGACCTTCGTATAAAACTTTCCGACCTCAATCGCGGTGTTCTCTTGAAACGGGGTCCCATTCATTCCGTCCTTCGCCAGCGCGGCTCCTGTGCTGCCTGAAAATCCGTCCGCCGAGCTCCCCGAATTGCAGATCAGCCGGTTCTCCCCGATCAAGTTGATTGTGACGTCTGCATGGGAGACATTGATACAGTCCCACTTGGACGTAGTTGTATTCACTTTCCCAATAGTGATGCTGACATTATCCAAGGTTATATCTGTCTCTACTCCTTCCAGCACTTCAATGTTATTGGAAGTTGTCGTACCTGTGATCCAATATCCTTTCGGATTTAGGCATGTCTCATCCTGTGAAAGGCCGCCCCCGGTGGCACCATTCTCTGTGATGCGGATATCTCCCTGACTCACATCGAGCAGTGTCTGCCCATTCTCTGACAGCATTTTCTTCTTCACCGGCTTTTTTGCCTTCCTCTGCGTTGAGCCCGTCTCCTGCCGTTCTGTCGTTTCGGTTCCTCTGACTTTGGGCATTTCTGTCGATGCCGCTTCGGTCCCTTTTTCTTCCGTCGTCTCCTGTTCAGTCTCTGGGGCTAATGTCTGAATTTCAGAAATACCCCCCCCCGGATTTTCCAGCCATTTCCTCCTCATGAGCCTGCGGCACAGCCCCTGTGCCGGCTCCCATGGTCACGATCAGAGAAACTGCTGCCAGACATCTCATCCATTTCTTTTTCATTGTTCTTCATCCTTTCTTTCTGCCCTCAAGTGCACTCTTTTTTGGTCACGCTTTTATTATTTGACTTTATAAGAACATTGGACAGCACAAAAGGTTAGAAAAAGGATGGGCATTTCTGTCTCTGCCCATCCATCTTTCTATTCACCGTCTAACAGTTCCGCAAGCTTTCTGGAAATCTCCAGAACAATCTTTTTATCTCTCGGCCCGCAGTTTTCGATCACCGCGTCAAGTTCTTTCACAAAAACATCCTCTTTCATTTCCGGTGAGTGATAACTGTCCATCAGCAGATAGTCCACAGAAACTCCCAATGCATTGCTGATTTCAACCAGCGTGGGAAGTGAGACTTTTGTCTTTGCCGTTTCAATATTTGAAATATGACTGACCGACAGATCAACTTTCTCAGCTAAATATTCCTGAGTCATGTTCTGTTTTCTTCTCACTTCTTTTATTTTCCGTCCCAGCGCTTCATAATTCATTTTCATACACTACTCCACTTCTTATATATTTATGAATCGGAAGCAGCAAACTCCGGTTTCCATAAATATTTTTTATTTTTACAGTACATTTTCCTGTCTCTATTGTCTCCGTTATTTGTTTTTGTTAGAATAGCTTATATAAATAAAAATTATTTATACAGTTTAAGAAGGTGGTTTTTATGGACAAAAAATACTTATTTAAGTTCTGGCTTCTGTGTACTTTTCTCATCTTTTTTTCCTTTTGCCTGTCATTGTACCAATACAGGCGAAGGGAAAAATGGGCAAAAAAAGTCGTCGAAGGGTGGCGTATAAAATACCGTCCCTTCGACGATGATTCCTCAGGATTTTTATAATCTTTTCATGATCTCATAGCATCGGTTGGTCACATAGCCTGCCCATGTGTTCCCGACACAGTAACACTGATTGACTCCTTTTACTGTGGGGCCGTGGTAATAAGCCCCTCCCTTAACGAGATACTTTTCTTTCAGCAGTTTAGCAGTCATCAGAAGATTCTCTTCCTTTGTCGGTGCATTGATGCCTTTGGCGCTGTCAGATGTGACCCCGTAGCCTGTGAGGTTGTGGTCCTCTCTGGCACGTCTGCTGGTCCCCCATGCGCTCTCATGGATTGCAATACCCATCACCACGACTGCATTGACCCCATATTTCTTCTCACATTTATAAAATGCCGGAGCCTCTTCCTCTAAGGCAGATCCCTTCAGCATCAGGCGAATCTCTTCTACTGACAGGTTGCTTTTCTTCAGAAGATTCATTGGATCAAATACACGGGGCTCATCCGCCTTCAGCTCTTTGATCTGCTTCTTCAGTGTCCTTATCTTTTTCCTGCTTTTTTTCAGTTCTCTCAGCCTCTGCTCCTGTGTTTTGTCACAGTTTAAAATCTGCTGGTCCAGATACTGCTTTAACTGGATCGTCTCCTCATCTTCGATGACATCCGCCACCTTCATTTCACCGGCCACATCAAAATTATAATTTTCTGCGATGTCTTTGAGATAACCGTTTTTGGTCTTTACTGACAGTTCCAGCAGCAAATGATTGACTCTGTGACCGATCTGAGTGTCATTCCCGTCCTTCTTCACCCCGGTCAATGCCACTACACCCGGAATCGCTACACTGCCGCTCTGCTCATTCAGCGCCTGATAAAACTTCTGGATCTCTTCCTTTAACTTATCCGCATGAAGGAGACTCTGCTCCAGGCTTTCTTCCTTCAGGAGCTGTCTTTTTAATTTTTCCTCTCTGGCAAAGGCTGTCTCTGATCTGACGGAAACAGCATCTTCCGGAGCAACGATTTTCTTTTCTTTGTCTTTCTTCTTATCTTTTTTCTTTTTTGATTTCTTCTTAGATTTTTTCTTCTTGTTATGTACTTTTTCTGTCTTTGCTTTGTCCCCCTTTTTCTCTGTGGCAGCCTTTTCTGAAGCCGTTGTAGGTTTGGGCTCCTGTGCTGCCGTCTGTTCTTCTGTAGTCGCCTCTGTCTCTGTTTCTGAAGCACTGGATGATGAAGTCTCAGCAGTCTCCTTTGCTTTGTCCGGTTCTACGGCGTATGCCGGTACCGACACGCTCAGAGTAAGAACGACCATACACAAAATGCCTGCGGCCTTTCTTAAAGCTTTACTCACGATAATACCCCCTTATATATTACCCATGATACATCGGCTGTCATAATTTTGCAACTCTCAGAGCTGATTTCAGACTTTTTTAATAAATCTAAAAATCCCAGAAACTGAAGTCTCCGGGATTTTAATTTTAGATATTCTTTTGTTACTGGATGATCCTTCTTGCACATACAGGAGTCCGATAGAACGCATTTGAGACTTTGATCCCTCCTTTTGGATAAGGAGCTGAATTACTTGCATGCACAACCTGTCCGCCGCCGATATAAAGGGCTACGTGGTTGATGCCTCCTCCGCTTCCGTAGAAGATCAGATCTCCTGCACGGAGATTGCTTGTGGAAACTGCGACTCCTTCAGAGGCCTGTGAGCTGGATGTTCTGCTGATGCTGTATCCGAACTTGGCCAGAACCTGCTGTGTAAATCCGGAACAGTCGATTCCGTTCGTGAGACTGTTTCCGCCGTAGCGGTACGGGTTCCCCACAAACTGCAGTGCGTAGTTTGCTACTCTTTTGCCTGTGGATGTTCCTGAAACGCCTGCAGATGCCGGAATTGATTTCCTGCTCTGGCTGCTGCCAGTGCTCTGTGTGTCTGCGGAACTGCTTCCTGAGGACTGGACAGAACTCTGAACAGACTGCTGTTCCCGAGCTTCCCGGGCTTCCCGGGCTTTCCTTTGTGCTTCCAGCTTTGCCTGACGTTCCGCCTTTATCTGCTTCATAGATTTTGCTTTTTTAAATTTATATTTTACATCTACATAATCTTTTGAAACATATCCGGTTTCACCATCGACTTTTACCTTTGCCCAGTCGCTGTTCTGTTTCTTCACCTTATAAGTTTCATCCTCGGAGATTAATGTCACAACATCAGCATCCTTAGAAGCTTTTTCCCTGACTCTGAGAGTCTCTGTTGTAACTTTTGCTACCTTCTTTATATTTTTTTCTGCAAAAGCCTGTATATCATCTTCAAAGACAAGATAGTCATTTTTCACATACCCGGTCACATCTCCGGATTTCACCTTCGTCCATTCTGTGCCTTTTTTTACAATCGTTCCAAGTGCTCCTCTTTTCATTTTTCCTAAAATCTTGGAATCTGTATTCGGCTTCTTTCTTATGTTCAAAGTAGAGGAGCTCTTTACTTTCGCAACTACTTTATCTGCATACTTGCTCTGCGCCTGGTTGTTTTCTTTTTTCTGGTCCTCCGCTGCCGGCTTTGCTGTCTCTTTTGGCGCCGCATTTACAGGAGCCGATGTCAATATCATACCTGCCATGGCCACAACTGCGGCAGACAGTTTCATCTTCTTGATAATCATGTTTCCTCCTCAAATTCTAAATGTTACAAAATTGTTAACTTTGTTGCTACAGGTGCTATTATAACACGCACAGCCCCTATGTCAATACTTTTTAAATATTTTCGTAATATATTCGTAATATTTAATCATATTTTGTAACATTGTGGAGAAAGATGGCAGCCGCTGTCACATTATTTAAACTGGCTCCTTTTATTTCCTTTAAACTTATGTAATCTTCTATTGTTTCTTTTCCCCTCCATTTATTAATTCCGGATGTTTCAATTTATCCCATTTCCCTTCCTCTGTTGCTGCTACAATTAGAATGTTAACCAAAAACAAACAAAAGAAAACAATATATGCCCCGGTTAAGCTTCCCGTCAATTTCATAACAACCGCATTTACAACAAAATTAAGACATCCAATACAATAATTAATTGGAAAAATCACACCATTTACTTTTGGATAATCCAACACACCAAAGATAGATGCCGGAAATGATAATGACATATTAGTACTTCCTCCCAAGGAGAAACCAACAATAAAAATGGAAGCATATACTAACGGGGGCCAAAAACTTGCTAATAGATTTAATAAAATCCCAAACGCAAACACTCCGCAGTAAATCATACAAGCCTTTTTTGTACCTATTTTTGTATCGATATATCCAATTCCATAACTGCCTATAATCCCAATTAATCCAGCTACAGTCATTGCTCCAACTGCCATATCTGTTGACAGTCCCAAATACACATTCCGCTGTACAAATTGTGTAATAATTCCGAGTAATCCTAATGTAATAAATCCTGGTACAATTGCCGCAATCCATACTTCTTTACATTTCAGCATTTTAGAAATAGTCCAATCGCTGACATAGTCATCTTTGTCTGATATATCTTTATATTCCGTTTCATATTTTTCTTTCGATACATTATCCGGATACATGCCTGCATCCATTGGATTATCTCTTAAAGTAACAAATGCGTATATTCCTAATACAACTGCTGCCGCCGCAAAAACAGATAAACTAACTTTATATTCTGCCCGTCCTAATAAAAATGTCATCAATGGTGCTAAAACTGCCGTTCCAATATTGGCTCCGATGGTGCTAATCCCATTGACAACACCCCGTTTCCTGGGAAACCAATCTGATTGCATAGGACCCGTACAAAGATAAAAACAACCTTGTCCACAACTAACCATGATACATTGAGAAAGTGCATACATAACAATATTGGCTGCTCTTAAAAACAAAAAATAAAATGTCAGCCCAAAAATGATAAATAAAACTGCACTTACTTTTCGTCCGCCAAAGCGATCACGAAATTTCGCAATAACCAGCATCATTGCTACCCCGACAAATCCTGCAACAGTTCCCATTGCTAAGCAGACTTCATAGTCAAGGCCCGCACCTTTCGCAATCGCCGGCAGTGCAACATTTAATCCATCATTAACGCCTGCGTTTGTAACCAGCATGGCTAAAATTGCAAAAATCATAAGATGCCAGCCTTTTCCAAGATTAAAACTTTCTTTTATAGATATTTTTTTGTCCTTCATTTTTCCTCCTCTGTAACATAATAAGTTCTCGGAATTCTAAGCTCTTATTTTTCAAGGCTTTTCATCCCTTTATTA
>OAWA01000996.1_pt1 | contig 15470 bp, 19 predicted proteins | sample 1516971 | NCBI WGS metagenome assembly OAWA01 (sample SAMEA2580097, study PRJEB22360) | human gut metagenome | biome: human gut; feature: human-associated habitat; material: faeces | place: Denmark | collected 2008/2010
CCCCAGCCATATCAAACTCACTGAATCCATCGGCTTCAATTTTTTCACAAGCAGCCAAGCTCATTTCACTTTTTGCATCAAAATTGATAACCAGTTCTTCTGTTTCCGCTTCAGAAGTAATTGCATAATCGAACGCATAAGCTTTATAATCTTCCAGATCGATTACATTTACTTTCTCGTCAGTCACATTCAGAAGTCCATATTTCGGACGATCTGTGTCACCAATCTTATACTGTGAAAGAGCTTCAACAAATTTCTTTAATTCCATTTGTGGTACTCCTTCCTTTGAATTCGTATATTTTTTGTATTCATCAAGCATATGTTGGAATTCCTGCTTGAAAGAATCCATTTCATAATGTCTTCCGATACATGCTTCCTCGAAACATGGTTCTACATCAGTACCAAGGATACAGGCAGCAGAAAATGTGAATTCATCAATTTCTAAATAGTGATCATCTGTATAATGTGCATTATCAATAGCAATCTCCATACTCTGCGGATGCTTCTCGTCAAGAATTGTTTCAACTTCCTGATACCTTTCTTTCCAAATAATGCATCCTTTTAGCTGTAGGTATTCATGCTTGGTATGACCATCTTTTTCTGTAATTGTGACCCACTGTGCATTTTCGACCGCTTCTTTTGTAATAAACCCATATGGTTTTGTAGTCTGTTCAAACTTAATACCTTCGCTGTCGATTATAATTTTCCCGCCGTGAGTTCCGAAATCCTCTTCGCCTTCCTTATAAATGAATTCCCCTACAATCGGAATCCCATATAACTTCTTTAGAGATTTTTGAATAATTTCGATTCTTTCCGTGATAGCAGAGCAGAATATCAGTTAAAGCAAACTGCTTATTATAGGAAACTTCTGATCCAGATAACTGAAACCGAAACTCTGTATCATACCGTAAGTACTTAGGTTTCAATTCGCACCTCCTCTCAAAAGTTCATATATGAAGAAATGAAAAATGAGCATTCTTCAAATTTTGAAGACAGCTCATCGATCAATTCTTTACTTTCAATAAACTGATAAACTGTCTGACTATCAATCTGAATTTCACGGTAATCAAAACCATGCGCCTTCAATTCATCAGCTTTTTCTTTATTTAATACATTGATTAATCTCACGATGACACCTCCTTATACTCGATTAGCAGGATCATTCGTATCATTTTCTCTTGCACGTTCTCCGCTGGTGCTTAAATCTTCGTCATCAATCTGGTTCCTGCCAGCCGTTCCTTGGTCAGAAGAAGACTCGGTATAGGATGATTTCAAAGGAGTCATTAAGTCAAACACATCACGAAACATCACTTGCTCTATCGAAATATTTCCCATGAAAGATGCCGGGGACATTCCCATCGCAGCAGCAAGCTTTTGTTTATTTGGCATACTTGCTTGAGCAAGTTTTAACTCAGAGTCGATCACTTCTTGCGAATTAAATGTTGTAATATCTAACAGGCGATATATGAACCGATAGTTTTTATCAAGGAAGCCACGAATTTTCATCTGCAATGAAATCCAGTCTTCAACTTTTCTATAGATTCGAAATACATCCCCACTATCATTCGTGATACTCAATTTTAATTCGCTACCAGAAGAAGATCCAGAAAGTAAAGCTTCAGACACACCAGCTTCCGCAAAAGCCCAGGTTGTTGCATCTGACACCTTATCCCGGTCGTCCGAATTCGTAGAGGAGAACTCCACGGAATCCACATCCCCCGGATAAGGAAGAACGCCGATATTGTCCTGAATGACCTGTACCGCAGTCTGGATGAAAGGAGAAAGGACTTTATCATCCATAGTCATCTGTCCATCTTTTGTAGGAACCTTCAATGCCAGCAATTTATAAGCGTCATTAATTGCTTTGGTTTTTGCGAGGTCTTTATATTCATCAATCAGCATGACATCTGCAATCATCGGGAAAAATGGAGGAAATGCATACAGAAAATCGCTGTTATACTTCACACAAAATGAATGTTCAAGCGGAACATCGATTAAATTACTGGGCTGTTCTTTTGCTCCTTCCAACAATTCCTGTAATGATGGAGGAAATTCTTCTACGACAGAAGAGGAAAGTAAAGAGCGATTAATATAGAAACTAAAGATATTCCCATTTACCAATCCTTTTAATTGACAGTAACGAGGATCAAGATAATAGTAAGATACATCCGTTTCGGTTTCATCGACATATGCGAATACAATATCGTTCAACATCATGCGATGAATAATGTCATTGATCTGATTTGACATATTAAATTTGGATGCTTGTGCAGAAAATTTAAAATAGTTCTTTTTGATTTCGGTTTGAAATCTTGGGTCATTCATTTTTTCCATATATTTCACAGACGTGACTTCTGTATCAATATAAAATTGAGCTTTTGCCATATTGCTAAAATAATCAATAAGACGCTTGATATAGCCAGACTTTTGATACATATAGTTCATCAGACGTAAAATATTTTTTCCGTATCGCTCTGGGTATTGACACATCAGCAGGATTTGTTTTCTGGAAAACCCACAAATACGTGTCGGGGTAATTGTGTTTTTCAGTGATAATTCTGAAATTACCAGACGGCGCAGGGAAGCAAAATCCATAGTCGAAGTTTTTGAATGAACAAAATCTTCAAAAGCTTTTTTGTCAGACTGATATAATTCTTCTAACTTTTGTTCAGTAGAGTTTTTCTGCTCCATATTCACCGCCTTTCTACCTATAAATCGATGCAATTGAAGGTCTGCGTGCTAACGATAACGTATGCTTTGGAACTTCAACCTGTTTCTTAGTATAGGAACAAAATTCTACAATATAGTAGATTAAATAGGATAAAGCAGAGAATCTATCCTTATCCATTTTCTTTACAACTCTTTCGATAGAAAGAGAATTATTATTCATATATCTAATCTTTAAATTCGCAATTTCTTCAAACAATAGGTCTGTCTGCACATACGGAAGGATATGCAATGTCGGATCAGATCGGTCTTTTGCAGTAAAATCAGAATCAGATTTCTTTGCTAAAAGTCGAAGACGACCGGAATCTACAATATCAATAAAGTCTGTAATGACTTTACTCTGATTCCCTTGTGCCTTCATATCAAACAAACAAGATTCTGCTTCCTTGATTTCCGGTTCATTGCTTGTATTAACTGTATTCCAGCATCCAAGATAATCACCAGTAACTGGGTCATAAGCATCTTTCAGTAATTCGTCGATTAATCCGGCTCCAAGACCATTACCATCGACGATCACCATTTTGGCATTAAAGTCAATTTTCGTTTTCTTAACTAAACATGCCTGTGCTGTAAAGTTCAAAGTATTTGCGACAGAGATAATATTTGGAATTTCAATCGATTTGATTCTGTTAGATTCACGGTTCCGAATAACACGGCCCACGACAATAGAAGATTGATTATTATTGGTTTTTTGAGAACGAGCCACATCGACTCCGATATAGTTTTCCTCTTCATACTTATTATAATTGACAGCAGGAGAGGTAAGGGTTCTGCAATTCAGCAGCTTATTTACATCTACCAAAGCACCGTCAGAACTTCCAACCCATTTAGATTCATAGTTCTGAGCAAATGCAACAGATGACATTTCCTGTTTCTTTTGGAAGATCTGGCTCTTTGTAGATCCTCGTCCGTAATAGCAAGGAAGCCACCAGCTAGAACCTAAAACTAAGGTGCCTTTCAAATTTATCATGTCTTTACACATCCGAACCGAACGTTCATATTCGTCAGAACCTTTAAATCCGGCTGTCGTAAAGAAATTGATTTGCTGATTTAGTTCTTCTGGGTCAGTAATAGAATATTTTCCAACACAGACACGAGGAACTTCCACGATAGGTTTTAAAGCATCCTGAAAAGTTGCATCATCAATCAAGGCAGACTCTTCGATATTCATCCTTTTTCGACGCTGACCTTTAGAAGATTGAGCATTCGCTAAATTATCTAATGTAGCCCCGTTTACAAACTTAATCGTTGCATCACCTTTGGCAAAACTTGCTTTTGCAATTTCATTCTGCAACATAGGATAGAACCGCATAATTTCTTCATATTTATCTTTTAACAGATCTGCAGCGTTTTCTTTTGTCTGCGCTGTAAGAGAAATTGTGATCTCTGGATAGAAGATACAAACTAAAATGGAAGCTAAAACTTCATCAAATGTTTTCCCGTACAATTATGTTATCCTAAAAGCTTTTTATCTTTTAGTTCTTACAATCACTTGTAAGTTCAGCGTACATTTTCACCCTCGTTTTACGTTAGGCATAATCTGGATGATTCTATAAACCATCGTGCCGGACACTCGTGGGTATATTATATTTATTCAACACCTACGCGTTACGATGATAGACGACCTTGCGAAATCCGCCTACTTATCTCGATATTCTCTTGCCGTATCAAACAAGCAGTTCATCGATATTGCCCGGTTTTACTAGAAAAGTTTCCAATTCTAGGAGGCTACTATTTAACCTCTTGGGAAAACACCATAAAATGATACGAACCGTAGCATTGCACGAAGATAGACCCGCTGATCTGTATGTAAATTAAGTCCTCCCTTTTCTGGTTTGATTAAATCCAGAAACAGATCAGGATACCATCGAGCAAAACTACAGAAATATGTCCAATTTTTTATATTAATGCCAGAACCTAAGTTCATGGTTGTTACTCCTCTTGAAATTCGGGAGGAATAGTAATAAACTTCTCAACATTAGGCCGATTCTCCGAAGTAGGATCATCGGTAAAAATTCCATATGGATCACCATAAGTGTCAATATATTCTTGCTTTTTCTGATCATAAAAATGATAGATATCAGAATACGGAACTTCTGGCATTCCATTTAAATTTCTTTCATAATTGATATAGCACCAGATAATAAAATCGACCGCATCATTCGGGCGATATTTAAATTCCGGAAAAATGGGGATTCGCTCATTGGCACTTTCAACCGCTTGGAAAATGTCACTAAAACTCGTAATTCCACCTTGAAGATCTGATTTCGACATTTGCTTTGGAGTCAGTTTAGCATCTTCAGCTGCTTTGGCGGCAGCAGTATACCATTTCTGTGCATCAAGAACATTTCCTTCCGCAGTCGCCATTTCTTCTTTTACCTTAAAACGCACGTAAGTTGCCAACGCTTCTTGATGGAGCGTAGTCTGTACAGAATAGTTTTCAGTAATGTTTTTGTACTTATAGTACATATTCCGGTACTCAGTAATCGTGTATCCTTCACCAAAAAGACGTACCATTTCATCTGTTACTTGGAAATCATCGGTAGAAGAGGAGAGGGGTTCTTCTTTTTTCTTGACAATATTTTGAGCTTTTTCATGCTTGTGTAGAATATCTGGATATTTTCTGGAGATAGCATCGAGATCAGTATTGCTCAAATTTGTATTCTGATTTATAAAATTTTCCTTTTCAGAATCTCCATATCCCTTATTTACGTTCTGCCTCATTGCAATATTTTTGAAATAAAAGGATAAAATCTTATCTCCGTGATTCGGAATATCTTCTTTGTCAACAAATGGATTTTCTGTCTCAAACTGTAGATATGCACTTTCCAACAAATTTTTATAATACGGTTTATCGATTTTACGCAACACATCATTTAGTTTCAGAGGATCAATGCGGTTCTCATCATCTAAAATAAGCCCAAAGACACAATCTTTGCAGATCGGGACCCTTCCATCTTGCTGGAAAAGTGGGCTTCGACTAATATAAAAATCCTCAAACCGTTTTTCTTTTCCACATCTCTGACACCGTTTTTTCGGTTTATCTGTTCTTCTTGCCATGATATCACCCGCCTTTGATTTGAAACTCTATGACGTCCTTTTTCTGCTTTCCATTAATTTGGTTACAGAATCAAGATCTTCCATATCGACAATGATTAATTTCCGCATTTCTGGCTCTACATTCTTGTGCATGAAGCTATTTCCACCGTTTTCTGTATAACTATTAAACAGTTCCCAGAATGCTTCAGATTCTAATTCCGTCCATTCCAATCGTGGATTTACATCTGGATTTGTATAGTAACGATAAGAGTGAAGCAATTTTTCACGAGAACTTGCAAGTTCATATTTCCGGCTACGTTCAAATAATTCATTAATAGAAGCCATATTCCGTTGTTGAGTCTCAGCAAAAGTGTCCTGTTTTTCTTCAATACGTTGAATAGCTTCTGTGAGCTGGCGCTGTATTTCAAAACTCTGATTGCGATCATGAATACGAGTTGCTTCACGATCTTGGCGTTCCTGCTCCAGCTGTGCCTCATATTTCGTACGATCTTGAGCATGGGTTTCCTGAAGCTTCTTCACTTCATTTAATGATTTTTGAATATTTTTGTCTCGCAGTTCTTCAGCCTGCCTTTTCTTGAGTTCACTGTCAATCCATTTATTATATTTCTTCCTAAGATAGAAGAAAGCAGCGATCGCAAGAATGATCATTGACCACGACACGCCAAAGATTGTTTCGCCTTCTAATAATTTTAATAACGCATCCATGTTGTCCCCCTTTGCCTTACCCCAGATGTCTCATCCATGGGGATAATCAACTTTTATTATAAAACGGTACTGCCGTGATTCGAACACGGACTACGTTGCCGTAGGGCAGATTAGCAATCTGCTGAGATACCATTACTCCACAATACCATTACGACATGTGAGGGAATCGAACCCCCGAACCTTTTACAGCCAACGGTTTTCAAGACCGCTTCCTCGACCAACCGGACACATGCCTAAAATATAACCAGTTATATCACTGGCAAAGTCTATGTATTACACATATTAATGTAAATAAATCGACAGAGATGGAGTCGAACCACCCGATCCCGAAGATAACATCGATAATAGGAGTGGAGGGAATCGAACCCACTCAGTGCTAAAGCCACGGAATTTACAGTCCCGCCAATCTCCTTAATTGTCTACACTCCCAAAAATTCTTTTGTTTTTACTACCAAATGTATCTAATTGTCGATCACAATTAGGGCATACCCAACGAAGGTTAGATAGTACATTATTAGTATTATTTCCATCGATATGATCTAAAATTAGACTTAATGGTTTTCCATTCCAAAATGGCTCTTGTCCACAAATTGAACATTTATATTCAGTGTAAGAACCCTTGATGTACCATTCTCGCAAAGTTTTTTGTGTTGCAGTAGAATCTTCACAAAACACGTTTTCTTCTGTTCGTTTAATCCCTGTACTAACACCTTTTGTAAAATGATCTGTAGAAATATTATATTTATCAAGTCTAGTTTGAACAGTATGTCTATTTGCTCCACTCGCTGAACTATATCCAATTTTTCTTAATACTTCTTGTAATGTCCGAGAAGATTGAACTATTTTTTCTAACTCGTCTTTTGACAATAAATCTACTTTAGCCATTATCATAATCTCCCCTTTCTTTTATAGTACTTAGATAGGTATATATCCAGCGAAAAATAAAGTATTCATGTTTTTTGGTACCCAGAACAGTCAGACTTTTCCATTGCTTGTCAAACTGGGCCTTGGCATTTCCTCCAAAGACTGCACAGGTTTTCATGTGCTACAGTTCCGCAAAACTGTACCGCTATCCATGGATCTGATAGGGCATGATCCTATAACACCTCGTTTAACGGGCGAGTGCTCTACCAGTTGAGCTACAGATCCAAAAACATTAATGTAGTATGCCAGATTTTTACTAGACCGCTTTACTCTACGCGTTTGAGTACTGGCAAGAGGAGAATCCCGGTAGTCAATCGGAGTCGGCAGACCTCACAACTACACCAATATATTATAAAATTAAACGACTCCGGTCGGACTTGAACCGATCATTATGTCCTTGAAAGGGACATGTCATTACCTTTAGACTACAGAGCCAATAGGGCAGTAGTTCACTGCCCTCATATAATAAGAAGAAACACAATTTATTCTGTAGCAATTACTCCCGCAGTTCTTAAACTTGCAAGTAATGCGTTTAATTTGTCTTTCACATCTGAATCTCCGGCATCTGCAACAGCAGTACCTTTAGATGGAATTTCTGACTTTTTCGCATACGTTTCTTCCGCCGTGCTTGTCTGGACATAATTACCTAAAGCAGAAGCGTCGGCTTTAGAAGATAAATCAGTTTTCTTTGCATATGTTTCCTCTGCTGTACTGGTCTGTACATAATTAGCTAAATCAGAAGTATTTGCTTTGCCTTCAAGCTCAGTTTTCTTAGCATATGTAGATTCAGCAGTAGAAGTCTGTACATAAGAAGTAAGAGCAGAAGCATCCGCTTTATCTGCAAGAGCGTCACCTACAGCCTTGGCATCTGCAGCCTGTCCTTCCTGAGTAAGTGTATTGTCAATCGCAATATCAGATTCTTCACCAGATCCTTCGACTGGTTTTTTAACCCATGTATCACTTGCATTTAATTCGTACAGATCACCAGTTTCTGTAACAGAAGCAGTACTACCAACAGCACACATTTCATCGGAAACAGTATCACCAGCCTGTGCTTTTCCCATCTTGTTACTTGTGGGAAGATTTGTAATATCGGCAGCAGTATCACAAATAAATTCTCTACGGGTTTTCCCATGAGTAGACCCATGAGCCTTAATTACTTTATAAGCCATCGATCATCATTCCTTTCCTTTATCTTGATCAAAAATATCAGAAGTGAGATGAAAGTCTTTTACAGATACAATGACGAAATCGGATTTGGCATATCCGTCTTCATTGATCATTTTCTCAACAAATTCATCCAACTCTTCATCAGATTCAAAACTAACCAATTTTTGCTCTTTGTCGGTTACGGTAGTCATGAATTGGAATAAAGAGTCAAATTCGCCACGATCTTCTCTTTTAAGTAAAATACAATACATGTTCTCACCTCACTAAATCACAATACTATCTTTCAATTTTCTGATCTTAGAAGTATCAACTTTTAAATAGAACTTCTTCGTCACATCTGTTCCGGAATGGTTCAATAATGTAGAAACATCTTCCAAGCTCATTCCGGCATTTTTCAAGAGAGTAGCATAAGAATGTCGGAAGTCGTGAGGATGTAATGTAGGAACACCTATCATGTTGCCAATTGTTTTACACCAATCACCTAATGTACCATTACTGATACATTTGTCTTTTGTTACATATGGAGTTATAAACACCCATCCATAATCCTCAATATCATTCTGTTTTCGATACTCTTGAAGTTGTAGGAGTAAATCTTTTACTTCTTCTGAAAAGGACAACTCTACATCTTTTCCTTCCTTTTCCAGTACGTGTTCACAAGTCCGATCTTCAAAGTTGATTTGATCCCATTTCAAATGAGCAATCGCATTCACACGGGCCATCGTAGTTAGAGAGAGCATAGTGTATGTATATAACTGAATATCACCGCATTCTTGCAATTTTTCTCTCATGTACTGCACCTGCTCTTTAGTTAAGAATGTCTGAGTAACTACAGACTGCCCCTCTTTCGGACGTTCAATAAACTCCACAGGAGATTCTTTGATCAACTTCTTTTTACGCAAAAACTTATAAAAAGCGGAGATAGAAGACATGACACGCTTCTGGCGGTTTACATTATTGCCCTGTTTCTTACGCCAATAATAATATTCTTCAATGTCTTCATCGGTAGCCTCTAATACAGATAAATTAAATTGATAGTCATGCATATAAATAAACCATTGCATCAGATCGGAGTTATAATTCATAATCGTTTTCGGAGATAGATCCCGGATAGACATATCAATCTGATATTTATTGAATAATCTCAATGTCTCAGGATTGATTTCTTTTTCCTTTTCTTTATCAGCAAGACAAATCCGTTTACTTCTTTGTGCCATAGGACCTCCTTTCCGATATATTCAAATGAATCCGCAAGCTGTGACACTTGCAGATCCTTTAAAAAATTATTATTCATTCATATTATTATCTTCAATCGTTTCGGAGTTTTCTACTGGCTCATCTGTAGGACGCTCCGGATTCTTATGATTTGCGATAAAAGTCATCACTTCATCTTTTGAAATTCTGCCGTCACGCAGCATATACAAGATTTCATCTGCAATCTGCGCAAATTCTGTGATAGACTGATTTTTATATACCGCAAATCCGATGAATACCAGATCCATAATCACTGTTACTATGGCAGTAATCTGATCTTCCTGAAATTCAATTACGGGCTTTCCCATTGCTGTAAGAACCGAATTAACGATTACAAGTAGTACCATAACGATTGATACCCAGGTGTGCGGTTTTACGTTCTTTAAATTAATTTTCATATAATCACTCCCTATCTAAGAAAAGAGAAAGAGAAGACAATACCGGGAGAACCTCGCTACTGCCTTCTCCAAGAAGAAAAGAATTGCTATGAGTTATAAGAATTTCATGATTTCGTCCTCACTCCTACATGTCGTTCCAAAATATACACCACCAGTCAGCATAAGAACATAAGAACTTTGGTTATTGGGATCGGCAGAATCAATCTCTACAATATTAGACTGAGAAAAAAGAGTAATCCCTTTATTGATGACATCAAACCAATCAGATCTAATTTCGTCATCAATGTACACATAATCATGAAAATAAATAATTGACTCTTTCTTGGTGAGTTCAAATACAGAAAGAATCATCTTTGTATCAATATCGATTTGGTAGATACAATCTTTATCCCGATCAATTTGCACCATATCTACATCTAAATTGTGTTCACCAAATAAAACGCCAAGAAATGAGTTTAGATTTACTGGATCAACAAGTAACGTTACAGAAGTTTCTTCTGCTTGATTTAAGATATGTTCAATGCATTCTTTGTAAGTATGAAAATTCATTGTGTTCAAAAAATACACCACCTTACTTATTTACAGCTTCTTTAAAAGCTTTACCAGGTTTAAATTTCGGAACTTTAGCGGCTGTAATATGCATCGGCTCTCCCGTCTGAGGATTACGCCCAACACGTCCAGCCCTTTCAGCTACCTCAAAAGAACCAAATCCAACAAACTGAATTTTGTCTCCTGCAATCATAGCGTCCTTAATTGTTTCCAGACAAGCATCAACCATTTTGGCTGCCTCTGCCTGTGTATATTCTCCATCTAATTTTGTAGCAACTTTCTTTACAAATTCACCTTTATTCATCAATTTTCTCCTTGTTTTTGATTTTATTTTAATGTAATATCGTAAATACAATCCAAACCATCATCGTTAATAACGGAAACCGTCTGCTCTGGATCATTGACCTTGCGGATAGATGTAGCATAAGAATCACTTCCGGAGATGCATCCAGATTGAATTACTTTCACATTGGAATCCGTCTGATATCCATTTGTATGACGATGCCCAAGCAGAATAATGGATGGTTGTTTGCCATACATCATTGAAATGTCTCTGGCAACTGTATTCGGATTGTCTTTATGTCCATGAGTAGCGACAACCAAATGACCACGGATATTGAACATGGCGATTTCCGGGTTCTTTGTGTTCTCATGGATATAAACATTCTTAATATTTTGCAGTCTTGCAGAAAGATAGAAGGGCAGCAGTAGATCCATATTCTCTCCATCCAAAGAATCCTCTTTCTTTGGTGAAATACGAGAATGATTTCCAGGTGTCACATAAATGTGTATCCCAGTAAAATGCTGTGCCAGTCCTTGAATCATCAATGCAATTAATTCGCTAACAGTTTTAAACTGCTCGATTAAATCCATGTTATTTTCTAATCGCATATTATTGTGGATAATACCGGATAGAATTTCTCCGATGACCAGATAGCAGTTCTCTGTATGATGTGTATTGCGAATAGAAATGATTTTATTTAGATAGCGATTCAAGCGTCTCCTTAATACCTCTTCATCGAAACGATTGAATCCATTGTCAATTTTAATTCCGGTATGGATATCAGTAAGATGGGCTAATAGATCACAATCTGTACGGATTATCTGTAGTTCTTTATCCAGAGTAAGAGATTCTGTTTCTTCTGATATCACACGACCAACCAAATCGAGAAAACTTTCCCTGCGGGCCTGTTCCCGGATCAGTCTTCGATACTCATTCCGCTCATCTCGGACTTTAACTTTTTCTTTTTCTAATTCCCGGCGTTCTCTTTTAATTTCTTCCAATTCTGCCTGCAAATCAGGAGCTTTGGTATGGTATGCATCCAGCATCGCATCAAACGATTGACGCTTTTTCCGGTAAGCGCTTTCTGAATAGTGTTTCTCTAATAATTCATTTAAAATATCGGCTACTTTCTGCCATGATCCGATCAGTTCTTTGTCACCGGTGACACGATAGATCAGTTCATCGTCAGTTTCACCTTCATATCTTTGATACTGATAACTAATAGAAGAACACCCCTATCTTACTCATCCGCAGGAACTTCATCATCCTGCTTGATCGTGATAGACACGCCGTCTACTTGATCCCAGTCTTCTAAAATCTTACGAATATTATAGGTTCTGGTTTCGTCCTTCGTGTACTCAGTTACAGTTCCATCTTCTAAACCAATAGTTGCATTTTTTAATGAAATACTTTTTGTTCTCTTCAATTTTCATTATCCTTTCTTTGATTTATTCTTCATATTCTTGATATTCATCCTCTGATTCCAGCATCTGGAATCCAATCGCAGATACAGATCCAGTTTCTTCGCTACCGTAGATATCTTGTAGTTCTTTATTCCCTTTTGCAATATGTCTGCTCGGAATTATTTTCAACCATTCCATCCAAGATGCGATGACTGTTACTAATTCATCTACTAATGGCAGTACGCTGGCAAACAGTACACCGAAGATAAATAAAAGAATTGTTTTATGTTCCTTCATACGAACATACCTCACAACGAAATTTTTGTGCCATAATTCACAGCAACAACTTTAGTAGTTTTTAATTTTGTCCTTATTTCTTCCTGCAAATCTTCTTTAAATTCCAATCGGGCAGTCTTATCTGAATGGACTAGATAGATTTTTTCACAGTTAATAGAAGAGTAGTAGTTGAGCAAATCCTTTCGTTGCATATGTGAACTGAAGCTATGCAGATCAATGATCTGACATTTATTCTTGATCGATTTCCCATTAATAGAAATCGTTTTTTGATTTTGGTTATTCTTGATTTTGCCCGCAAGCGTATCCCCGCCGGCATATCCGACAAATAAGATGGTATCTTCTTCACGAGGAAGAATGCTTTGTGTCCATTTGATGCTACGGCCTGCGGTCAACATTCCTGATGAACTTAGGATTACTTTAGCTCTTGGATCAGAAACGGCAGCTTTACTTTCTTCTGGGGAAATAATGCGTTGTATATTTTTCCACTGCATCATTTCATCAAACTTGACCTTCGCTTCGCCTTCAAGGATTTCGCCGTAGCAATCCAAGAGTCGATTCGCCAGAGGACTATCAACCAATATAGGGATTGAAAAATTCGGATCATTTCCCCATATTTGATAAAGCTCCCAAAGAATAAATGGAGTCCGATCTAAAGAAAAAGTAGGAATAAGTACCCTGCGATGATTTTGAATACAAAACTGATCGATTACAGTCTTGATCTTTTCACGATCCAAGCTAATATCCTTTTTGGTCATAGATCTTGACCGATTTCCATAAGTACATTCACCAAATACAATATTGCTGCTTGTGATTGGATGAAAAGGTTCAACAAATACTTTGCGGTCTTCAATCATTGAATTCCCTAAATCAGAAGTAAATAGGATCTTTCTGGTATGCGATCCTCCATTGATATACAGTTCTGTTTGACAAGAACACAGAATATGTCCTGATGGAGTATACCTGATGCTAACATGATCGTTCAGCTGAACTATTTTACCAATTTCAATTTCTTCTATATGAGCAAGCACTTGATATACCTGATCTTCCGTATAAAGAGGGGTATATTTACCGTCAGAACTTTTTGATTTTAGGTTCAACGTCTCACAATCACGCTGATTAATGTATGCACAATCCAGTAGCATTTCTTTTAAAATGCGTGTAGATCCACGGGGAACAATAATTCTGGCATGATCATTCCCTCTGGCAAATAGAGTGGGAAGGCTTCCGATATGATCCGTATGGACGTGTCCTATAATGACCATATCGATCTCTTTAGATTTAATTTTGGATATCATTCTGGAATTTGCCCGATAATTTTCCAATATGGTATGGTTATCCTGAATCATACCGAGTTCAAATAAAAGTGTTTGTCCATAGCATTCGATTTTCGTGCAACTGCCAGTAACACCTTCAGCATTACCGCCGATCACTTCAATCGATACTTCACGTTTCTTTTTGCTGATGGTTAAGTCCCACCTTTCTGTCTGTACTGATATGTCTTATAATGACTTTGCTTTATCAGCATAATAGTCTTGGATATAGCGTTTACCGGCGCAACCACGAGTCCGATAATATCCAATATGATATCCCTTCCGATTCACGAAACCACGGGAAGTGTTGCGAATAACTCCCGCATTCAGCAGTTTTTCTAAATCGGATTTACTGATTTCTTTTATAAAAATCGTCCCTTTCTGTGTATATTCCCTGTACAGGGTGAAGTTGAGGTGACAGGATTTGAACCTGCGATCTCACGGTCCCTAACCGTGCGCCTTAACCAAACTGGGCTACACCTCATGAAAATAGCGGGTACGAGAGTCGAACTCGTTTCTCAGGCTTATGGGGCCTGTGTGGGACCGTTCCAGCATAACCCGCCTCATATATGAAAGTGCCAGAGAAATATCCCTGGCACAAAGCTATCTATTCACTTTATCTGTTAAGCTGCGTTTTATCTCACCACGCAGCCGTATTTTTGGTGTTGCTTCTATATCCCGTAAACATCCTTTCATTTGCGGAACCTCATGCCTTGCAACAATATGCAAGCCTGAAAATAGTTTAATCACTCTTTCTTCGGCCGAGGTGGTGGAAGATAAGCATTCGACCACATTATCCTCTACGGCATTCAAAACCTTCCGTACCGTCGATGCTGGGATCTTCTGAGATTGCGCTACACGTTTTATTAAATCTTCTTTGGTTATAACCATTCTCAAGCACCACCTGTTCGATTAGTAAAAATAGACAAGTCTATATTGGTAAAAAATAACATATTTAAACTCCTTTTGAGATTGTTATTTGGACGACATGTCTAGGAGTTCGTGTCTTCTCCCTTATGCCACATTTCAAAATCGCTCATTCCGACCGCACCAACGGTCATTTTCTCCATTTTGGTACTTTTTCACAAAAATGGATTTTGACCGCAAACACGGGCGTTTTTGAGATAGTTGAGATAATTCTAGTGTTAAAAATTTAACGAGATTTTCCCCAATATTTTCGTTTGCTTTCCTTATCTTTTTTGTACTGACATATTGCACAACGATGGCTTTTGGATCTCGCCGGGACCTCAAACCACTCTCCGCAATCTACGCATTCCACAATCTTTGTGGCAGGAATTTCTAAATTCTTCTTTAAATTCTCCACTATGTACTTTCCATAAGCAAACCAAAGCATCTGCTTGGATCGGTGAGGAGTCTTGTACAAGTAATA
>OAWA01001008.1_pt1 | contig 15299 bp, 8 predicted proteins | sample 1516971 | NCBI WGS metagenome assembly OAWA01 (sample SAMEA2580097, study PRJEB22360) | human gut metagenome | biome: human gut; feature: human-associated habitat; material: faeces | place: Denmark | collected 2008/2010
GAGACCGGCGTAACGACGACCGATGGCACCGGACTCGTCGTAGTCGATCATCCACTCGTGCTGACGCAGGTCGGCGGCCAGATCGTGGGCGATGGACTGCAGCTCGGGCTTCTTGCTCAGCGGCAGCACGGCGGCCTTGACCGGAGCAAGTCGCGGGTCGAGACGCAGCACGGTGCGCTTGTCGACGCCGCCCTTGGTGTTCGGCGCCTCGTCGACGTCGTAGGCGTCAACGAGGAACGCCATCAGGGAACGGGTCAGGCCGGCGGCCGGTTCGATGACGTACGGCACGAACTTCTCGCCGGCGGCCTGGTTGAAGTAGCTCAGATCCTCGCCGGAGTGCTTGGAATGCGCGCTCAGGTCGTAGTCGGTGCGGTTGGCGATGCCTTCAAGCTCACCCCAGTCGGAGCCCTGGAAACCGAACTTGTATTCGATGTCGACCGTGCGCTTCGAGTAGTGGGAGAGCTTCTCCTTCGGGTGCTTGTAGTGACGCAGGTTCTCGGGGTTGATGCCCAGGTCGGTGTACCAGCGGGTGCGGGTGTCGATCCAGTACTGGTGCCATTCCTCGTCGGTGCCGGGCACCACGAAGAACTCCATCTCCATCTGCTCGAACTCACGGGTGCGGAAGATGAAGTTGCCGGGCGTGATCTCGTTGCGGAAGGACTTGCCCATGTTGGCGATGCCGAACGGCGGCTTGGAACGCGAGGAGGTCATCACGTTCTTGAAGTCGACGAAGATGCCCTGCGCGGTCTCGGGGCGCAGGTAGTGCAGGCTGTTCTCGTCCTCGACCGGCCCGAGGTGGGTGCGCAGCATCATGTTGAAGTCACGCGGTTCGGTCCACTCGCCGCGGGTGCCGCACTCGGGGCAGACGATGTCCTTGAGACCGTTCTCGGGCAGCTTGTCGCCGTGCTTTTCGGCGTAGGACTCCTCCAGCTTGTCGGAACGCTGGCGCTTGTGGCACTTGAGGCATTCGATCAGCGGATCGTTGAACACTGAGACGTGACCCGAAGCGACCCATACGGCCGGCGGCAGGATGATGGATGTGTCCACGCCCACCACGTCGCCGCGGGTGACGACCATGGAGCGCCACCATTCACGCTTGATATTGTCTTTCAGGGCGACGCCGAGGGGGCCGTAATCCCATGCGGAACGGGTGCCGCCATAGATTTCGCCGGCGGGGAACACGAATCCGCGCCGCTTGGCGAGGGATACGACTTCATCGAGTTTAGAAACAGCCACAATGCACCTTCTGGTTTGAACGGTTTGGGGACTTAGTATGCTCGCACGAGTCTAACGGCAGACGGTGACAGCATGCCGCCTTGTTCGGCAGCATCCAACCTGCGGATATGCGGGTGCCCCGCCGGCATGATCGTCGACGGGGCACCCGGGGAGACTCGCGAGAGTCTCGTGGGGGTCAGGAGCGCTTGCGGCGCAACGCCATGACGCCGGCACCGACCGCCAGCATCGCGGCCGCGACGGAGGCGATGATGGCGACGGATGCGCCGGTCTTGCTCAGTGCGCTGCCATCGATGATGGCGATGATGCGGCCGGGCTTCTCCTTGAGCGCGGCGCGGGCGTCGTTGAGCATCGACAGCGCGTTGTCGATGTCGAACTGCGTGGAGTTGGCGTTGCCGATGACGGCCTTGGCATGCGCCAGGGCGGTCTCGAACGCCTTCCACGACTCGGCCGTGTACTTCGACCCGTCCAGCTTCTCGGCCTCGATCGCCTTGATCTTCTTGTCCAGCTCGGACTTGCTGACGGGGGCGGGTTCGGGCGTCTTCTCGGTCAGCCCGGCGTAGGCGTCGGTCAGCGCCTTGAGCGCGTTATCGACGTCCTGCTGGGTGGCGGAATCATCCGCGATGATGGCCTTGGCATGCGCCATGGCGTCCGCGAAGGTCTTCCACGAGTCGGCCGTGTACTTGGATGAATCCGGGTTCTTGGCCTCGATCGCCTTGATGGCCTTGTCCAGATCCGTCTTGCTGACGGTCGGGGCGGGCTGCGAGACGGTGATGTCGATGACCGCGGACTTGCCCTGGTAGGTGACGGTGACGGTCTTGTCGGTGACCTTGAGCTTCGCGTCGAGCGCAGGCTTGAACGTGAAGTCGCCGGCCGTCTGCGTGTTCCAGGTCACGGTGCCGGTGCTGTCGTCGTCATAGTTGAGCTGCAGCACCAGTCCTGCCGGGTCGAACGCGTCGCCGACCACGTAGGTCAGCTTGGAAGGCTTGGTCTTGACGCTCACCGAGGTCAGCGTCGGTTCCGGCGCCGGGGCGTTCTTCAGTTCGATGGTGAACGTCTTGGCGACGGTGCCGGAGTACTTGTCGATGCCGCGCACGGTCACCGTGGCCTTGCCGACGGCGGTGTTGCCCGCGTAGTCGAGCAGGTAGTCCACGCCGTAGCGCAGCGTGGCGTCGCCCAACGTCACCGTCACGTCCTTCGTGGCGAAGGTGGCGGGATGGTCGGCGTCCACCCGGTCGACGGTCAGCTTGGCGGGCACGGTCACGGTCGCGCCGCTGATGTCGGTGGTGTCGACGGCCTTGCGCAGGCGGATTTCGGAGGCGGACATGAACTTGTCGTTGCCGGAATCCGCATAGGTGTGGACGGCCTTGAGCCGCACGTGCTTGGTGGTCACCGGCTGATTGAACTCGGCGAGCTTCCAGCCGTAATCGGTGGTCCATGTGCCGGAGCCCGCGTCGGTCCAGTTGGTGCCGTCATCGCTGACCTGAACCTTGTATTCGGTGACGGAGCCGTTCTTGCTGCCCGCGGGGCGCGGCAGGTAGCGCAGCGCGTCGAGCTTGGTGGGTTTCTGGAGCTCGAAGGCGATCCACAGGTCGTTCACGGTGGTGGGCGTCCAGTTGGAATGCCAGTACGTGCTGGTGTTGCCGTCGACCGCGAATTTCTTCGGGCCTTCGGTCGCGGTGCCGGACGTCTGTTCGCTACCCGCGGTGACCGTCATGTCGGCGGCCGGGTAGTCGCGTTCATCGGAGTCTGCGGGGAATTCCTGCTCCGTGCCCAGGTTGATAGTGAAGGTCTTGCGCGTGACGTGGTCCTCGGACTCGGTGATCACGCGGATCACGTTGTCGTGCGCGGGCAGCACGGTGACGCTGGCGTTGCCTTCGCCCTCGGCTTTGACGTCCGCGATGATCGCGGGCGTGTTGTAGGAGCCGGCGGCGAGCACGGAGTCGGAGACCTTCGTGCCGTTCACCGTCAGCGACGAGAGCGCGGCGGACGTGTTCGTGACGAACTTGCTGGTCGCGGTCTTCAGCTCGATCTCGGTCAGGCCGGCGCAGACCACGCCGCTGGGGGTTGTGGTGTCGGCGTTGGTGACCGTGACCTTGACGAACGTGGCTCCCACCGGAGCGAAGTCATAGGTGTACGGCTTGACTCGGTCGGACGACTCCTGGGCCGCGATGGTCTCCGTGGCAGCGAGATCCGTCCAGTTCTTGCCGTCCGCGGAGATCTGGATCTTCGTCTTGCCGGCGTCGGGGAACCTCACCGCGTTGCTGTCGCGGAAGAAGTACATGACAATCTGGCCGAGCTGCTGCTCGGTCGCGTACTCGAAGGTGATCTCGGCGGTGTTGTGGCCGGCCTTCGAGTACGCCCAGTTGGTCCATGCTGACGGGTTCGCGCCGCCGCCGGTATTGGCGTCGACGGTCGTGGAGCCGTCCTTGATGGCGTCCAGCGTGTCGGACTGCTTGTCGGCGGGGATGTTCTGAGTCAGGCGCAGCGCATTGCCGGAGACGCTGCTGCCGATGGTGACCTGCGACCGCTGCACGCGGATCGTCGCGGTGACCTTGAACTCCTTGCCGAAGACGGTGGCGGTGCCGGGGACCTTGACGGTGCCGGCCGTGTTGTACACGGTGTCGGCGGGCTTGGTCCAGTGGACGGCGAAGTTCGCGCTGGTCACGGTGCCGTCGGGCAGCACGGCCGGACGCGAGCCAGGCAGCACGGCGGGCGTGCCGACCGGTGTGCTGGCCGAATAGTTGAGCAGCGCACCGATCTCGTCGATCATCGTCACGCGCACGGAGATCTTCTGCCCGGCGACCGTGCCGGCCACGCTGAACGAACCGGCCTTGGCGATCTGGTCGTCGCTGACTGCGTCCCATGTGACGTTCTGACGGTCCGACGTGCCGTCGGAGTAGCGCACCTCGACATCACTCGGCAGATTCGGCTTGTTGCCGGTCTTGACGTAGTAGTTGCGCGAGTAGTAGAAGCTGCGGACCGTCTTCTCGGTGCTGGTGCCGGGGACGGCGGTGGTGGCGATCTTCACTGTGGATGATTGCAGACCGTCGGCCTTGGCGGTGACGGTGATCTCGCCCGCCTCCTTGGTGGACTGGACGATGGCGAGCACCTTGCCGCTGAACGCCTTGCGGTTGTCGGCCTGATAGGAGTCGTGATCCGGCGAGCTGCCGTTGTCGACGCCGACCAGTTTGCCGGTGCCCTTGACGTCGAAGGTGACGCGGTTGGCGGCATCGGGGACGATATGGCCGTTGGCGTCGGTCACGTCGACCTCGATGTACGACAGGTCCTTGCCGTCCGCGGTGATCGTCTTGCGGTCGGCATCGGCTTTAAGCTTCGCGGCCTTGCCGGTGGTGGTCACCGACGCGTTGCCCTCGGTGGACCCCTCGGGGATCAGCTTGTTGTTCTCGTCGTATGCTTCGGCGGAGATGGTGCCCTCGGCCCACGGCACGTTCCAGGTCAGGTACATGTTCTTGTGGGCGGTGGAGTCCTTGTCGGTGCCCTCGTAGACCTGATAGGTGTATCCGGCCGCGGTGGTCTTCTTGGTGAAGGACTTCTCTCCGATCAGTTGCTTTTCGGTGCTGCCCTTCGGTGTGAAGTACAGCTTGACCTTGGCCGCGTCGGTGTAGACGACGACCGGCACGTTGTTGCCGGAGTCCTTGGCGACGACGTTCTCGTTCCATGCGGGGAGGATGTGCAGCGTGTGCACGTCGTCGTTCCACTGGCTCTGATAGAAGTAATAGGTGTCCTTCGGGAATCCTGCGGTGTCGACGATGCCGAAGTACGAGTTCTTCGGCGACGGCCAGGAGCCCACGGCGCCGGAGCCGGTGCCGTTCCACGGGGTGGGTTCGCCGAGGTAGTCGAAGCCGGTCCACACGTATGTGCCGGCGACGAAATCGCGCTGGACCACGTCGTACCAGGCGGAGCTGGCGACGGCGCCCCAGCCGACTGCGGAATTGTCATAGCTGGTCAGCTGCTTGTCGCTTGACTGGGCGCCGCCGGTGGTGCGGTTGTAGATGCCTCGGCTGTTGATGGCGGACGCCGTCTCGGAACCGTAGATGGCCCAGGAGGGGTGGCCCGTGCGGATCTGGTCGTAGTTCGCGCCGTTGGAGTAGTTGGTGCCGACCACGCCGCCGTTGGCGGTCAGGTTGTCGCCCATCTTGTTCGACTCTCTCCAGTTGGCCTTGATCTTGTTGTCGCCGTGGGTCATCGGGCGGGTGCTGTCCGCGGCCTTCGTCCATGCGACCAGCTTGGCGGAGGTAGCCGGGAAGTCCGAGACGCTGCCGCTGATGCCTTCCATCATCTCGTTGCCGAGCGACCACATGATGACGGACGGGGCGTTCCTGTCGCGGTTGATGGTGCTGGTCAGGTCGAACTTGGCCCAGGTCTCGTCCTTGTCGCCACCCAGGACGGCGTTGTCACCGGCGATGGCCTGGCCGAACCACTTGCCGTAATCCTCGGTGTTGCCGTTCTTCGACCGGTTCCACATGTCGAAGACCTCTTCGACCACGAGGACGCCCTTCTCGTTGCAGACGTCAATCAGCGCCTTGGCTGCGGGGTTGTGCGTGGTGCGGATCGAGTTGACGCCCATCTTCTGGAGAATCTCGACCTGGCGCTCGATGGCGCGGCGGTTGGCGACCGCACCGAGCGATCCCTGGTCATGATGCATTGAGACGCCCTTGAGCTTGACTTTCTCGCCGTTGAGCGAGAAACCGCTGGTCGCATCGAAGCCGGTCCAGCGGAAGCCGTATTCGGTGTCGTAAGTGTCGAGCACCGTGTCGCCGTTGAGCACTTCGGTGCGCACGGTGTACAGGTTCGGGTTCTTGATGCTCCACAGCTTGGGCGAGGCGGCGGTGATCGTGGAGGTCACGTCCGCGCTGGCACCGGCCGCGATGGACTTGGATGCGGTGGTGACGGTGCCGATGGCGGCGTCGGTCTTGCCTCCCTTGGGGAACACGGTCTGCTTGAGGGTGATGTTCGCCGCGGCCTTGGTGTCGTTGGCGACCTTGGTGGTGAGGTTCATCGTCACGTTGCCGCCGTTTTGGGTGGCGAGGCTCGGGGTCTTGATGGCCACGCCGTTATTGCCGACGTGCACGCCGTCGGTGACGGTGAGGGTGACGTCGCGGTAGATGCCGGAGCCGGAGTACCAGCGGCTGGACGGCAGCCTGTTCTCGACCTTGACGACGATGGTGTTCTCCCCACCGAACTTGGCGTTGCCGGTCAGGTCAAAGGAGAACGGCGAGTAGCCATACGGATGGGTGCCGAGCTTGACGCCGTTGAACCAGACGGTGGCGTTCATGTACACGCCGTCGAAGTTGATGGCGATGCGCTTGCCGGCGAGGTCCCGGTCGATGGTGAAGGACTTGCGGTACCAGCCGGTGCCGCCGGGGAGGTACGCGCTTTCGGCCTCATTACTCTGCGAATACTTCTGCGTGATGCTGTAGTCATGCGGCAGGTCGACCTGCTGCCAGGCCGAATCGTCGAACGCCGGATCCTGCGCCTGCACGGAATCGGACAGCATGAACTTCCAGTTGGCGTCGAAATCCGAGGTGCGATCCTGCTTGGAATCCACGGCGCTGGAGTAGACCACCTCCGGCGTGGAGCTCATCTGCGTGGTGGAGTCGGATCGGGTGGCGTCCTCGACCGCCCACGCTGAATTTGTTAACAACCCTAACGGTATTGACAAGGCCACTGTGGCGGCGAAAGCCACGATGCGGCCACCAAGTCTGCGAACTGCCATAAACGTTCCTTCTTCATTGAATCCACGAGCGCCTGCCGCGCCGCTCTGTTGCTGTTAGTGTATACGCACCAATGCGATATCCACACGGTGATCATGAGAATGATATCTCATTACCTGTATTTCATGTAAATGCCATTAACAAAAACGGCGTGTCGCCATCGCCAATCCTGTATCCCCCATACAGGGCCGGAAAATCGCAACGCAACGCATGCCGGCAACGAAAGGGCGCCACTACCACGTACCTTCAAGAAACGCAAGACACAATGTCCATATTGGGCCATAGCGTTGAAGGGCACAATGCAGGGGAACCCGCAGCAGTACGCGAGTTGAGAAAGGCCACACGCCTGACCCTTTGAACCTGTTGGTCAAGACCATCGTAGGGAGCAATGATTATGAGCGAGGAATCGCCGAACACGCGGATATCGCCGCAAACACAGCCATCACTGCGCGAGCAGATAGCGGACGCGGTGCGCACGGTACGCGAGACTACGCCGCTGGCGCAGTCCTTCACCAATTTCGTCACCATCAACCTTGTCGCCAACGCGCAGCTCGCCGCCGGCGGCGCGGCGGCCATGAGCTTCCTGCCGGACGACATCATCGACACCGCCACGATCAGCGGCGCCGACTACATCAACGTCGGCACCCTGCTGCCGTTCTACAAGGACGCGCTGCCGCAAGTGGCGAGGGCGTTCCACAACACCGGCCATCCCTGGGTGCTCGACCCCGTCGCCGCCGGCATTGGAGAGACCAGAACCGCCATATTGCAGTCATTCAAGCGCTATCCGCCGACCGTGATCCGAGGCAACGCCTCGGAGATCATCGCGCTCGACGCCATGTGGGGGCTGAACGAGGAATCCGCGACCGCTACCGCATCCAAGCCCGCCGGCGTGGAATCCGTCGACGACGTGGAATCCGCCATCGCACCGGCGCAGCGGCTCGCACGGTTCATGGCGAGGCACGGCGCCAACGGCACGGCGGCGGTGGCCGTCTCCGGTGCGACGGACATGGTGACCGACGGCGAACACGTGTACCGGCTGGCGGGTGGCAGCGCCATGATGACGAAAATCACCGGCGCCGGATGCTCGCTCGGCGGCGTCACCGCCGTGTATCTCGCCGTCGCGCAGCCGCTGATCGCCGCGCTCGCCGCCACATCGCTGTACAACACGGCCGGCGAGATAGCCGAGAAACGAAGCAACGGCCCCGGTTCGTTCCAGGTGGCGCTGCTGGACGCGCTGTGGAACGTTACCGCCGAGGAGGTGGCAGACCGCGCGATCGACATGCGATAGCCGCCCCTCCCGGTGCTCCCGATGAGTGGCGCCGGCATCATATTCTTCCAATAGGCATCATATTCTTCCAATAACACAATTAAAGGAACAACAGATGAGCAATGAATACCCATTCGCGTCCATGCGCGATTCGTTCGACCTGAGCGCGTACTTCGTGGTCGGCCCCCAGGACTGCAAGGACCGGCCGCTGACCGAGGTGATCGATCAGGCCTTGCATGGCGGCGCCACCTTCATTCAATTGCGAGCCAAGGGCGCTGACGCCTCTGAGCTGACCGAGATGGCCCGCGACATCGCGCAGATCATCGAGGACAACGAGAAGTCCGACTCCGTGGCCTTCGTGATCGACGACCGCGCCGACGTGGTGTGGCAGGCCCGCCGCAAGGGCATCAAGATCGACGGCGTGCACATCGGCCAGAGCGATATGGAGCCGCGCGAGGCCCGCGCCCTGCTGGGCGACGAAGCGATCGTGGGACTGTCGGCTGAGACCGAGTCCCTGGTCCGACTCATCAATGAGCTGCCCGACGGCTGCATCGACTACATCGGCGCCGGACCTCTGCACGTCTCCTCCACCAAGCCGGAAGCCTCGGTGGGCGGCAACGACGGCTCCGGCAAGACCCTGGATGCCGCGCAGATCAACACGATCTGCTCCGCCAGCGAGTTCCCGGTCGTCGTCGGCGGCGGCGTGACCGCGGCTGACATGGCCATGCTGGCCGGCACGAAGGCCGCCGGCTGGTTCGCGGTCTCCGCCATCGCGGGCGCCGACGACCCCGAGGCCGCCACCCGCGAGATGGTCTCCGGCTGGAAGGCCGTGCGCGCAGACGAGCGCCACGGATACGCCCCGCGCATCGTGACCCACACCCCCGCCACCGACACGCAGGCCGCGCAGGAAGGCAGCGCCGCCGCCGGAGCCGAGGCCACCGAAAAGAAGTTCACCAACGCCAAGGACGCCAAGGACGCGCAGAAGCTCGCCAAGCAGCAGCGCGTCGACATCGCCGCCCGTGGGTCCAAGCAGCGCGACAAGGCGCACATCCGCAAGACCAAGTCTGTGCCGTTCTCCTACGAGTACGGCTCCTACGACCTTGAGGTACCCTACACCGAGATCAAGCTCTCCGACACCCCCGGAGTGGGCCCGAACGCCCCGTTCCACGACTACAACACCGAAGGCCCCAAGTGCGACCCGAAGGAGGGCCTGAAGCCCCTGCGCCTCGACTGGATCCGCGACCGCGGCGACATCGAGGACTACGAGGGCCGCCGCAACCTTGAGGACGACGGCAAGCGCGCCATCAAGCGCGGCCGCGCCACCAAGGAATGGCGTGGACGCACGCACCAGCCGATGCGCGCCAAGGACCACCCGGTGACCCAGATGTGGTACGCCCGTCACGGCATCATCACCCCGGAGATGCAGTACGTCGCCACCCGCGAGAACTGCGACGTGGAGCTCGTGCGCTCCGAGCTGGCCGCCGGCCGCGCCGTGATGCCCTGCAACATCAACCACCCCGAAGCCGAGCCGATGATCATCGGATCCGCCTTCCTCACCAAGCTCAACGCCAACATGGGCAATTCGGCCGTCACCTCCTCCATCGATGAAGAAGTGGAGAAGCTCACCTGGGCCACCAAGTGGGGCGCCGACACCGTGATGGATCTGTCGACCGGCAACGACATCCACACCACCCGCGAGTGGATCCTGCGCAACTCCCCCGTGCCGATCGGCACCGTGCCGATGTACCAGGCGCTCGAAAAGGTCGAGGATGACGCTTCCAAGCTGTCTTGGGAGCTGTTCCGCGACACCGTGATCGAGCAGTGCGAGCAGGGCGTGGACTACATGACCATCCACGCCGGCGTGCTGCTGCGCTACGTGCCGCTGACCGCCAACCGCGTCACCGGCATCGTCTCCCGTGGTGGTTCCATCATGGCCGACTGGTGCCTACGTCACCATCAGGAGAGCTTCCTGTACACGCACTTCGACGAACTGTGCGACATCTTCGCCAAGTACGACGTGGCGTTCTCGCTCGGCGATGGTCTGCGCCCCGGCTCGCTGGCCGACGCGAACGACGCGGCCCAGCTGAGCGAGCTGATGACCCTGGGCGAGCTCACCGAGCGCGCGTGGGCCAAGGACGTGCAGGTCATGATCGAGGGACCGGGCCACGTGCCCTTCGACACGGTGCGCATGAACATCGAGCTGGAGAAGGCCGTGTGCCACGGCGCCCCGTTCTACACGCTGGGACCGCTGACGACCGACACCGCGCCGGGCTACGACCACATCACCTCCGCCATCGGCGCCACCGAAATCGGCCGTTACGGCACCGCCATGCTGTGCTACGTGACGCCCAAGGAGCACCTGGGCCTGCCGAACAAGGATGACGTCAAGCAGGGCGTGATCGCCTACAAGATCGCCTGCCATGCCGCCGACATCGCCAAGCACCACCCGCACGCGATGGACCGCGACAACGCGATCTCGAAGGCCCGCTTCGAGTTCCGCTGGCTCGACCAGTTCAACCTGAGCTACGATCCGGATACCGCCATCGCCTTCCACGACGACACGCTGCCCGCCGAGCCGGCCAAGATGGCGCACTTCTGCTCGATGTGCGGCCCGAAGTTCTGCTCGATGGCCATCTCGCAGAACATCCGCAAGGCGTTCGGCGGCGAGGCCGCCCAGCAGCAGATTGTCGCGGACGCCGTCACCGGCAAGATCCCGGAGGGCGTCGAGACCCCGGCGAACCCGGTCACCGACGACACCGTCGTGTCCGCCAACGTCCTAAGCCCCGAGGAGATCCTTGCCGGTATGGACGCCATGGGTGAAAAGTACCGCGCCCAGGGCGGCAAGCTCTACTCCAAGGCCAGCGAGTAAGCTCCAGCCTTCATCGGTAATGCCCCCCGCTAGCGGGGGGCATTCGTATTTGCGGCTCTTCCTCTGACGGGCGCCATCCCGTATCATGGATATACGTTGCTCAATGTCGAGAAAGGGATTCCATGAGTACGACGAACAACAGCCTTTCCATACTGTCGAAATCCGGTTCGTGGATACGCGGCAATCCCGGACGATTCGCCTGCATGCTGATCGTAGCCGTCCTTTACGGCCTGCTTCTGGCCTGTATAGTTCAGCCCGATTATGAGGGCTTCATGGCCGCTGCACTGATGATCAACTTCCTTGTTCCTCCAGTATTGCTTATCATCAATATCGCGGCTGCCTGCTTCAGGAAAAGCACTTGGAAATTCCCTCTCGGATGCGTAGCGGTCTCACTCCCGCTGCTGTTCGCTCTGATCCACGGGTTCGAAGGCGGTCCTTGCGCGAAGGCCGACGTCTGCACCTCGATTGGCGGATGGCAGCTTTCATGGGGCTGCATGGAGCAAATCGGATACTTCATGCTGGTATTCACCGTATTCTCATTCGTGGGATTCGCCTTGGTGCGACTCATCAAGCACTTCCTGCGGGCGCATCGGTAGCGCATCAGGTCGTCGCTCTCCCGCCGGTCGGTGACGGTTATGCGGGTGCGGCTGTGCGGATGAGGCTGTGCGGGTGCAGCCATGACGGCGAAGTCGCTGCCACACCAGGACGAAAAACACGTTTTTGACCGTGGTGTGGTACACGCCCGATACGGGAGGATTCGCACCGGACAGCGGAATCGGCCATTTTTCAAGGATTGCCGATATTCCTCTTGTACCACGGCAGCGCATGTAACCGGTTAAAACCGATTCCGCAGCAAGGTCCTGTGCCACACCACGCGCAAAACCGGCGTTTTCGACGTGGTGTGGCACAAAATCCTCGACTTGTCTCACACTTTGGAACAAAAGACTCCACATCCCAATCAGACCAGCAGACAAGACCCATCCCCTCCCGCTGGCGGGAGGTGGCACGCAGCACCGGAGGGTGGACAAACGGCAGAACGGATGCAAAACCGACGAAACACAAGACCACATCATCGCCCGCTACGCGGGAGCCCTCCGGGCCCTGCAATCAAGGACGGCCTGCGGCCGCCAGCGAGGGCAAGAACCAACCCTTACCGCAAGCAGGAGCCGAGAATCGAGCTCGCACCTAGTGCCGGCGTGCGCGGAACTCGGGCCGATGCTCGACGCGCTCGAATGCGATCATGAGGTCACCGGCGCGGATCGCGGCACGCTTGTCCTTGGCGGCCACCAGTGCGGCTTCGGTCCAGATGGCGCACACTTCGGCGCCGCTCCAGCCCTCGGTGCGCTCGGCGACGTCGGTCAACGGCAGCTCGCCCTCGCATGACAGCGATGCGGCCTGCACCTGCAGGATACGCAGACGGTCATGCTCGCTCGGCATCGGGAACGGAATCTGCCAATCGAAACGCCCCGGGCGCAGCAGGGCCGGATCCACGTCCTCTATGCGGTTCGTCGCGGCGACCACCACCACATTGCCCTTGGACTCGAAACCGTCCATCAATGTGAGCAGCTGCGCCACCAGGCGCTTGCCGACGCCGTTCGTGTCGGTCTCGCGCGAGGAGGCGATCGAATCGATCTCGTCGAAGAAGATGATCGCGCGCTTGTCGGACTGCGCCGCGGCGAAGATCATGCGCAGCGTCTCCTCACTGTCGCCGACGTACTTGCTGACGATCGTCGGACCGGAGACAAGGTAGAACTGGGCGTCAGCCACGTTCGCGATGATGCGGGCCAGGTGCGTCTTGCCGGTACCCGGCGCGCCGGTGAAGATCACGCCCTTGATGGGCTTCGCGCCGATCGCCCGCATCTGGGCGCTGTTGCCCAGCTGCGTCTCGATCAGCTCCTTCGCGCGAGCGATCACCCGCTCATACCCACCGAACGCCGCGAACGTGAGCGACGGATCGACGCTCGGCGTGAGGCGGTACTGCTTGATGTCGTCATCATGGTCGGACTCCCCCGGCCGGATCGCGGTCGGCCACAGCACCCGTTCGATGCCGAACAGATCGGTGAACTCCACCGTGTTTCCGGGCGCGATGTCGACCGGATATTCACCTTCCAGCAATTCCAGACCATCCGAGGTCTCGATGACCACGCAGTCCTCCAGCGCACGGCGGATTACGCCGACACGCGGCTTGACCGGCCACACCGAGGGCGGCACCTTCGTATAGAAGTCCTTGCCGACCAGCAGCACGTCGCCGATGTCGAAGATCTCCTGGCTGGGGAACGTCAGCTGCGTGCTGTGGCCGTTCGGCATCACCGCATAATATGCGGTGCGTCCTTCATCGAAGCCGGTGATACGCGCCAGAACACCATCACGCCGAAGGATATCGTCATTCGCCATCTCGCCGCAGCTCTCCTTTATCCGTGGTCGCCGATCCATGGTCGGCGATTGCAAAACGACTCCATCTCACCATAGAAACAGCGCAATTTCAAGACCATCCGGCTACAATGAACGGCATGACAGAGCAACTTGACACAACGGCGGCGCAATCCACGCTGCCTCCGGTGCTGACCATCGCCGGCAGTGATTCGTCCGGCGGCGCAGGCATTCAGGCCGATCTGAAGACCATGCTCGCCAACGGGGTGTTCGGCATGAGCGCGATCACCGCGATCACCGCACAGAACACGATGGGCGTGACGGGTGTGCAGAATATCACACCGGACATGGTCGCCGCACAGATCGACGCGGTGTACACGGACATTCCACCGGCCGCGGTCAAGATCGGCATGGTATCGTCGGCGGAACTCATCTGCACGATAGCGGACCGGCTGGAGGCCCATCACGCACGTCATATCGTGCTCGATCCGGTGATGGTCGCCACGTCCGGCGCCAAGCTCATTGATGACGACGCCATCACTGCACTCACCGAGCGCCTGTTCCCCCTGGCCGAGGTGATCACGCCGAACATCCCCGAAACCGAGGTGCTGCTTGACCTGATCGCCCACCGGGGAGCCTCGCTGGACCCTGCGAAATGGGCTGAGGACACCGACCGTGAGAGCACGCGTATCGTGAGCGATACGGCGATGGAGGACGCCGGCCGCACCGTGTCGGAGCATTACGGCTGCGCGGTGCTCGTCAAGGGCGGGCATGGCGTGGCCGATGCGAGCGACCTGCTGTATGCCGATGGCGTCGCGACATGGATTCACGGCGTGCGCGTGGACAATCCGAACACGCATGGCACAGGATGCACGCTGTCGTCGGCGATCGCCTCGAATCTGGCCAAAGGCGAGGCACTGCCCGACGCGATCCGTCATGCCAAGGACTATCTGACCGGAGCGCTCGGCGCGCAGCTGAACCTCGGCCACGGTTCCGGGCCGATGGACCACGCATGGCACTGGCGCTGACCTGCACGCGGCAGGCGGATCCCTTATGGCGACGCCGGCCGGAACATACCGTATATACAGACCATCCAACACAGCAACAACCAACCAATCAGGGGGCATTCATATGACCATCGACCGCAACGCCGTCACGCAGGAAGTGCCGATCGACCCGGAAACCGGCAAGCCGTATCTCAACACCGTGGCGGCTATACAGGTCTCCGCGAACGGCGTCGGCTCCGAGGTGTCGCCATATGTGGCGCAGGCCGTCGAGGTGATTCGCGGATCCGGCCTGCCGCAGGAGACCAATGCGCTGTTCACCAACGTGGAAGGCGACCTGGACGAGGTGCTCAAAGTGGCCGGCGAGGCCGCCAAGAAGCTCGCCGAGCAGGGCTACCGCACGAGCCTCGTGCTACACATGGACATCCGCCCTGGATTCACCGGTCAGCTCACCGAGAAGCCGAAGATCGTCGACGCCATCCTCTCCGGCAAAAGCGAGTGACCGGCGACGAATAACCGCCGCCCTGCCTGTGCCCGCGACCGCCGCCAGATGACCGCCACCGAGCGATTGCATGGCACCGGCAGGCGGATGTCAATAGCGTGAACAATCCTGCGAAACCCGCGGATTGCGTGTATCGTTCTCCCTATGACGACGATGAAGGAGGTCGCCGAGAGAACGGGGGTGTCGGTCTCTACCGTTTCCTTGGTATTGAAAGATCGCGACGAGGGCCGGGTCAAACCCGCCATCGCCGAACAGGTGCGCGCCACCGCCAAGCGGCTCGGCTAACGGCCCAAACCCCCTTCACCCGGTGAAACGG